>Ga0224506_10000951_pt1 | contig 21790 bp, 18 predicted proteins | sample SF_Jan12_sed_USG_2_FD_169108 | JGI IMG/M metagenome (GOLD analysis project Ga0224506, IMG submission 169108) | Sediment microbial communities from San Francisco Bay, California, United States - SF_Jan12_sed_USGS_8_1 | ecosystem: Environmental > Aquatic > Marine > Sediment | place: USA... | reverse complement strand
AGAAATCATTTTGGAACGGAAAAAGGAGAGAGAGATGTATTCCAAGCTATGGCTGAAGATAGTTATGGTTGTATGTAGTGGTCTGCTGGTAGCGGCTGCGCATGCGAACATACCGACGGTACCGGACGAGACGTACAAGGCGCTGAAACTTGATCGAGGCAAGACGACGCCGAAGCAGATGTATGATGCGTTGGTAAAGCGTTACAAGGACCCTGCGCAGGGAGCGGGATCGGGCAGCATGGCGAAGTACTGGGAGCCGATACCTTATAGCATGTATTTAGATCCGGCGACATTTTATACCCCGCCGACCTCGATGCGAGAAGTAGCGGGCCGAGGAGAATGTGTTGAATGTCATACAGACGAATCACCGGTATGGGTACAAGCGTGGAAGCGTAGTACCCACTCGAACCTAGACAAGATACGTAATCTCAAGCCGAGTGATCCGATTTACTACAAGAAGGCGAAACTTGAAGACGTAGAGAAGAACCTACGTTCATTAGGTAAGTTAGGTGCCAAAGAGCCATTAAAGGAAGTTGGTTGTATTGACTGTCACGTAGAGATCAACACCAAGAAGAAAGCTGATCATGCGAAAGACCTGATCATGCCGACGGCGGACGTATGTGGCGCCTGTCACCTACAAGAATTTGCCGAGCGCGAATCAGAGCGAGACACCATGATATGGCCTGACGGACAATGGCCAGATGGTCGTCCATCACATGCGCTGGACTATGCGGCGAACGTAGAGACCACCATTTGGGCGGCGATGCCACAACGAGAAGTAGCCGAAGGCTGCTCCATGTGCCACACCAACCAAAACAAATGTGACTCCTGTCATACCCGTCACGAATTCTCAGCGGCAGAATCTCGCAAGCCGGAAGCCTGCGCGACCTGTCACAGTGGTGTTGACCATAACAACTGGGAAGCGTACTCCATGTCCAAGCACGGCAAGATGGTATCAATGCTGGGTAACGACTGGAACTGGGACGTAGAACTGAAAGACGCGTATGAGAAGGGTGGACAAAGTGCCCCGACCTGTGCGGGTTGCCACATGGAATATGAAGGCGAATATAGCCACAACATGGTGAGAAAAGTTCGCTGGGCCAATTATCCGTTTGTGCCGGGCATTGTAGAGAACATCACCAGTGACTGGTCAGAAGACCGCCTAGACTCATGGGTAATCACCTGTACTCAATGTCACTCAGAGCGATTTGCGCGTTCCTACCTTGACCTGATGGACAAAGGTACCATAGCGGGTCTGAACAAATATCAAGAGGCGCATGCGGTTGTTGAGGCGCTGTACAATGAAGGTTTGCTGGCTGGTCAGAAGACCAATCGTCCTGCGCCACCGGCTCCTGAGAAGCCAGGTTTTGGTATCTTCTCACAACTATTTTGGTCATCAGGCAACAACCCGGCCTCAATGGAACTTAAAGTTCTAGAGATGGGAGAGAATGACTTGGCTAAGATGCACGTTGGTCTAGCCCACGTTAATCCAGGTGGTTGGACTTATACCGAAGGTTGGGGACCGATGAACCGTGCGTATGTTGAAGTGCAAGACGAAAACTTCCGTATACGTGAAATGGTTGCACTGCAAGCACGTGTTAAGAAACTTGAAGGCAAGAAGACCAGCTTGCTTGACCTAGACAGCACAGCGCAGCAGATCTCACTGGGCGGCTTAGGTGGCGGCATGCTGCTAGCAGGAACACTAGCACTAGCAGGTTGGCGCAAACGTAAGCAAAGCGAAGGTTGATACCCGCTGACGCAACCGGTCGCACCACGAAAGTGGCGCGATCGGGAGACAAACTACTCCCGTCATTAGGCATACTCCTGGTGACGGGAGGTTTAGTTTTACTAGGCTGGTTTGCCTACTTATGGTTTTCTCCGGTCCCTGTACCCTACCAGTATGAACTGGTAAAAGAAGGGGATAATAAAGCATTTCCGGAGCTAGAACTTGACGCCTGGCCAGACCTACAACTCAAACAATACAACGTATCAGTAGAAGGCGTAGACAAGCCGATTGCGGCATTCACACTTGCGCAAAAAGGCAACACATCGCCCGTTTTACTTGACTGGAAGAACAACACACACGAAGTACTCCACACCTTAGACTGGAAGCTCTCTGAGCTGAGCGCGGTGGCCACGGCGATTAGCAAACACACCTCAAAAGATGCCCTCATATTGTCCTGGTGGGACACCTCACGTCAAATAAACCTACTGACAGGACGCGAAACACTCTTTACCAGCCACATGAACGAACCCCTCGTTGTTCCATTAGACTGGGCAGGACAAAGCGGCGACATAAAAGCCCACGAAAGCAAATTCTGGCAGAGCAGCGTAAGCCAACAAGAACGTGACCAATTTGAACAATTTACCCAAGCGCTGACAGCCACCCCTGAAGAAGGTGCGGCCAAGCTACGCGCACTCGTAGGCTCCCCACGAGAAGCTTACATCGTTGTTCATACAACCGACCTGTACAAACTGGGGCTCATATACCCGGACAAACTCGGCGTAGCGTATCAAAACCTTCCATTGACGGGCAACATGCACGGCATGATCAACCAAATGAAAGTGCAGCTCAAGAACAACGACTTTGATACTTACACCCTGCAATCCATCACAGACTCAGAAATTAGAGTATTCTTCCTAAGTGACGCGCAAAGCAGTGAGACCCTGCTTGCCCAAATGCTTCCATTTACAGAAAAAGATGCCCCATTGGAACTGAAAGCCTTACAATTAATGTACCAGAGCGGTAGTTACTGGGTATTTAACATACCGTAGCTCCAGATTGGCATGCTTAGAAGAGTAGTGAAAGTGGTGACAAAAACAAAAAAAACCTGAAAGCATACACATAAGCATTTACACAATCGGGTGATAGCGTACAATACGCGGCATATAAACACGAATTAAAAAGTATAAAGGAGGAAGTATGAAACAGCCAATAACCTACATACTTGCAATCATAGCGATGTTTGCATTTTTTACAGGTAGTGTAGTTGCTCAAACCTTTGAAGGACGTAGCAAATGCAGCTCTTGTCACAAATCGCAAGCGAAATCCTGGCGCGATACTGCGCATGCGAAGGCCATGCAATCACTTAGGCCTGGCACACGCGAAGAAGCTAAAGTTAAAGCGGGTCTTGATCCTGAGAAAGATTATACAAAAGACCCTGACTGCGTAGGCTGTCACGTAGATGGATACGAGCAAAGAGGTGGTTATGAAATCAAGCGGCCGAAGCGTCAATTGGCGGCAGTAGGTTGTGAATCCTGTCATGGTGCAGGTAGAGACTACCGAGGAGAGCATCGTAAAGGCGGTCAAGCATTTGAGCGCAATGGGACCACCACGGAGCGTTCACGCTTAGCCTCAAGAGGCCAGGACTATGAATTTGAAGAAGCCTGCAAAGCCTGTCACTTAAACTATGAAGGATCAGGTTGGGAAGGCAACAAGCCGCCTTATACCCCATTCACACCGGAAGTTGACGAGAAGTACACCTTCAAGTTTGACGACATGGTCAAAGATACGGGTGCAATGCACGAGCATTACAAACTGGATGGTGCTTTTGTCGGCGAGCCTGAATTCAAGTATCACAAAGAATTCCAAGCTAACGCCAAGGAAGGCGAAAAAGCTAGCACTGACGAATAAGTAAGGGAGAGAAGAATGACTGGCTTACAAAAGGGTGCGATTGGTACCCTGTTGACGGGTGGACTACTTGGCATCGTATTGGTTGCGGTTGTCTGGGGCGGAGAAGCGGCGTTATCGACGGAAGAATTCTGCACCAGCTGTCACTCCATGACCTATACGCAAGATGAATTAAGGGAATCCACGCACTATGGTGCGTTGGGTGTCAACCCGGGTTGTAAAGACTGCCATATACCGCAAGGATTTAAGAACTTTCACTTAGCGGTTTATACGCATATCGTTGATGGTACACGTGAACTGTATCTTGAATTCATGAATGACTACTCGACATTAGAGAAATTTAACGAGCGTCGTTTGATCATGGCACATGATGCGCGCATGAACCTGAAGAAATGGGACAGCATCACCTGTCGAGATTGTCATAAGAACCCAGACCCACCGGGTGCGGATGCCCAGGCAGAGCACAAGAAGATGGAGACGGAAGGAGCGACATGTATCGACTGTCATCAGAACCTGGTGCATGATGAAGCGCCTGAGACGGATTTAAATGCGAGTCGTGCTGCTGGTAAGTTAGTATTGAAGCAGTTTGATTCGGATGACGATGATGACTGGGATGACGATGATGACTGGGATGATGAGTATTAAGTACTATCTTTACTTAATTGATTGTCGGTATGGTTTGGCATCAAGATGATTCCACGGAGTTACACAAAAGAACCCGCATAAAACAATATGTTTGTGCGGGTTCTTGCGTATTTAATACATTAACAGTATGTTTTTATAAGTTAATTCATTCGGAATATATGATTTTTAAATTGTATAATTCTGTATAGATAGCATAGTCTAGCTATTGCATTAGTTACCGTAGTATGGCGGAGTGAGTCAATTCATTTCAAGTAAGTATTATCTGACTGAAAGCTTGAACTGGTTCATGATAAATGAGGTTTATAGCCTCAGATGTAATTTAGCTCTAGACTTGTAAGTATAAGGAGTACAGGTTCTTTTGATGAACGCAAAATTTTTACTTATTGCAAGCCTGCATTTCCTTAGGAAGTTTTAGATATGTAGTTTAGGAGAGTAGTATAAATGTTATTTGAGCAACTCGGCTTATCAGCCGATATATTGCGGGCAATCTCTGACCAGGGATACACACAACCAACACCGATACAGGAAAAAGCAATACCAGCTATCCTTGAAGGCAATGACGTCATGGGAGGTGCGCAAACAGGGACAGGTAAAACTGCTGGTTTTACACTACCTATGTTACGACTTCTTGAGTTTCATGCCAATAAAAGTACGTCCCCGGCAAGACACCCTGTAAGAGCTTTGATATTAGTGCCGACTAGAGAGTTAGCGTTGCAGGTATATGAAAGTGTTAAATCCTATGGAAAATATTTGCCACTTAGATCTACAGTAATTTATGGCGGCGTCAATATCGATAAACAGATTGAAGCGGTCCGCGCCGGTGTGGAAATTTTGGTTGCTACTCCAGGTCGTTTATTAGACCATATTCAACAAAAGACTTTAGTTCTTTCTAAGGTCGAAATTTTAGTTTTGGATGAGGCGGATCGCATGTTAGATATGGGCTTTATGCCCGACATTAAACAGATCCTTCAGTTAATGCCAGAGCAGCGTCAAAATCTGATGTTCTCAGCAACTTTTTCGGCGGAAATTAAAAAGTTAGCAAATAAATTATTAAAACAGCCCGTCCTGGTTGAGGTTGCAAAACAGAACTCTGTTAGTGACTTAATTACACATATTGTTTATCGTGTTGATCCAGCGCACAAACAAGACCTATTAATACATCTTATTAAGCACCAGGACCTGCAACAGGTTCTGATATTCAATCGAACTAAGTATGGCGCCGATCGTTTGTCTAAACAGTTAATGCATCATGGCATTACTAATGTAGTCATACATGGTGATAAAAATCAACTTCAGCGCACACAGGCATTAAATGAGTTTAAGCAAGGTATAACACAAGTTATGGTGGCCACAGATGTGGCTGCTCGTGGGTTAGATATCGAGGAATTAACGCATGTCATCAACTTTGAATTGCCTAATAGCCCGGAAGATTATGTCCATAGGATTGGGCGTACTGGACGTGCTGGCTCAAAAGGTTTTGCAATTTCTCTGGTTAGTAAAGAAGAAAATACCTTGTTGCAAGGTATTGAGAAATTACTGAAAACAAAACTTAAGATAGAGAAAGCCGATGGATTTCTGTCGAGTATAAAAAGCGTGTCGACTGTAAAAAATGCGGGTAATAGAAAGGCTGAACGTGGTGCTTCGGAGCAGAATAGGAAGAGTACACGTCCAAAGAAAGGAGGTGAAGTGATTAGTTTTAGTGGTACTAATGGAAAGAATAAGACAACTCAACCAAGGAATCTTCCTGAGGATCCTTTATTTACTCAACCTTATGTCCCTGCAAAGATTGAAGCAGATGAAATTTATAAAGAACAGATTAAGTTGGGAAATAAAGTTGTGCGAGGGCAGAATAAACAAGTAGCAGCATTATTTGTTCCGCCTGTTACAGCTAAAAGAAAACGTAGTAAGAATTAATAAAGGTATATTAATAGAAACGTATTGATTTACTAAGATAAGATAACTTCTTGTTTAAGCGTGCAAGGCCTATCGTCATAATATTATTGTTTTGTAAGGTATTGCAAGTGTTGTAAGAAGCATCGTGTTTTGGTTTTTTGAACAAATAATCTAGGCATAAAGATATGCGGAGTTTTTTCTGCTTCAGTCTCAGACACTTGATTTGTGGATCACTTAACAATTTTATTTGCTAGTGGGTGTGGGCCGACTTCGTGTACAATCTATGTATTAGTACGGCATTTTTCGATAGGGTAGGTATAAATCTTCCAAATGTGTTTTGTTTTCAGCTTGAAAGAAGATACAAAAAGTTTGGGTGTTATTTTTTGATCGCAGATTCTTTATGGCGGCACAGCATTTCCCAGGCTCATGCAAGTAGTGTAGATACTCCTCTTCTAGTAAATGCAGTTGAATATTATCTAGTCCATCTGTAACCTTTTTCCGGTAACGGGCAGTAAGAAATACAGTAGTGCCTTCATATAAGAGGGTTGCTGTGATTGATATTTATGATTTTGTTCTAGGAGAAACAGTTTCAAGACCAGAGCCACAATGCCAACATAATTGAAAGTTTTGCGGGTTTTCTTCTGCACATGAGGGGCAATATATAATACCGGTTGAATTCGGTATCTTTTCATAAGCACGAACAATCTTTTTTCCGCGTTCGTAATCTTCGTCACGAATAACCCAAACCTCAGGGTAAGCATGTGTAAAGGGAATTTCGCCCATTCCACCCTGTGTATGTTGATTAAATAATTTAGCCGGAATATAGGCGTGTTCTAGCATATCTAATACTATTTGAGCTTCCATCAGGTTATTGGCAAAGTACACCTTTTTCATAGGTTTTGAGTTTTGTATCTTCTGATAGTGGTGAAGAGGTTGGTAAAAAGTAGATAATTGATCGGTTGTTTGGTTAGTAGATTTTATCATTAAATACCAATATATTAATTAGCTAGGAGCAGCATTATTTAACACAAACTATTGTGTATTACTAAAATGGAAATGTATATGGGCGCCGATACAGATATTGCTGGTTTTACGATAAAAACAAATAACACACATACCGCAAAAATACAGCGATACCCTAATTCTTTTTTAAAATTAATTTTATTTGGGTTTTCTCTGGTAGGCATACCTCTTATTGTTGTTTTAATTAATAGTGCAATTACTATCGACCGTCTTGCCGAGCAAAGTAGAGAAACAGTTTATCAAGCAACACAAGTTACACATGGAAGTAGAGTTCTATCTGATGAAGTTCTTGCTATGGAAAGAAGTTTGAGGCAAGCATTTATATTGGGAGACGCATCATTATTTGAGGGATATTTTCACTCACATGCGAGATTCGAAGAGACAACAGAAGCATTAATGAAGCTGTCGTTACTCACGGAGGAGCGTTCAGTATTAGAGAAGATACGTTTATCCGAACGTGGCATTCATGATGAGATAATTGCGGCTCAGGATATATCTGAACATCTACATGCGCATATTGAAAGTTTCTCGGACTTGCTTGAATCAGTTAAACATTTTATAGGATTAGGCAATTTATTTATTGATCGCGAAGTTAATAAAACGCGTGAAATGGCTAGCCAAGCACGAATTAATGTTGAAGTTCAGCTGCTTATTCTAATTCCTTTTGTAATGTTACTGGCTGTTGCATTCTCAGTTTTAATTACACGCCCAATTAGGCAGATTGATGAGGCCATATACAGTATGGGTCAGGGAGAGCTATCAAAATCAATTAATGTTGAAGGCCCTCAGAATCTACAATATTTGGGAGAACGCTTAGATTGGATGCGTCGTCGTTTATTGAAATTAGAAAAACAAAAAATCCAATTTCTTAGACATGTTTCGCATGAATTGAAAACACCATTGACAGCTATTCGTGAAGGTGCAGATCTGCTTGCTGAGGGTGTAACTGGGAGGCTAACAAAACAGCAACAATTGATTGCCGATATTCTACATAGTAGTAGTTTACAGTTACAAAAAAGGATTGAGGATTTGCTTAGCTATAGCGCTATACAGATTGAGAAAACTGCGCTTGTAAAACAGCCGGTTAACTTGTCTGAGATTTTAGATGAAACAATCCAGAATCAAAATTTGTCAATTATGAGTAAGGAACTTAAAATTAACCGAAATTACCCGGACTTCCTTTTTGAATGTGATAAAGAGAAAATAGAAACCATTATAGATAATTTGTTATCAAATGCAGTGAAATTTTCTCCATCACAAGGTTGTATTGATATTAATATCATTGAGAAAAATGAATTTATCCAATTGGATATAATCGATTCAGGTGTGGGTATACATGATTCAGATAAACTCAAAATATTTGAACCCTTTTATCAGGGGCAATTTATACCGGAAACACATGTTAGAGGGACAGGACTGGGGTTGTCTATTGCAAAGGAATTTGCACTGGCGCATGGCGGGAGTCTTACACTTATAGATCAAAAGGGGGTTGGCGCACACTTTCGTCTTATATTGCCTGTTAGTGATATAGAGAAAACCTTATGAGACATCTTTACAATAAATTACATTTAATAATTTTATTAAACATGCTGTTAACTGGATGCTCTAGCTTGCCAACTGATCCAGATTGGCGCTTTGGGAAGTTATTAACCCCAGTAGCTTCTCAAGATCGGTTAAGCGTATTGGTGTTTGACTATGCATCTTTTGAGGAAATGGATTCAAAAGAACTTGAGGACAAGTTCGAAGTAGTAAAGAAAGCATTTCTGAATAAAAACAGGAGTGAAGACCGCATTAAATATATACTATTACTTACGCTACCAGGTGAAAAGTTTTATGATCGAAATGCAGCACTTAACTTACTTAAAGAATGGCCTGAAATTGAGCAACAGAAAAGCGACATTATTAGTTTTAGAAATGTATTAATAACTCGACTAGAAGAAGAAGAACGTATGAGTGTAATTGCAGATCACTTGTCTGAACAATTAAAATTAGAAAAACAAAGATCTGAAGTATTACAAAGGAAGGTTGAAGCTATTAAGGCTATGGAAAGAAAACTTATCAGAAGAAATGTGCAGTAAATTGTAAATGGAAACCAAATCAAAAATACTTCTTGTAGACGACGACCTAGATTTACTTGAATTACTTTCTATTCGTTTGATTGCCGCTGGTTACGAAACAGATACAGTCAATAGTGCGGAATCAGCGCTTAATTATCTAGACATGGCCAGGCCTCAGCTTGTCATTAGTGATATGCAGATGAGTGGTATGGATGGCATGGCTCTATTTGAGCAAATTAACCAAAAAATTCCTACGCTACCCGTTATTATTCTTACTGCTTATGGCAATATTCCAGATGCTGTCGCAGCAGTACAGCATGGTGTTTTTGGGTATCTAACAAAACCATTTGATAGCAAGAATTTACTTGTGCACATCAAAAAAGCACTACAACATGTGCCCAAATCTGCGAAAGCAGATAAACTACATTCATTATGGCGCAAAGAAATCATCACACAAAGTGCTGTTATGGAAGATGTTTTAGGTAAGGCGGATCTGGTTTCTAGAGGGGATGCAAGTGTATTACTTTATGGCGAGAGTGGTGTAGGGAAAGAATTGTTTGCACGTGCAATTCATAGTGCCTCAAGCCGCGCTAATAAATCATTTGTTGCAGTTAATTGTGCAGCAATTTCTGAACAATTATTGGAATCTGAGCTTTTTGGGCACGTTAAAGGTGCGTTTACTGGTGCAATTCGGAATCATCAAGGATTATTTCAATTAGCCGAGGGTGGAACCTTATTTCTTGATGAAATTGGTGATATGCCTTTGTTGCTGCAAGTGAAGTTGTTACGTGCACTTCAGGAAAAACAAATACGTCCAGTCGGTTCTGCGCATTCTGTTGACATAGATGTGCGTATTATATCAGCGACACATCGTAATCTAACAGCCGAGATAGCAAATGGAAATTTCCGTGAAGATCTATATTATCGATTAGATGTGGTGTCGTTAAAAATACCTGCTTTATCACAAAGGCGTGAAGATATTCCATTATTAGCAAATTATTTTCTGCAATTATTTGCCAAAAGATACCAAAGGGATATACATGGTTTCTCACCTGATGCCATGCAAATACTGGTCAGTGCATCATGGCCGGGTAACGTTAGGCAACTCATGAATATTGTGGAACAATGCGTTGTCTTGAGTGCAGCATCATTAGTTTCACCTGCGTTAATACATGATGCCATGCATATGAAGACGATGGAGCTTACATCATTCGAAGAAGCAAAGAAGCAATTTGAAAGAGATTATCTGGTGCGCATTCTTAAAATCACATCGGGTAATGTCACACAAGCGGCACGTATTGCAAAACGTAATCGAACTGAATTCTATAAATTGTTACAGCGGTACCAATTGGATTTCTCCATTTTCAAAGACAGGGAAGAGAAAGTCAATCATTAGCGGCATAAAAATGATTCTGAGCATGTTGGGTGCTAAAGTGTATTTTCATCCCGATAATTTCAAATAAAAGTAATGCAATAAAAAATTCTGAGTGCGCATTCCTTGGGTAAATTGGCATTAGTTATCTTAGAATAATAAAAATTATGTGGTTCAAAAGTTTACAAATCTATCGTATCACTGGGGGGAATATAACCCCAGATCAATTGGAAGATGCACTTTCTAAGCGTGCATTACAGGAATGTTTGCAATTGGAACTGCAAAGTCGAGGATGGATGTGGCCCAGAGATGAGAAAGAGAATTTTGTGCATGTATTTGGACAGCACATGCTTGTGGCTTTGGGCATTGAAAAGAAATTATTGCCAGCAACAGTCGTCAATCAGCATGCTAAAGCGCGCATCATACAAATTGAACAACAGCAAGGTTATAAGCCAGGAAAAAAACAGGTCAGAGATATTAAAGAGTCTGTACTAATCGAATTATTACCACGCGCCTTTGCACAGCGCCGAAAAACCTATGCTTGGATAGACCCAAAAGGAAAGTGGTTTGTTGTTGATACAGCGAATACGAATAAGGCTGATGAATTGCTGGAAGTGTTGTTTCAGTCTGTAGATGATTTAACCTTGGAACCATTGGATACCAAGACTTCTCCATCAGCTGCAATGACGCGATGGCTGTCAGGTGATGAGCCGCCATCTGTTTTCACAATTGATCGGGATTGTGAATTGCAAGGTATGGATGATGAAAAAGCCACGGTTAGATATACGCATCATGTGTTAGATGCAGCAGAAACGACTCGACATATCAAGGCAGGAAAAAAAGTGACTAAACTAGCTATGACATGGGGGCAAAAAATTTCGTTTGTATTACATGATAATCTTCAACTTAGACGTATTGTGCCACTGGATATTCTCAAGGAGTCAGCTGAGACGACTGAAGAATTATTTGATAGTGATTTTGCTCTAATGACGGGTGAGTTAAGCCAGATGTTGCCAGATATAGTTGATGCACTGGGTGGAGAGGATAACACGTAGATTAAATAGACCTGTTGGCAAATAATGTTTGTGAGCGTATCTTCAATTGGTTAGCTCCTAACTCAACTGCATTTTTTCTATTTTAGAACACTCATGCGTAATCTCTGGGTAAAAGCGCCTAGAGAAGCTACTTGGAGACAAACCACCTTTTCACACCAATTTTCTAGTTTTTCTGCAAGTTCTTCGACTTTTGCATTCTTGTCCTCCCACACAGACTGGATTTCTTTGAATAAATCTTGCGTAAAAAGATTCTGGGAATCAGAATCCATGGCACGCTTGAGTTCATGAATAAAGTAATAACGATGTGCGATCAATGCTGCAACAGTTTTCTCGTCGCATGATTTTTTCTGTTTATCAAGTGTAAGTTCTGAAGGGATATGCTTAACATTGGCTAACCCAAGCATCTCCAATATACGGATGTATACCCACCCAATATCGAACTCATACCAAGTATTTGAGAGTTTGGCGGAAGTGGGATAGGCATGATGGTTATTATGGAGTTCCTCCCCACCAATAATAATGCCCCACGGTACAATATTAGTAGATTCATCGGGTGTCTCAGAGTTACGATACCCCCAATAGTGACCCACACCATTGATGACACCCGCAGCCATTAGGGGAATCCACATCATCTGTACGGCCCACATAGTAAGGCCAATGGGCCCAAAAAGTATGACGTTTACCACCAGCATGAGCGCAATTCCTTTTTTACTATGCTTGCTATAGATATTTTTTTCGACCCAATCATCAGGTGTAAGATGTCCATATCGTTCTAGAGTTTTAGTATTCCTGGATTCTGTGCGATAAAGTTCAGCGCCTTGCCAGAATACTTTTTTGAGGCTATGAATATGTGGACTATGAGGATCTCCTTCTTTTTCACACTTTGCATGATGTTTGCGATGGATTGCAACCCATTCTTTGGTCACCATGCCTGTTGTGAGCCATAGCCAGAATCTGAAAAAATGACTGGTACGTGGAGAAAGATCGAGTGCTCGATGTGCCTGGTGACGATGTAAAAAGATGGTGACAGATGCGATAGTGATATGCGTCAGTAACAAAACAACGATGCCATATCCCCACCAGGGTAGATCAATAATGCCTGAAATGTAATTCATAATAACCTCACGAAATAATATTAAGTGATAACTACATGAGATATAAATAACCTACTGTTAGGTGACCATATCTCCTAGAATACCATTAGTATCATGTAAATTCGATAAAATTAGCAATCTACAGCTAATGAAAGCGATTATGTTGATGCGCATCAAGTAAAGTGGAACCCCCCCATTTTTGCGCTACTCGGGTTTGCTATCTGGTGTTTTGTTGTTAGTTGTGTCTTTATCCTTAATGCCATCCAATACACCATTGGCAATTTTATGGATAAAATCTGCTGTTGCATGGGCTAGATGGGCACCGGCTTCCAATTGTGCATGACCAACGGAGGAAATTTGCTGGGAAAAGACAGCCAAGGTTTCTTTTAATTGTTCACCAACTATTGTTCCATTGTTTCTAGCATGATTGCTAAGGTCACGTAATGTTTCTGAAGCTAATCCCTGAGTAGCTTTGGCGGTATCTTGTAAGGTATCTATAAATAAATTTTCTAAACTTTCCAGATCATTACGGGTACGAGAAAGGTCTTTATCTGAGAATTTTTGTGCGCGTCCAGCTGCTTCCTGGAGAGCGAGTTTAGAAGCCTCAGCAAACCTTGCTAATGCTGAATCTAGTCCATTAATGGCCTCAGTAATCTGTGATTTTGCACTTTCTGTTTGATCGGTTGCATGCTGTAGATGATGTTGTGTGCCCTCATGCGCACCACTTATAACAGCGGAGATAATGCGACGGATAGATTCTAGGTCAAGCCTATTGGCGTTCATTGCTTTGAGTGTTATGCGATGAACGGTGTCTTGTATATTGGTGCCATGGGCAACAGCATTACGAATATCCGCTTCGAGTGCCGCTAGATCATCGTTATTATCTGTAGTATCTTCATTTTCGTTTTGCATGATTGAGTTATCCTTATTATGAGAAAGAAATGTTGCATTATCATCATTCTCCTCCTGTAATCCTTAGTTGGTCAAGGCCATTCATATAAGGTTTTAGTATTTCTGGAATGGAAACACTGCCATCAGCATTTTGATAATTCTCGAGTATTGCCACTAAAGTTCGTCCTACTGCCAGTCCTGAACCATTGAGTGTATGGAGTAGTTCAGGTTTATCTTTTTCATTGCGAAATCGTGCTTGCATACGTCGCGCTTGAAATGCTTCACAATTGCTGCAAGATGAGATTTCGCGATAAGTTTTTTGTGCGGGTAGCCAAACCTCAATATCATAAGTTTTGGTTGCGGAAAAACCCATGTCGCCAGTGCATAAAGTTAAGACACGATAAGGCAGTGCCAATTTCTGTAGAATCGTTTCAGCATGACCGACTAATTGTTCTAATGCGTCATAGGATTGTTCCGGGTGAACAATATGAACTAGTTCCACCTTGTCAAATTGGTGTTGACGAATTAAGCCGCGGGTATCTCTGCCGTAGCTGCCCGCTTCAGATCGAAAGCAGGGCGTGTGCGCGACAAACTTCATAGGGAGTGATTTAAGCGGAACGATTTCGTCGCGTACCATATTGGTAATGGGTACTTCTGCAGTTGGAATAAGATGGAAATTGGGTGAATTGTCATTTTCAGAACCATGTTTGTCGCCAGCACTAACTGCAAATAAGTCTGCTCCAAATTTCGGTAATTGACCTGTGCCACGTAAACTATCTTGGTTGACTAGATAGGGTACATAAGTCTCGATATAACCGTGTTCTTCAGTATGGATGTCTAGCATGAATTGCGTCAGGGCCCGGTGCAAACGTGCCAGACCGCCTTTCATCAGACTAAAGCGGGCACCACTTAATTTTGCGGCTGTTTCAAAATCTAATAGGCCGAGTGCCTCACCAATGCTGACATGATCTCGCACATCAAAATCGAATGAACGCGGCTCACCCCAGCGACGAATTTCTTGATTGTCTTCTTCACTTTTTCCTTCGGGAACACTGTGATGAGGCAAATTAGGTACTTCAAGTAATATTTTTTGTAGGTTACTTTGAATAGTCTCTAATTTGTTTTCAGCCTGCTTCAGTTCGTCGCCAAGCTGTGCGACTTCAGCCAGAATAGTGGTGGCATCTTCCCCTTTGCTTTTGGCGTAACCTATTTGTTTGGAAGCTTTATTGCGCCTAGCTTGTAGCTCCTGTGTTCGGGTCTGGAAAGTTTTGCGCTCTGCTTCCAATGTATTGAATGCATTGGAGGGGAAAATGTACCCTCGCTTGGCCAAGTTTGACGTGACATTTTCCAGGTCAGTGCGTAATTGTTGAATCTCTAGCATGCATACTCCAAAATAACAGTCATAATTATTTAAATATCTTTCTTGGCTTGTTTATCCAGATTGCGCAAATAAGCTAATTTCTCTGCGATCTTTTGTTCTAATCCATAGCTTGTAGGCTGGTAGAAATCCACTTTGGGCATATTATCAGGAAAATAATTTTCACCAGCTGCGTAAGCATCAGGGCAATCGTGGGCATAGCGGTAAGTTTCTCCGTAACCGATATCTTTCGTCAATTTCGTTGGTGCATTGCGTAAATGAATGGGCACACGACGTGTTTTGTCTCGCTTGATAAATGACCGTGCATTATTATATGCTATATAAGCAGCGTTACTTTTTGGTGCACAGGCAAGATATAAAGTGGCTTGTGCTAATGCAAGCTCACCTTCAGGACTGCCCAGTCGTTCATAAGTTTCGCACGAATCAAGTGTCATGCGTAATGCACGTGGATCAGCTATGCCGATATCTTCACTCGCCATACGAATGAGACGTCGTCCAATATACATGGGATCAGCGCCACCATCCAACATGCGGCATAGCCAATAAAGTGCTGCATCGGGTGATGAGCCTCGTACAGATTTGTGTAGAGCAGATATTTGATCATAAAACTCGTCCCCACCTTTATCAAAACTGCGTGTACTGCGTGACAGTGCATTATGCACATAATCGATATTTATCTCGGAAACTTGTTCTGTTTCAGATGCATTGCTTAGTTGCTCTAACAAATTAAGCAAACGTCGGGCATCGCCATCTGCAAATTCAATAAGTATTTGCCTTGCCTCATCAGAAAATTGTAGGTGTGGAAAAATATTCTGATTTGTACGTTCGAATAATTGTATTAGCTCATGTTCTGATAGGGCATTAAGAATATAAACTTGGGCTCGCGAGAGTAGTGCATTGTTGACTTCAAACGATGGATTCTCTGTTGTGGCGCCGACAAAAGTTACCAATCCTTGTTCGACATGCGGTAAGAATGCATCTTGTTGGGATTTGTTAAATCGATGGACTTCATCAATAAAGAGAATGGTGTGCCGCCCAGTTTGTTGTAACACCATTTGTGCTCTTTCAATAGCCTCTCGGATATCTTTTATACCCGATAAAACAGCGGATAACGCGATAAATTCCGTGTTGAAAACAACGGACATGATATGCGCCAGCGTGGTTTTTCCGGTGCCGGGTGGTCCCCACAAAATCATGGAATGTGGTTTACCCGATTCAAAGGCAAGACGTAGTGGTTTGCCTTTATCCAGTAAATGGCTTTGACCAATAATGTCGTCTAGATGTTTGGGGCGTAATTTTTCTGCAAGAGGTTGTTCAGGTTTGTTATGGGTAAACAGATCAGTCACTGATGACATCCGCATTTTCAGGAGGTGTAAACTTGAAGAAATCAGCAGGTAATACGGGATTTTTTTCTAAATCTGTGAAGATGAGCAGTGTGGTTTGGCCAAAGTTGTCTCGTAATGCCATTATTTGTAGCGTACCGCTAGGTGAAAAACCAAGTTGTATGAACTCAAAAGTGCTTTCTTTACTTTTTGGAATGGCTTCTAACCATGTCATTTGATCTTTTTGGCCCAGTTCAACTAACTCATAATTGTTTTCTATGGCATTGTCGCCGGCTAATAAAGCAGCTGGACTACTGCCAATGGCGATATCAAACTGACGTATGGTGACCTGATTAAGGTCAGCATCATAAAACCAGACTTGCTTCCCGTCACCAATAATTAATTGTTCATAGGGTTTTTCATAAATCCAACGAAATTTACCGGGACGCTCAAATTGCATCGTGCCGCTGTATTCTTGTATGGGATTTGAGTTATTATCCAGCAATGTCTGTGAGAATGTTGCACTGACTGTTTTTGTATTATGGATAAAAGTTTTTAAACTTTCAATAGCAGTCGCTTCCACTAGTGTTGGAAGTAGTATAAGTAGGCAGCATAACAAATATTGTCTTGGACGATTCATAGTGTTCCCAGATAATAATTTCAACAATTTAAAGTTGAAAATCAGGTGATAAATTTTTATTCCTTACGTGCAGGAATTAATACTTCCCGGTTACCATTACTTTGCATGGATGAAACCAAACCAGCTTGTTCCATACCCTCAATCAAACGTGCAGCACGATTATAGCCGATGCGTAAATTCCTTTGTACCATTGAAATAGAAGCGCGACGCGTTTTGATGACCATTTCTACAGCATCATCATAGAGCGGGTCTGATTCGCCACCCATAGATTTTTCTTGATCACTGTGATTACGATTTGCATTATTTTCTTCTTCGTCGGTACTTAATATTTCTTCTACGTAATGTGGTTCGCCATGTTGTTTAAGATGTTCCACGACTTTATGTACTTCATGGTCGGCAACATAGGCGCCGTGTATGCGTTGTGGATAGCCGCTACCAGGAGGCAAATAAAGCATATCGCCTTGTCCAAGTAATGTTTCTGCGCCCATTTGATCAAGTATCGTACGCGAGTCAATTTTGCTGGATACTTGGAATGCAATACGAGTTGGAATATTTGCTTTAATTAAGCCAGTGATGACATCCACTGAGGGTCTTTGGGTCGCTAATAATAAATGAATGCCAGATGCACGTGCTTTTTGTGCAAGGCGGGCAATCAAATGCTCTACTTTCTTACCTGTAACCATCATTAAATCCGCTAATTCATCTATGACTACAACGATTAAAGGTAACTCTTCTAGTAGATCAGAAGCATCACCTGTGATACTAAATGGGTTTACCATAGGTTCTTCTTTTTTGATTGCATCACGTATCTTTTGATTATATCCATTGAGATTGCGAACACCCAGGGCTGACATCAGTTTGTAGCGGCGTTCCATTTCAGCTACGCTCCAGCGTAATGCACTAGCTGCTTCGCGCATGTCCGTAACAACAGGTGCAAGGAGGTGTGGTATGCCTTCATAGACAGAAAGTTCCAACATTTTTGGGTCTATCAGAATCAGGCGGGTTTGATCAGGGGTGCTTTTATAGATAAGGCTTAAAATGACCGCATTAATGGCGACTGATTTTCCCGATCCAGTAGTACCGGCTACAAGTGCATGTGGCATTTTTGCCAGGTCGGCAACAATCGGGCGGCCACTAATATCTTTGCCCAGTGCAATGGTTAATGGAGAGCTTGTATCTGCATATGCCTGAGAACTGAGTATTTCTAGTAGACGTACCATTTGTCGATTAGGGTTGGGAATCTCAAGTCCCATACTGGTTTTACCAGGGATTGTTTCAACTACACGAATACTTGCTACAGAGAGGGCGCGAGCCAGATCTTTAATTAGATTAATTATTTGATTGCCTTTTACACCAGTCGCTGGCTCGATTTCATAGCGTGTAATAACAGGCCCTGGGTAAGCTGCGACAACTTTGACGATGACACCAAATTCTTTGAGTTTTTGTTCGATTAAGCGAGAGACTGATTCTAGGCTTTCCTTCGGTAGTGTCTCGATATTGTTGTCCGGCTCATCTAATAAATGCAGGGGTGGTAGAGCTGGGCCAAGTAAATCTGAAAATAATGGCGCCTGTTTTTCCTTTATGATACGTTGGGATTTCGTAGTGGCTGTGGTTGGGAGTACAACATGCAATGGAGTATTGTTGTCATCAAAGCCTTTTTCCTCATTATCAGTCAAGTTGTCATGACGTCGTTGAGAAATAGATTCGACATTTTTATTTCGTTTATTTCGCCAAAATTCTTTTAGCAGTAAGAAATACGTTTCAATAATTTCACCGATTTTCTCAACAAAACGTACCCATGATAAACCTGTAAATTGACTGAATCCAACAGCAATTAAAATGATGAGCGTTAAGGTTGCGCCAGTAAAACCAAGTATCTTGGATAGATGGTGACTAATTGTTTCTCCTAATATACCACCAGGCACTTGTGGTAATGATACATTGATCGTATAGAACCGAAGAGCCTCAAGTCCGCTGCTGGCAGTCAATAATACTAGAAAGCCCATTGCTGAAAGTAATAATGAATGGCGATCGAAGATTCCAGCAGTATCAATGCGACGGTAGCTCCATGTGACAGCGTATAGGAAAAAAACTACCCACCACCATGCAGATACTCCAAATAAAAACAGTAATAAATCGGCTAACCAAGCGCCTGCATACCCACCGGCATTTTGGATGTAATTGAAATCACCGCTGTGTGACCATCCGGGGTCGCCTTGCTCGTAACTATAGAAAATGAGTATAAGATAGAGTGCAGCGCCAACGAGTATCAGCCAACCAGACTCTCGTAATAGTCTTGATACCCTTGGTGGTAGAGGGTTCCCTGCTGTATTCTTTGCCATTGATTTGTTAGGAAACATTAATCTATCAAAAGCCTATTTTTGGTTGGTTTTGTGGCGAATCTGCTGCTGATTATCTAGTGATTATATAAGAGAATTTGTAGTTTAGTCTTATATGCTGATTCATGGGGTGTTCTTTATTAAAAATTAAGTAGCGTATTGAATCCACGGTGGCAATATATGCCACAAGAAAATGTATTCTTTATAGCGCTAATAATTGTTGGGAAAGTGATTTGACTAAAATGTGGCCGAATAATCTGTAAGTAAAGTATTCCTATTCACTTATGGATTATTCGGCAAATTTTTAGCTTAATACGCCAGATCTTGACCGGGATAATATTGCAGGTACAACTGGCCTGGAAGAGTTAACCGTTTTAGGAAGTGTTGAAACTTTATTATTTTCATTTTTTTGTGAAATTAATAACGCATCTTCTGCACGTTTGTATATTGTTTCTTTATTGTCGTTAGCATTAAGAGAAGAAAGTCCGGCGCTTAATGTAACGTTAATCTCATGCTTTTTATTGTTTGTAATATTCCTGCAAATAGTTTCACTGACTTCTTTTGCTTTTGGTAGGTCGGTTTCTGAAAATAGAATGGCAAATTTTGCAGTATCAATTCGATATAGAAGATCAGTACTCCTTATCATATGCTGCATTTCTTCGGAAACCTGTTTTAGAATTTGCTCTCCTTTGTCTTGACCATGAGTAAAAGTTAAGAACTTGAATGCATCAATGTCGAAAATACTGATAGTTAAGTTTCTGTTATAACGCTTATTACGCAGTATTTCAAAATTGAGTTCTATCTCAAATGCACGTTTGTTCTTGCATTGTGTTAGGGGGTCAATAACCGCCTGATTTCTTAAGGAAGAAAGATGATCTTGGACTTTTTTAATTTTGAGTACCATGATCATGGTGCAAACAATTAATAAGATGGCAAGAGCGCGATTCGCAATGACAATGTCAGTTGGTACTGCAACTGACGGCGACAAGTAAAAGCCAGTTACTGTGAGGGCTAGCCCCAGAACAGTAGTGATATAAGTGGATTGGTTACCTTTTATCCAAAGTGTGCCAAGTATGATCAGCACATATGGTGTGCCTGAAGCTATGCCTAGTGGCAAGTAGACATCAAATGCGAATGTGCTGGCCAGAGCGGCAAAAAGAATAAATAGATACGTGTGATCTGTAAACTCTTTAAGTAAGAATTTTAAGTAAGTTGTTTTAGAGGAAGCCAAAGTGCCCATTGTACTAATATCCTATTATTAAAACGTGTTAGGGACTAACTGCTAACTACTATATCCAGCAAAACTTTTTTAATTCTAGCATACCAGTACAAAAACAGTTACAAATTATTTTGTGGGTTTTTTGTACGTTAGTGTTGCTTTTTAAACCTTAGTTCGGCATTACTATTTTTTAAAAAAATGAGGACTCATTAGTTTTGAATGATGCCCTTTTTATGGCTGATTAGTCACTTAATTTTTAGCGGAGATAATTTGGGTACCTGCTAGCCTGTCATGTAGGAATTGATGATCACGGTCAAATAATGCCCAGAAGATACCAATACCAAAAAATAAGATGCCGATCAGAGCTAATAAATAACGAATAGTTGCTTTTTGTTTATCGAGATTCTTGCCATCTATTGTAACAATGCGCATTTTCCAAGTTTGCATTGATAAGGTTTGACCACCATGGGTCCAGAACCAGGTAAAGTAATATCCCATTACTATTGCCAAATAAAATTGATAAATGGGTCTAAAATAACTAGCATTGATATCTCGAAAAATAAGATGAAAAATGAAACTTGCAATCATTAAAACTGCAAGGAGTAGCAAAGATTCATATAGCAAACTAACAGTACGGCGCCAGAACCCTGGTGTTGAGCGTGACATTATTATCCTTAGTCTTTTTGCTGAATTTTGTATTATAATCAGCAGTCTGTAAAAAATTTTTTAAGAAATTATATTATCAGGTGTATAAAATTTATGAAAAAAGGTAGGCCACTCGAATACGATCCTGAAGAAACGCTTGAGGTCGCAATGAATATGTTTTGGGAAAAAGGGTATGATTCCACAACATTAGGCGACTTGCTTGAGGCGACTAAAATTTCCAGGAGTAGCTTTTATCATGCTTATGGTAATAAATTTCAATTGTTTGAGCAATGTTTTGGACTTTTTTGTGATAGGCAAATAGCATATATTGAAGATTGTTTACTGCAATCGTTAACAGGCCGAGCGTTTTTTGAAAATTTTTTGTATGATTTGGTAAGAAGTGCGCGTGCAGTAGATGAGCCTCATTTGGGTTGTTTTGTAACGAATACAGCAAATGAGTTTAGTGGTCGCGACCCTTATGTTGCGCAGTTAGTATCGTTAGCAACATTGCGTTTTAATAGGGTTTTTCAAGCAGCAGTAAGAAGAGGGCAGAGCGAGGGTGTAATTGCAAAGAAGAAATCCCCTG
>Ga0224506_10000950_pt1 | contig 21806 bp, 18 predicted proteins | sample SF_Jan12_sed_USG_2_FD_169108 | JGI IMG/M metagenome (GOLD analysis project Ga0224506, IMG submission 169108) | Sediment microbial communities from San Francisco Bay, California, United States - SF_Jan12_sed_USGS_8_1 | ecosystem: Environmental > Aquatic > Marine > Sediment | place: USA... | reverse complement strand
GCCGAGTTGTATACCCGCGACAGGCAATAAATCTGATTGTTTAGGCTCAGATAAATTCACAGGCATTAGCTAATAGCACCATGACATTGTTTAAACTTCTTGCCTGAACCACAAGGACAAGGGTCATTACGTCCAACCTTACGCCCATCCCGGGTAACCGGTTGCTGCTGTGTTGGCATCTCGTCTTCACTGTCACTTGCCATCCCATCAATTTCATCATGTTGATACTTAACTTCACCCGATTGACGTCGCTGCTCTTCAACAGCTTCTACATCTTCAGGTGCGCGAACCTGTACTCGGGAAATTAGAGAAATAACATCATGCTTGATGTTATTCAACATGGTTGTAAACATGGCAAACGCTTCACGTTTGAACTCCTGTTTGGGATCTTTTTGAGCATAACCTCGTAAATTGATGCCTTGACGTAAATAATCCATTTGTGCCAGATGTTCTTTCCACATACTATCCAAGGTCTGTAGCATGATTGCTTTTTCAAAGTGGCGCATTAATTCACTGCCAACTGTTTGCTCTTTTTCCTGACAGGCTGCTTCTGCCGCATCAATGATACGTTGGCGTAAAGTCTCTTCATGCAGGTCATGATCTTGTTCCAGCCAAGAAGCAATGCCTAGATCCAACGCAAATTCATCCCTTAACGTATCTTCCAAACCACTGATATTCCATTGTTCATCAATACTGTTAACAGGAATGAAATCACTGATTACATCATTAAGCACGGTCTCACGCATAGAAATAACAGTTTCTGATACGTCATCAGCTGCCATCAATTCATTACGTTGTTCATACACAACTTTGCGTTGGTCATTGGCCACATCATCGAATTCCAGCAATTGTTTACGAATATCAAAGTTATGCCCTTCAACTTTGCGTTGGGCATTTTCAATCGCACGTGACACCCAAGGGTGTTCAATCGCTTCTCCTTCTTCCATCCCTAGCTTTTGCATTAATCCAGCCATACGTTCTGAAGCGAAGATACGCATGAGGTTATCTTCCAGCGACAAATAAAAACGGCTGGAGCCTGCATCACCTTGACGTCCTGAGCGTCCACGTAACTGGTTATCAATTCGGCGTGACTCATGGCGTTCAGAGCCAATAATATGTAACCCGCCGGCTGCCAGTACTTCTTCATGACGTTGTTGCCATGCTTGTCTTACTTTTTCCTTTTCAGCTTCCGTAGCCTGCTCGATCAAGGTGGCTAATTCTGCCTCTAAACTTCCCCCTAGTACAATATCAGTACCACGACCTGCCATATTGGTTGCTATCGTGACTGCTCCAGGACGTCCAGCCTGAGCAATGATGTGAGCTTCTTTTTCATGGAATTTGGCATTTAACACTTCGTGAGGAATCTTGGCCTTTTTTAGCAGCTCATGTAGATATTCTGAACTTTCAATTGTTGCTGTACCAACTAAAACTGGTTGTTTACGGGCCACACAAGCTTGGATATCAGCCACAATGGCTTCATATTTTTCTTTGGTTGTCAGATAAATCTGGTCAGCTTCATCCTTACGTTGCATGTCCTTATGGGTAGGGATAACAATCACTTCTAAACCATAAATTGACTGCAATTCAAATGCTTCAGTGTCAGCCGTCCCTGTCATACCAGACAGTTTTGAATAAAGCCGGAAATAATTCTGAAAAGTTATTGAGGCAAGCGTTTGATTTTCATTTTGAATCGCTACCCCTTCTTTTGCCTCAACTGCCTGATGTAAGCCTTCTGACCAACGGCGCCCAGGCATGGTGCGGCCTGTAAACTCATCAACAATTACTACTTGATTATCTTGAATTATGTAGTCTACATCACGTTGAAACAAAACATGCGCTCGAAGTGCCGCGGTCACATGATGCATCAGACTGATATTCGCAGCATCATATAAACTGGCACTTGGCTCTAATATGCCCGCATCTGTTAGTAATTTTTCTATTTTCTCGTGACCAGCTTCTGTGAAGTGAACCTGTTTAGACTTTTCGTCAACGCTGTAGTCACCTTCAACTTCGATCTCATCACCTTCACCAATTTGTTTGGTCAGATTTGGGATCAAACTATTTACACGCTGATACATTTCGGAACTGTCTTCCGCGGGACCAGAAATAATCAATGGTGTTCGAGCTTCATCAATTAGGATAGAGTCGACCTCATCCACTACGGCAAAATGCAGTTTCCGTTGCACCTTTTCTTCCAGACTAAACGCCATATTGTCACGCAGATAATCAAAGCCGAATTCGTTATTGGTACCATAGGTAATATCCGCCGCATACGCTGCACGACGTGCATCGGAGTCCATACCTGAAACGATGACACCCGTACTCAAACCTAAAAAGCCATACAGTTGACTCATCCAGGCAGAATCACGTTGGGCAAGGTAATCATTCACGGTAACAACATGAACACCTTCACCTTCAAGTGCATTAAGATATACAGCAAGTGTTGCAACCAGTGTTTTACCTTCACCGGTACGCATTTCTGCTACTTTACCGTCATTAAGCACCATGCCGCCAATCATTTGTACATCAAAATGGCGCATACCCAAAGCTCGTTTACCAGCCTCACGTACGACGGCAAATGCTTCTGGCAAGATTTCTTCTAGTGTTTGGTTATCTGCTAAACGATGCCTAAACTCTGTCGTTTTGGCTTTTAATGCCTCATCATCTAATCGCTCAATATCAGCTTCATGGTCGTTAATTTGCTCAACAACCTTGCGCAGTCCTTTAAGTACCCGCTCATTTCGGCTACCGAATATCTTGCTGAAAAACTTGCTTACCATTACTTTTACTACCTGTATTCTCTCGGAAACTATCCGCAGAGTTTTGCGAAAATCGCGTGATTATACCGCGTATATGATGTGAGGTCTAAAGCAGACTTGCTTAATAGATGGAGAGGTCAAGATTAATACGACGTTAACCTTTTACAAAGTGGTAGGGATCTATCGTTTTACCATCGCGTGACACTTCAAAGTGAACATGTGGGCCTGTAGAGCGTCCTGTGGAGCCCATTTCTGCAACGATCTCGCCTTTTGTTACCCGCTCACCTATTTTGGTTTTTATTTTCTTATTATGGGCATAGCGTGTGATGTACCCATTGCCATGGTCAATCTCTACTAAATTGCCATATCCACTTCGTCTGCCCGTCCAGATAACAATACCATCGGCTACTGCATATACACCACTTCCTTCCTTACCTGCAAAGTCCAAGCCGTGATGAAACGCTTTTTTACCATTAAAAGGATCAATCCGATACCCATAAAATGAAGAAGTCCAACCTGCTTTGATTGGACTCCCACTAGGAATGGCTGATTCAATACTGTCTTCTGTCGTCAAATATTTCTGCAATCTTACAATCAGCTCTGATTGTTGACTAAATTCATCCACTAATTCAGCAGCATGAAAATCAAACTCACCCGCTGTCACATCCAATCCTTCTGTGTCTAACCCCCCTTGTGCGGGTTCTGAATCTAGTGCGTAGGGTCTGGTATCTAATCCTGCCATACTTGCCAATTTTTCAATCAGGGCTTTTAATCGAATAGCTTCAGCCTGCAGCCCACCAAGGCGTTTGGCATAGTATTCATCGACTTCTGCTTTTTGAATGCGCTTTTCTTGTGTCGAAAGTGGTTGTCCGACAGTTGTGCCATTTTCAGTATAAGAGGCTACGATTTTGTTATAAAATTGATAGCCTACTATTCCTGATGTCATTAATACGCTAGATATCAACAGTAAAACCAATACCAGTTGGACTCGCGTAAAATGCCAATGTTTGCGAGCCTTACTATTTGGTAAGATAATAACTTGCATATTTATCCTTATTTTAAGAACCGACGCATAAACATCATGACTAAACAACCAGAACGAATAAGTTCAGTATGCCATCAAAATTCGATGTTGCACAAATTATCCGTGCACACTCAACTTTTGGAACGATTTAACTATATACTACAAAAAACACTACCAACACAATTTTCAGGTCATTGTCGTTTGGCTAATATTGATGATACTACACTTATTATCCATACTGACAATGCGTCTTTAGCCAGTTTAATTCGCTTCCAATCTCCTGCCATTTGCAAAACACTGTCAACAGAATTTGCGCGCGCAATTACCAACATTGAAATCAAAGTAAGGCCCGTGCACAATCCCATCCAAAATCAACACACAACTAGCATTGTATTACCTGATTCAGCAGCTTCGGCACTTCTACAGACGGCACAGACCATAGATGATGGTCCTCTTAAAACGGCTCTTGAAAAATTAGCTCAACGACGTAATTAACGTGTTAATTAATAATCGAGGCGGCCGGACGACTAAATAAGATTGGGGCATCTTTTTCGTCTTCAAAGCTGACTAATTCCCATGCATCCTCTTGCGCTATCAATTTTCGTAACAATTTATTGTTAACTTCATGGCCAGATTTATAGCCACTAAAAGTGCCTATCAAACTGTGGCCTAACAGATACAAATCACCAATAGCATCTAGTACTTTATGACGAACAAATTCATCTTCGTATCGTAAGCCATCCTCGTTCACTACTCGGTAATCATCGACCACAATTGCGTTATCCATACTGCCACCTAAAGCAAGATTATTTTCACGTAATTTTTCAATGTCTTTCATAAACCCAAATGTACGAGCACGACTCACTTCTCGCACAAAGGATGTTGAGGAAAAATCCACTTCTACTTGCTGTGAACGACCGGTAAACGCAGGATGCTGGAAATCAATGGTAAATGACACTTTAAAGCCATCAAACGGCTCAAATTTAGCCCATTTATCACCATCTTCCATGACCACTGGTTTTTTAATTCGAATGAAATTTTTAGCCGCTTCCTGTTCTTCAATGCCTGCTGATTGCACTAAAAAAACAAAAGGGCCTGCGCTACCATCCATAATCGGTACTTCTGCAGCATTCAAATCAATATAGGCATTATCGATACCCAAACCAGCAAATGCTGACAGCAAATGCTCAACCGTCGATACTTTTTCGCCATGAGCAATTAGTGTTGTAGATAATGCTGTTTCACCTACATTCTCAGCTTTTGCTTCGATTTCTACTACTGGATCCAGATCAACCCGGCGAAAGATAATGCCTGTATTGGGGGCAGCAGGCCGCAACGTTAAATATACTGTCTCACCGCTATGCAACCCCACACCGGTCGCACGAATCACATTTTTCAATGTTCGTTGCTTTATCACGGTGTATACCCCCTATTCATTTAATGATCAAAATATAATATCACAAGCTGATAATATCCAGCTATAGCAACCCATCCAGATGACTAATCAGCTTGTCTACGCAAAAAAGCTGGAATATCCAAATAATCCATATTGATATCTCCATTTACCACTTGTTTAGGGTGGGCCAGTTCTTCTTTACGAATCACTGTTGGTTTATCGTAATCAATATCAGCTGATTTTTTCACAATTTCAATTTGTGGTGTTTCTGCTGCTGAATTCAATGCAAGTTGCGCTGCTTTTTGTCTGCCTAAGCCTGTAGCAACCACCGTTACCCGAAGTTCATCAGTCATTTCAGGATCAATAACTGTACCCACTACTACAGTTGCGTCTTCTGAAGCGAATTCTTTGATGGTATTACCTACATCCTCAAATTCACCAATGGTCATGTCCAAACCAGCTGTGATATTTACCAGTACGCCGTGTGCACCAGACAAATCCACATCTTCCAATAACGGACTTGACACAGCAAGTTTTGCTGCTTCAACTGCACGGTTTTCACCGGATGCCTGCCCTGTTCCCATCATTGCCATACCCATCTCAGACATAACAGTACGTACATCAGCGAAATCCACATTAATCATACCTTCACGGGTGATTAATTCTGCAATCCCCTGCACTGCACCTAATAGTACATCGTTAGCCGCCTTAAAAGCATTGAGCAGACTCATCTCTTTACCCAGCACTGCTAATAACTTTTCATTTGGAATGGTAATCAATGAGTCGACATGTTGGCTTAGCTCTTCCAAACCTGCATTGGCAACTTTTAAGCGTTTACCACCTTCAAAGGGGAAAGGCTTAGTGACTACAGCTACTGTCAAAATTCCCATTTCTTTAGCAACTTGAGCGACAACTGGCGCGGCACCTGTTCCTGTTCCACCACCCATACCAGCAGTAATAAACACCATATCCGCACCACGGATTACTTCCATGATTCGTTCACGATCTTCCAGTGCCGCTTGGCGACCTATGTCAGGATTAGCTCCTGCACCAAGTCCTTTAGTAATATCGATACCTAATTGCAATTGAGTTGTTGCAGCACTTTTTTGAAGTGCCTGCGCATCGGTATTGGCACATATAAAATCGACACCTTCAATTTCATTTAAAACCATGTGCTCTAATGCGTTACCGCCGCCACCGCCAACACCAATAACTTTAATTACTGCATTTTGTGTGTATGTATCAATCAGTTCAAATGTCATTTTTCTCTCTCCCCAGTTTTAAATCTTTATAATTAGCTTTTACTATTAAAATCTTAAAAATTACCCTGAAACCAGCTTTTCATTCGTGTCAACATGGTTTTGTACCCGCTCCCTTTTTTAATTTCCGAGTGGCCTACCAATTCTTCTTCATTTCCAAACAACAACAATCCCACTCCAGTCGCATGTATTGGGTTACGCACCACATCCACTAATCCACCTACATGCTGTGGCAAACCTAATCGAACAGGAAGATGAAATACCTCTTCTGCCAATTCGATCACGCCTTCTATTTTTGAACTCCCCCCTGTTAGCACTATGCCAGCAGCCAATAACTCTTCAAAACCACTACGACGTAGTTCATCCTGTACTAACTTCAATAATTCTTCATAGCGTGGCTCAACCACTTCTGCCAAAGTTTGCCTTGCTAATTGTCGTGGTGCACGGTCACCCACGCTCGGAACCTCAATGGTTTCATCTTCACGTGCTAACTGTGTCAGTGCACAGGCATATTTCATTTTGATTTCTTCTGCGTATTGCGTTGGCGTCCGCAGTGCGACGGCAATATCATTGGTAACCTGATCGCCTGCAATTGGAATCACTGCAGTATGGCGAATTGCACCGTCGATAAAGACAGCAATATCAGTTGTGCCTCCACCAATATCTATCAAGCACACACCTAGGTCTCTTTCATCTTGTTCAAGCACTGAATAACTAGATGCCATTTGCTCCAGAATGATGCCATCCACTGATAGTCCACATCGTTCTATGCATTTACTTATATTCTGAGCTGCACTAACTGCGCCCGTAATAAGATGTACTTTTGCTTCCAGTCGAACCCCTGACATCCCAATCGGTTCACGTATACCTTCCTGGTTATCAATAATATATTCCTGCGGCAAGACATGTAATAACTGCTGATCACCCGGAAAATGCACGGCCTTTGCCGCATCCAGAACCCGATCCACATCACCTTGAGTCACCTCTTTATCACGAATCGCTACCGTGCCATGCGAGTTCAGACTTCTGATATGGCTGCCAGCTATACCTGCATACACTGAATGGATCTGACAACCTGCCATTAATTCTGCTTCTTCAATAGCTCGCTGAATTGATTGCACGGTTGATTCTATATTGACCACCACACCTTTTTTCATACCTCGAGCAGGATGACTCCCAAGACCTATAATCTCTAGTGCATTTTCATTAGGGCCTGCATCGGGAACAGGTGCCGCAACAATTGCTACTACCTTTGAAGTACCAATATCCAGACCAACAATTAAATCTCTATCACTTTTTTTAGTCATCATACTGTTCCATTAAAATCAGGTTTTTGTCCTTGTTTCCAATGTACTGACAAACCATTGGTATAGCGCATATCCATTTTTTCAATCTGTGCTTGATACTTCTTTAATCCACTTTGATAAACTGTCATAAAACGTTTAAACCTTTGCTCACTTGCTGCCCGTCCTAGTGCTATTTTCAGACCATTACTCAGTGTCATGCTCCATGCACGGCGCTCATCTACAATCAAACTATCAATCTTTAAATCCACCTCAGCTAACACTTTATTCATGTTCTGATAACGGCTTGTCATTAATTCATGGCTATTTTCTGGCCCGCGCAACAATGTCAAATTGCTTGTGATCGTCTCTTCTGATGGATAAAACGTTTCGCCATCAGCATTGACTAAACCTGTCTTGCCCCACCGTGCTATAGCTATTTGTTCCTCAACGATCAAATGCAGGCTATCTGGCCAGACTCTTCTAACTTGTATTTTTTTAACCCATGGCAAGGCTTCACCAGCCTCACGCATACCAGCCACATCAGCACTTAAAAAGCTTCCTCTAACATAAGGACTGACTGCAGCTACTAGTGCATCCTTATCAACATGAATAAATTCTCCTTCAACTGTAACGTGGGCAATCGGCAAAGTGTCCTCCTGTTGAAGATAAACACCACCAGCCACGAGCGATAGCAATGCAAGCACGAATACACTATGTTGTATGACTTGTGCCCACGCCCAAGGCTGCCGTTCCTTACGAACTGGCTTACGCGTTGCGCCTCGCTTTATTCCGGAAACCATCAGTTATTGGTCTCCATACTGGTTTCCAATATCTTCCAGACTAGTGCTTCGAAACTATATCCTGCTACTTTTGCTGCCATTGGCACCAAACTATGATCTGTCATACCCGGGATACTATTTGCTTCCAACAGGTAAAAGTTGCCTGCCCTATCGCGCATAAAATCGACCCGTCCCCAGCCATGCATTCTCAGACCTCTGAATGCCTGTAATGCCAGTTGCTGACACCTGTTTTCATCTTTTTCTGACAATCCACATGGACATAAATATTCTGTTGTGTCTGCCTTGTATTTAGCATCAAAGTCGTAAAACTCATGTGGCGTTTTAAGCTGAATAACTGGCAACGTCGTTTGCCCAAGCACGCTGACGGTATATTCTTCCCCTTCAATCCAGCGCTCGGCGATGACTTCATCATCAAACCTTGTTGCATGCTCTATCGCTTGTGCCCATGAACTGACAGAATTAACCTTAGTCATTCCGATACTTGAACCTTCATTTACAGGCTTGATAATTAATGGCAACCCAAGCATTTTCACCACTTCATCAACATCTGAATCTGCTGAAACCTGTTGAAATTTAGCAGTTGGCAAACCCTGTTGTTCCCAAATCTGTTTACTTAACAGCTTATTCATTGATAACACCGCTCCAGTCACATTACTGCCGGTATAAGGCATTGCCAATGATTGCAATACTCCCTGAATCTCACCATCTTCACCACCACGGCCATGCAACATGACAAATGCACGATCAAAGTGACCTGAACGCAACTGTTCACCCACATCAAATCCCACATCCACTTTATGTGCATCAATTCCTTGTGCAATCAATGCATCAAGTACTGCTCCACCACTATTCAATGAGATTTCTCGTTCGGCTGATCTTCCACCCATTAAAACGGCGACCTTACCAAACTCACTTGCTGTTCTGATACGGTGAACTATCATGCCAGCTCTCCAACGACATGTACTTCTGGTTGCAATTTCACACCTTGAGTCAGTTCTATCTTTTGCTGAGTCAGATAAATCAAGGACTCAATATCTGCGGCTGTTGCTGTGCCATCATTCACAATAAAATTGGCGTGCTTATCTGATATATGTGCACCACCAATGCTTAGCCCTTTTAGCCCACTACTTTCAATCAGTCTGCCAGCAAAATCATTTTCAGGATTTCGAAATACCGATCCCGCACAGGGTTGATTCGTTGGCTGACTCTCATTACGTCGTTTTAATAGTGCTTTGATTTCTGCTACTTCTTGTTCACTATCGCCTTTTTCTAATGTCAGTGTCGCTGATACAAACCATTCTCCTGCTGGAATTTCTACATGTCGATATGAAACTGTAAAGTCTGCTGGCACTCGTTGTCGTAATGTGCCTTGGCGATCCACTGTAGTAATTTCTGTCACTAACGGCCATATTTCAGATTGATGTGCACCCGCATTCATAGCTAGCGCACCACCCAATGTTCCTGGGATCCCTGCTAAAAATGCTGCGCCTGATAACCCTGCACGGGCGGCCTGTTTTGCAAATTTACTGCAGTAAACGCCAACCTCTGCATAAATAGAATTGTCTCGTATTTTCATCTCTTGCAAGGTACCGGCTGTCGCGATGACAGTGCCTGCAAAACCACCATCACGTATCAATAGATTACTGCCAAGCCCTAGCCATAACACAGGTTCGGCAACAGGCAACTGTGATAGGAAATTGACTAAATCCTGTACATTGGCAGGACGATAAAAACGTTGGGCAATTCCACCCACGCGCCATGACGTATATTTCGCCAGTGGTTCATTGATACGTAAATCACCTTGCAAGTCTTGGAATAAGACAGACATCATTCACTGCCTCCAAATCTCGTTTCTAACTCACGTGCTGTGGCTCCAATATCACCAGCACCCATAGTCAATAGCACATCACCATCTGCCAATAGGCCAGGTAAAATTTCGAACAATGCTTGTTCACTTTCGACAAAAACAGGTTCAACCTGACCACGTAAGCGGATAGCGCGACATAAACTTTTAGAATCTGCTCCAGCAATTTTCGTTTCACCTGCAGGATAAACCTCCAGCATGAGCAATACATCAACGGTAGATAACACCTGAGCAAAATCATCAAATAAATCGCGTGTTCGACTGTAGCGATGAGGTTGGAATACCACCACCAATCGACGGTTCAGCCAGTTGGCTCGTGTTGCATTGATTGTTGCTGCCAATTCAGTGGGATGGTGACCATAATCATCAACAAGCAACACTTTGCCTGCATTCACCACTACTTCACCCATGACATTAAATCGACGCCCAATGCCTGCAAATTTATTCAATGCCTGCTGGCATGCATTTACTGATACACCGAGATTTTTCGCAATAGCCAAAGCGGCTGTTGCATTCAATGCATTGTGTTGGCCAGGCATATTTAATGTGACGGCAAAGCTGTGGCCATCCGCTTTATCCAACACTGTAAAATGGCTTTGACCTTCAGCTTGATTTAAGCCTGACAATTGAAAATCAGCTTCTACATCTATGCCATAGGTCAACACCGGACGAGTTACTTCCGGTAAAAGCTCTTTAACGACTGGATCATCTATACACATTACTGCCAAACCATAAAATGGTAGATGATGTAAAAACTCGATAAATGTCGCTTTTAGTTTTTCAAAATCGCCTTCATAGGTCGCCATATGATCTTCATCAATATTGGTCACCACAGCTATAACTGGTTGAAGGTATAGAAACGATGCATCACTTTCGTCTGCTTCTGCAACCAGATAGCGTCCGCTACCTAATCGGGCATTGCTTCCAGCGCTGTTTAAACGGCCACCAATAACAAAGGTCGGGTCCAGTTCGCCTTCACTCAATAATGCCGCAACTAAGCTGGTTGTGGTTGTTTTACCGTGGGTTCCAGCAACAGCAATGCCGTAACTGAATCGCATTAATTCAGCAAGCATTTCTGCCCGTGGTACCACTGGAATTCTATGTTCTCTAGCAGCAACTAGTTCTGGATTGTCATCATTTACTGCCGTTGACACCACCACAACGTCTGCACCTGTAAGATAGCTGGCATCATGTCCAATCATCACTTGTGCACCTAACTGTTGCAGGTGTTGTGTTAAGGTATTTTCTCGCAGATCGGAACCGGAAACTTGGTAACCTAAGTTAAGTAATACTTCTGCAATACCGCCCATGCCCACGCCACCTATACCGATGAAGTGAATATGTTTAACCCGACTTTGCATGGCTGAGGTCAGTTTATCCATCACACACCTGCATACAAATATCGGCAATGGTGTTTGCCGCTTGTGGCTTATCAAGACTTCGGGCACCTTTAGCCATGGCCAACAACTTATCACTGTCAGCTAATAACTCGCGTAATTGCAAAGCTAATGATTCTGCGGTTAGATCATGTTCATTAACTAATCGTGCTCCTCCAGCGGTGACGAGTGCCGCTGCATTATGTTTTTGATGATCGTCTACTGCATACGGATAAGGCACCAGTATTGCGCCGACTCCAGCTGCGGAAAGCTCTGCAAGTGTCAATGCGCCAGCCCGACATACAACCAGATCTGCCCAAGCATAGGCGTCAGCCATATCATCTATAAATGGCACCACTTGTGCTGTTACACCAGCTTGATCATAAGCTCGCCTGCAATCATCGACATGCGCCTGACCACATTGGTGCCTTATTACTGGACGTTGTTGGTGTTCTATCAATTCAAATGCTTGTGGCAACACTGTATTCAGTGCCCTTGCCCCAAGGCTTCCGCCCAACACTAATACATGCCTTGACTGGTCTCTTTCCTCAAAGCGCTGTGACGGTTCAATCAATGATGAAATGCTGTCACGCACTGGGTTTCCGACCCATTGTGCCGATATTGAATCATCAAAACTGTTCGGAAACGCTTCTAGTACCCGCTTAGCAATATGTGATAACAAACGATTTGTTAATCCTGGAATAGCATTTTGCTCGTGAATCATCACCGGCTTTCTTAATATCCAGGCTGCAACACCACCTGGTCCGGATGCAAATCCACCTAGCCCCAACACCATATCAGGGCAAATTGATCGAATGGCAATGATAGCTTCTACTATTGCTTTAACTAATTTAAAGGGTGCCAGTAACCATCCTAGTATTCCCTTACCACGTAAACCGCTCACGCCTATAACGGTCAAGGGATAACCCGCCGCTGGTACCAACTGTGATTCAATTCCTTTTGCTGTCCCCATCCAACTGACATCCACGCCTCGTTGTTTCAGTACATCAGCCACTGCTAACGCTGGGAAAACATGTCCCCCAGTACCACCTGCCATAATCAAAACTCTGGACATCATCGTTTTACCCTTGCAGCTGATTGTTCCGGGAAACGAGTTTCGAAATCCACTCGAAATAACAACGCGATCGCAATACAGGTTAAAACCAGGCTACTACCTCCGTAACTCATAAGTGGTAGCGTTAATCCTTTCGTTGGCAAAGCGCCCATATTCACACCCATATTGACGCACGCTTGTAGACCTAACCAAATGCCAATTCCATACGCAATTTGAGAGCCAAACACGTGCCCAGCTACTTCAGCAGCTCGTCCTATCGTTAATGCTCTCCATATGAATATGAAAAACAGCACTAATACGGTCATGGCACCAATTAGACCAAGTTCTTCAGCTAAAATTGAATACAAAAAATCAGTATGGGCTTCAGGCAGATAAAATAACTTCTGCATACTGCTTCCTAGCCCGACACCTAACCAGTCGCCACGCCCAAAAGCAATCAATGCCTGCGTCAGTTGAAAGCCACTCCCAAACGGATCAGCCCATGGATCCATAAAACTTTGTAATCGTTGCATTCGGTAAGGTGCTAGCCATACTAATGCTGCAAACAACCCCACTAAAATTGTCATCAACGCTGCAAACACATCCAAGCGTGCTCCACCCAGAAACAGCATCGCTAATACCGTAGATAGAATCACAACCACCGATCCCATATCCGGTTGTATCAACAGTAATATTGCAGCAACACCAAGCAAAACCAGAGGTCCAAATACTTTAAAGAACGAGCCACTAAGCTGACCATGATGGCGCTGTAAATAGTCAGCGACATAGATGATAGAAAACAGTTTAATGATTTCAGCGACCTGTATGTTTATTGGTCCTAGTGGTAGCCAACGACGACTGCCATTCACTTCTCGCCCAACTCCTGGGATTAGTACCAAAATCAAAAAGCCAACACCTATTAGCAATAACAATGGTGCGATTTGACGCCAGAATGAAAGTTGAACGGTCATTACACAACAAGCTAAGCCCATGCCAATTACTGCGAAGATTATCTGTCTATTAAAAAAGAATAACGGACTGTCTAGTTTGCTCGCAGCTACAGAAATTGATGCAGAGCCAACCATCACCACCCCAATCCCTAATAAGGCCATGGTGACTATCAGTAGTCGGCGATCGATACTATAAGGTGTGTTCATGCAATCAGCTCCCTAACCGCTTGTGCAAACACTTCCCCACGTTGAGCATATCCTGTGAACATATCGAAACTGGCGCAGGCTGGTGATAACAATACATTTTCCCCGCGCTGTACCACTTTCTGTGCTTTTTGTACCGCATCTTGCATATTAGCGGCCTCGATTTTCAGAACATGGTTCGGCACCACATTTGCTATCAATTGTGCATCACGACCAATTAAAACTACTGCTCGTACATGTGCATCAAGTACCGGTGTCAATTCTGAGAAATTCTGATCTTTTCCTTCGCCACCGGCAATTAGGATAATTTTTCCACTATCGGCCAGACCCTCAATTGCTGCCAAACACGCACCGACATTTGTTGCCTTGGAGTCGTCAAACCAACGAACTCCTTGATGTTTAGCAACCAGATAACACCTATGTGCCAATCCACGGTAGTTTTGAATTGCAGTCAACATCGCAGACATTGGCAGATTCATTGATGTTCCTAATGCCAAAGCCGCTAATGCATTTGCGACATTGTGTTTACCAGCTACCTGTAATTCATTAACAGGTAACAATTCCTGTTCACCTTGTGCTAGCCAGGATTGATTGTCTTTTTCTATCAGACCAAATTCATTATTCTGTGGATGACTGAGTGTAAAACCAATCTGTTCTCGCCCAAGCATAGACCAGCTATTTACTATGGGATCGTCACGATTAATGACCATCACTCCTGATCCACTATAAATTTTGGCTTTAACGTCATAATAGGCTTGTTCAGTCTCATAACGATCCATATGATCAGGGCTTACATTGAGTACAACTGACGTATAGGCGTTTAAGGATTCAACTGTTTCCAGTTGAAAACTGGATAATTCCAAAATATAAAAATCGGGGGCTGGTTGGGTAATCAGCTCTAATGCAGGTGTCCCGAGATTACCTCCTACCTGTACTTGTTTGCCTGCTGTCACCGCCATTTCTGCAATCATTGTTGTTACTGTGCTTTTACCATTAGAACCGGTTATGGCCACCACAGGTGCATTAGCATGACGTGCAAACAATTCAATATCACCAATGATTTCTATGCCCGCAGCTCTTGCTCCTTTAATCTCAGGTAATCGTGGGTCAACACCAGGACTCAGTACTATCGTGTCACACCGTTGCATCCAGTCACTGATTAATCCACCTGTGTTAACCAGCACTTCGGGAAATTCTGTTTGTAGTGTGTTTAACGCTGGTGGCTGCTCACGGGTATCCATGATGGCAACGGCATAACCTTTCTGCACTAAAAATCGTGCACAAGACAGACCTGTTTGGCCCAACCCAATGATTAGGAATGACTGTCTATGTTCAGAATGAGGAGCTATATTGTTCATCGAATCTTCAAACTTGCTAAACCAACTAATACTAGAAATACAGTAATGATCCAAAACCGCACAATAATGCGTGGCTCAGGCCAGCCCTTCAACTCATAATGATGATGTATCGGTGCCATCAAAAACACCCGCTTACCTCGTAATTTGTATGAACCTACCTGCACAACAACGGACAGTGTTTCTATAACAAACACTCCACCCATGATCAGTAATACCAATTCTTGTCGTGTCAGCACTGCTACTGTACCCAAGGCCGCGCCTAGAGCTAGAGCACCTATATCACCCATAAACACTTGAGCCGGATAGGTGTTAAACCATAAAAACCCGAGTCCTGCGCCCACCATAGCAGCACAAAATACAGTTAATTCTCCTGCGCCTGCGATATAAGGAATAGTCAAATAATGAGCAAACTCTACGTGGCCTGTTACGTAACTAAACAAACCCAGTGCAGCAGCCACCATGACTGTTGGCATAATAGCCAGTCCATCAAGTCCATCTGTTAAATTAACCGCATTACTGCTTCCCACAATGACAAGATAGGTCAGTAACATATACCAGCCACCTAACGGGATAATGACATCCTTAAAAAACGGAACTATCAGCTGTGTTTCTGCTGGAGTCGTCACCGTTAAAAACAAAAAGATTGCTGCGCCCGCACCCACCATTGACTGCCAGAAATATTTATAACGACTACGTAAACCTTTAGGATCCTGACGAACTAATTTAATGTAGTCATCAACAAAGCCAATCACACCGAATAGCAAGGTCACCAGTAACACGACCCAGACATATCGATTGTTCAAATCAGCCCATAACAAGGTACTAACAGCTATGGCGACTAAAATCAGTGCGCCACCCATTGTTGGCGTTCCCGTCTTACTTAAGTGCGATTCTGGCCCATCATCACGTACTACCTGACCGATTTGTTTGAAACTGAGATGTCGAATCATAGTCGGACCAACAATTAATGCGATCCCCAAAGCAGTGATTACACCTAGAATTGCACGTAGTGTTATGTATTGAAATACGTTAAAGCCGCTATGAAACTGGATTAAATACTCACTTAGATATAACAGCATTATTTTTCTCCTTCTACCGTGAGCGCATCTGCTAATTTATCTAATTGCATAAATCGTGAGCCTTTAATCAAACAGGTCACATCCTTTGTAAGTTCCGTCTCTAAATGCTGTTGTAATGCATTTATATTTTCAAAGTGATACGCGCCTTCTCCAAAGGACTTACACGCATACTGAGTTTCTTTACCAACAGTCATTAGACGTTTAACTCCAGATGCTTTTGCATCCAACCCGAGTTGGTAATGTATATGCTCACTCTCTTTTCCTAATTCACCAAAATCGCCTAGAACCAACCAGTGTTCACCACTAAATCCACTCAATGTTTTTAATGCTTGCTGGTATGACCCCGGATTTGCGTTATAACTGTCATCAATGAGCTGTGATTGGCGGACACCTGAACGAAGTTGCAGTCGATGAGGCACTCCCTGCATTAATTGCAAACCACTCACTATCGATGTAACTGGAATAATTAATGCTGAAGTTGCAGCTATCGCCGCCAGTGCATTAGCAACATTATGTAAACCTGGCATCGGCAAATTGATGTAGTGCAACACGCCTTCCATTTCAACCATAAAATGACTTGATGTTGCATTTAGCTGCAAATCTTTAGCGGTAATATCCGATTCGGCATCTAAACCAAATGTGATGCGTTGCTTATTGGCAAGAACTTGCTTCCACTCACCCGCAAATTTCATATCGGCATTAACAATACCAATGCCATCTTCTTTTAGACCTGCATAAATCTCTGCTTTTGCTTTTGCAACACCATTAAGATCACCAAATCCTTCCAAATGAGCCGAAGCCACATTGTTAATGACAGCCACATCGGGTATAGCCATGTCGACTAATCTGGCAATTTCACCTGCATGATTGGCACCCATTTCAATCACTGCATAATCGGTGTCTTTAGCCAGTCGACATAAGGTTAATGGCACACCTAATTCATTATTTAGATTCCCTTGCGTTGCTACCACTGAGCCACATTGACCAACAATACTCGCAATCATTTCTTTGACTGTTGTTTTGCCATTACTGCCCGTAATCGCAATCACTTTTGCTTTACATTGCTGCCGCCAATACTTGGCCAGTTTGCCAAATGCTTTTACAACATCACTAACCACTAATTGTGGCAGTACATCATCTTGTTTTCTTGAAACCAATGCCGCACAGGCACCCGACTGTCGTGCTGTTGATAGGTAGTCATGGCCGTCTACGTGTTCACCTGCTAGAGCAATAAATAAACACCCTGTTTCAACCTTTCGGCTATCTATTACTGTACCTGTCACCATCATATCTTTAGCTGGTGGTTCACAACCAACGACTTGGGCCATTTGTGAAAGAAGCAATTGCATCGTCATTGCTTAGCACCCACTGAATGCAAATCATCATTTGCAGCGTCAAGCACTTTTATCACTGCATCAGCATCACTGAATGGATATTTCACTCCCGAGATTTCCTGATATTGTTCATGGCCTTTTCCTGCGACCAGCACAATGTCTACTGACTCAGCATGGTCTAATGCATAAGTAATTGCTAACTCGCGGTTATGTTCAATATATACTTTCTCTGGCTCAGAGATGCCCGATAAAATATCACGGATAATTGCATCATTATCTTCACTGCGTGGATTATCATCTGTTAATACCACCACATCCGCATTTGATTCCGCACACTGTCCCATTAATGCACGTTTACCTGTGTCTCGGTCACCACCACAACCAAAGACACACCACAAATGTGCTTGCGGTGACATATGTGTTCGTAACGATTGTAAAGCCTGTGCTAATGCATCAGGTGTATGAGCAAAATCGATAACAACATGTGGTCGTGAATCGCCACCATAGCTCTGCATACGCCCCTGAACAGAATGACATCGTTTAATTGCTGATACGGCTAGGTCAAATGAAATATCTACAGCCATTAATGATGCCAGTGCTGCCAACAGGTTATCTACATTAAATCGCCCCAATAATGAACTCTGTATACAAGCTGAGCCACTCTCACCTATAACACTGAAATGTAGACCATCACATCTGGTCTGAATGTCTTTTGCCTGCAAGCTCGTCAAATCATCAGGCTGACTACTATATGTAATTAATGAAACATCACCCATAGATGCTATTGAACTTATCAACGTTTGACCAAACTCATCCGCCGCATTTATCACGGCTGCTTTGAGACTAACAAAGTCAAAAAGTTGTTTTTTAGCTGATGCATACTCAGACATATCCTGATGATAATCAAGATGATCACGACTTAAGTTTGTGAACACAGCTACATCAATCGCTATACTATTCAGTCGACCTTGATCGAGTGCGTGAGACGATGCTTCAATTACAACAGTGTCAACATCATGCTGACGAAAGCCCGCCAAGAGCGCTTGCAATGTCACTGGGTCAGGCGTGGTCATGCCTGTCGCTTGCAGACTATCTATTCGACCAACACCAAGCGTTCCCACAATTCCACACGCATGCCCTAATGATTCTAACGCCTGTGCTATAAATTGAGATACGGACGTTTTGCCGTTTGTTCCCGTTATCGCAATGATGGTTACTGCTTGTGATGGATGCTCGTAAAAACGGGCTGCTATTTCTCCAGCATTAGCAGCCAAATTACTTACTCGATAAACATTCACTCCCGCCTCTGCTAATAGAGATAATTCTTTGTCAGATAACGGCTGTTCCTTATCAAAGACCACTGCCATTACACCAGCATCCAATGCTTGTTGTAAGTAAATACAGCGTTGTTCCATCTTTAATGAAAGCGAAAGAAACAACCCACCTTTCTGTACCATCCGACTATTCATGCTGATACCAACCACTCTTACATCGTTGATTACATCAGAATTTTCCAACATGCCCGCTAACAACATGCTGATGTGTTTGGGTTGTATTACAGGCATCATCATTTTTGTGCCACCTGCAATTGCGTAATGGGTAGGTTATCAGGAGCAATATTTAACAAGCGCATTGCTCCTGTCATCACTTCAGAAAATACAGGCGCCGCTACCAGACCTCCGTAATATTCTTTCCCTTGCGGGTCGTTCACCATTACCACCATGACTAGTTGTGGCTTGTTCGCTGGAATAACACCTGCAAATAACGATAAATAATGTCCGTCGGCATAACCACCATCTGCTGCTTTTTTAACGGTGCCTGTTTTTCCGGCAACGGTGTAATTTGTTACCGCTGCTTTTGTTGCCGTTCCTCCAGGTTCAACGACACCTCGCATCATTGTCATGACTTGCTGCATAACATCACGCGAAAACACTCGTCGGCCTGAAGGAGCGTCACTTAATTTAATAAAACTAACGGGTCTTAAAATGCCGCCATTTGCCAACACCATGTAGCCACGTGCCACTTGTAATGCCGATGAAGCAAGGCCATACCCATAAGATAAGGTGGCACGATCAATCTTCTGCCACGATTGCAGATCCGGTAATCTACCCATTGCCTCACCGGGGAAATAGGCGCCTGTTGGTTCAGCCATGCCAAAGGCCGAAAAGTCCTGCCAAAGTTGTTCTGGCTCAAGTTCTAAAGCCATTTTACTTGCACCTACATTACTCGATTTCTTAATTAAGGTGGCGATGTCAATTTGCCCATAATCACGAAAATCTTTAATGGTATAACCGCTTATTTTCAGCATTCCTGGGTGTGTATCAATGATTGTTGACGGAGTGAACTTGCCTGATTTCAATCCGCTCGCCACTGTGAAGGGTTTCACTATTGACCCAGGTTCAAACAAATCTGTCACCGCTCGATTGCGATAATCTCCGCTATGCAAGCCATGGCGATTGTTCGGGTTAAATGACGGCTGACTCACCATAGCCAGAACTTCACCAGTATGGACATCAAGAATGACCGCTGAGCCTGATCGTGCTTCATATTTCGTGACTGCCGACTTGAGCGCCTGATAAGTCAGGTACTGCAATCGTAAATCAATACTCAAATTAATATTTTGACCATGTTTAGTCGCTTTTAACTGCTCACCACCACCCACGTAATTGCCTCGACTATCACGGACCATACGCTTTAATCCTGGAACACCGGTTAAAACAGCTTCATGAGTTAATTCAAGACCTTCCTGACCCACATCATCTACATTTGTAAAGCCCACAACATGCGCTGTTACTTCACCCGTTGGATAATAGCGTTTATATTCTCGCTGTAGCGCAACACCCTCAATATTAAATTCATTTACTTGATTTGCCACCTCAGGGGTAACACGACGCTTAAGATAGACAAACTCTCTGTTCTTATTTTTTTTAATCTTTCTTTTAATGGTTTCGACGTTGATATGAAGCGCTTTTGCCAGTGCTGCTATTTGTGCAGATTCAGCAGCCACTTCTTGCGGGTTTACCCACACTGAATGAACAGGAGTACTGATCGCTAATGGCTCACCATACCGATCCAGAATCATGCCTCGATGTGCTGCCACAGGTACTTGACGGATATGACGTGCATTTCCCTGATCGCGTAAAAAGTCCGGGTTGAGAACTTGTATATCAGTCAGCCGCCATCCTAGACCAATGATCAGACTGACGAACAGCAACCGCACCATATTCAGGCGCCATGCGCCAATAGGATTGACTGAGTTATGCTGACGCTTCATGGTTTAATCACCACCGTCATATCAACAGTTGGCACTAACATATTTAATCGTAAGCGAGCTTGTTGCTCAACACGACCAGGACCTGCCCATGTGCTTTCTTCTAATAACAAACGACCCCATTCTTCATTTAAATGATCGCGTTGTTGTTCCAGTTTCTGTAACGTAATAAATTCTGTACGTCCGATATGTTTCGTGTAAATCACAGCCAGCGCTGAAATTACAACTGCTAATGCCAGCACTAATAATGATAAATGAGTTCTAATGAGTTCTAATATGCTGCTAAAACTCATGCTAATTTCTCCACCACACGTAATACCGCACTACGGGCTCTTGGATTGACTGCTAATTCGGCATCACTGGCCTTAATCGCTTTTCCAACTAGACGTACTCGTGGATTTAGTTGATCGGCTGTAACAGGAAAATTCGATGGCAAATCATCACCTTTGGCCTGCTCACGAAAAAAACGTTTCACGATCCGATCTTCCAATGAATGAAAGCTGATAACAGCCAGTCGACCTCCAACGGCCAATACATCCAGTGCCTGTTCCAAACCGACTTTTAAATCTTCCAATTCATTATTTATATAAATACGAATTGCTTGAAATGTTCTTGTTGCTGGATGTTTGTGTTTTTCACGAAAAGGACTTGCTTTATCGACCAGAACTGCCAGTTGCTTAGTGGTGACTATCGGAGTGTGTTCTCGGGTTTCAACAATCGCTCGTGCGATTCGTTTGCCAAAACGTTCTTCACCCAGTGTTTTCAAAACAACGGCGATGTCATCCATATCAG
>Ga0224506_10000949_pt1 | contig 21810 bp, 22 predicted proteins | sample SF_Jan12_sed_USG_2_FD_169108 | JGI IMG/M metagenome (GOLD analysis project Ga0224506, IMG submission 169108) | Sediment microbial communities from San Francisco Bay, California, United States - SF_Jan12_sed_USGS_8_1 | ecosystem: Environmental > Aquatic > Marine > Sediment | place: USA... | reverse complement strand
TTTGAAGGTGCCATTTACGCAGGCGTCGGAGCGGGATACGGTTCAATTCTCCTTATCATGTCAACTGACGGCGAAAATTGGCTTCCAGTCAATACCGCAAGCATACCTTTTCCTGGGGATACTAGGGCACTTGCAGTTCATAACGGAAAGCTCTATGTCGGTACTTCGGGACAGATAATAGGAGACGGGGTTGGTGGGATCTACGCTTCCAGCGATCCACAGCCCTTACCTGGGCCTGACACTTGGGAAAAAATAGTTGATTTTGGAGAAAACAATACAGCTGTTCTGTCTCTGAACAGCTTTAACGGATACCTCTACGCTGCCACAGGCAACATAAACGGCTTTGAGGTCTGGAGAAGCAACGCACAAGCACCGGAAGATCCTGGAAAATCTATAGATGATTGGACCCGAATTGTTTCTGGTGGAGCGGGAGACGCCTGGAATGCATGGGGCGGGACAACAGGGACTTTCAATGATAATCTCTACGTGGGATCGATGTCCTTACCAATTCCACCCATTGGTCCGAAGGGATTTGACCTCATTCGCATCTACACGAGTGACGCGTGGGATTTGATTGTGGGAAGCTACTACCCGCGTGCTCCCACAGACTCCCGAGGGCCTCCCTTGAGCTGGTGGCCTGCCGGCTTTGGAAACCCCCTAAATTTCTATTGCTGGTCATTGCAGGTCTACAATGGCTATCTGTACCTAGGAAGCTTTGACGCTAGCGTATTCCTGCGCTACCTTACACAAGATCAGATTAATTCCCTGATTGACCAAGAAACGCTTGACTGGTGGCTAGAAGAATTGCTTAACAGTGGGATAGACGAACAATACGTGGAGGAATTGCTCACGATACTTGAAGAAGGAGATCTGACCGCACTTATTCAAAAACTAGTACAGTGCCTTGGTGGAGCCGACCTGTGGAAGAGCCCTGATGGCATCCACTGGGCCCCGGTGAGTCTGAATGGCTTCGACAACCCATCTAACTATGGGTTCAGAACCATGGTGGCGGGTTCTCTTTTTGTGGGCACCGCAAACCCCTTTGAAGGATGCGAGATCTGGAGAACTGAACTACGTCCAGTCGGTGGCATCTGGACTCCAATAAACAAGTTTGAACTATTAGCTCCTTGGATAGGCTCAGCTTCACTGATAACAGTAGCTATAGTATCAGTTGTCTACGTGAAACATAGAAGAAAACAACAAAACTAACCTTCCTTTTTTCATCTAGGGAAAAATCTATGCGGACGCTTTCTAAATTTTGCTCACAGACACATTCACAGGATGTCATATTATACTTCAAATATGTTTTATCCGACATCGCGCGCTAACCTTTAAACCAGTCTCTTCCACTCTTCGGGATATGTCCGCCTAAACACTTCCGTGAAGTCAAGCACCGTAAACGAGTCCTTAGGTATGTTCTTAGTGGTTTCCTCAATCTATCTCTCTTCAACAATTGTTTTTGATCGCATTCCAACTGCAGCTTCTATTCGCGCGCGCTTTACACCTACGTTCTATGAAATCTCTTTTGACGGGTCGGAGAATCCGTGTGTGCCGATTTTTTGGTTTAGGCTCCAGTATTCGCCTTGGTTGTAGACGAAGGGAGCTGCTTTGTTAAAGTCGATTTTTCCGTTCTCGTTCAGAACGTCTTCGTTGATGTGGACGCAGACAATCTCTCCAAGAAACAGATGATGAACACCTAATGGAACTTTTTTCTTAACAACACATTCGATGTTGACAGGGCATTCACGAATCAGTGGAGGCTTGATAATGTCCGCAGGTTCGGGCGTGAGCCCTGTTTCAGAGAACTTGTCCACGTCTCTGCCTGACACCAACCCGCACAAGTCCGTCTCCTTCAGAATGCTCTTGGTCGGAATGTTCACAGCGAACTCGCCAGAACCTTCAATCAGTTTGTAGGAGTATCTCTTAGGGCGGATGCCCAGACCCAGCATAGGCGGGTCAGAACAAACCGTTCCCACCCACGCCAAGGTGATTATGTTAGGGTTTCCTTCAGAGTCCACGCAGGTGACGAGGTCAACTGGGCAGGGAAACAAGGCCGTCCAGGGACTCTTTTTCACTTTCATATGCAGGTCTTCCCTTGCTGTTGTTATTTAATCTTTCTCAAACCGAGTGTCGTGCATGGTATGTCAGAAACACCATCCAAAATCTAACGTTTTCAATGTCTTTTGTTGGGAAATTTATGCGCGCACGGAAGAAACTTCGACAATAATAGCTAGGAAGATCACTTGTTGTTGTAGACCCCCTTCCCCTCTCAACAACAAACTAACGAAGCTCGTAAAAAAGGTGCGTGCTAGCTCATGAAATGGTTGCAAGAGTTAGGCTACTGGATGAAATGCGTAATCTTGACATCAGGTTAAAGGCAGTTGAAGAGATTTTGAAGGAGACATAGGATATCACATCAGACTTGGCAGCTTAAAGGTTGCAGTATAGTATATCTGTTAGTTCAAACTAGAATCACGCTTGTTCAGGTGGTCTTCGAGACGGAAGTGTTTGAGGCAGTCCGAAAAAGGCATTCAGTTAGAGCTTATCTACCCAAAGAAGTGCCTAAGGAAAAAATTGAGAAAATCTTGGAAGCTGCACGGTTGGCGCCCTCTGCTGGAAACGCACAGCCATGGCACTTTATAGTCGTTAAAGATCGACAAAAGAGGAAGGTACTTTCCAAAGGAAGATTCGCGAAGTTCTTAGTGGAATCGCCTGTTGTGGTTGTGGGTTGTGGGGACAGAAAGGCTTCCCCAAACTGGTACGTGGTTGATACGACTATCGCCATGCAGAACATGGTTTTGACTGCTACAAGCGAAGGCTTGGGTACATGTTGGATCGGAAGCTTTAACGAGAATCAAGTAAAAAAGCTCCTGAGCATTCCAGACAAATTCAAAGTAATAGCACTTATAGCGATCGGACATCGTCGTAAGAAATTGGACTTGGGAGCCAAAGCTTTACATTTCTTCAGAAAAAAGAAAAAACTGGAGAAAATTGCGAGCCTAGAAGAATTCGGAAACCCTGTGGAACTGTGACGTACACGATGCAAGCGCTAGTCTTGAATCAACGCATACAACAAAAGGTGAGGAATCATGGGTCCCATCAAGAAGGCTCTAACTCACGCGCGCTGCGAGAATGTCTCCATGTGTCTCAGGTTCAAATTTCTCTCAGCCAATTTTTAATATGGCTGCTTTCGTTTGTACACACGTCTTAATCAAGACCTAGCGTCCTCTAAATTGTATACAGCAAGTGAGTACGCAGAAACTCTCCAACTACATAAGAAATCATTGCTGCCGCGAGTGTTATACACGCATATTTTAGGCCAGACTTATACGCGTTTTCTCCACCTATTTTTCCAGCATAACTCCCTAAAACGAACGCCATGACTATCCCGAATATGAAGGCTAGAACCACGGCATTCCATAAATCAAGAACTGCAAAAGGAAAAAGCATTACGAATAAGACGATGATTGTAGCTATGAATGTAAACACCCCACTCATCAAGACCTCCTTACGTGAATGAATGTAGATTGCCTTTCCATGCTCTCGAGTTACATGAATCTGTATTTTTCTCTCGGTTGCTTGTGAGACGTAGAAACCTATCGAGTTTCCAAATGCATCAGCGATTCCGCCTATGATTCCCCCCAGCACAACTAATGTTGGATTAGAGGTGGCTTTCGTTAAGCCAACTATCAAGCCCAGAAAACAGATGATTCCATCAGTCAGCCCGAAGGCAATGCCCTCTAACGCGTAAGTATGTTCGTCAGACTCCTCTTCATTCATGGTGCTTTCAAATCCATTGTCAGACATACATGGTGCGTGAACAGTTTGCTCGCGCAAATATGAGAAGTACTGCTAAATACACATTAAGATTGTGCCAAAATCGTGACAAGAACTTAGCAAAACTTTATTAGTTTTGAGATTTTTTCTCATAATAGGGATGTAAATTGGACGAAAAGGATGTAAAAATAGTAAGCGTACTTGAGAGAAAAGCAGGATTAACCAGCAGATCTCTTTCAAGAATGGTTGGTTTACCCGTCTCGACCGTTCACAGAAGGGTCAAGAAGTTGGAAAGGGAAGGGGTAATCGTAGGGTACAAAGCACTGATCAACTACGAAAAAACAAACAAACCGATAAGTGTTTTCTTACTAGTCAACTTGGAAGAAGTAATTCCAGGAAGGGGTCACATACCTAAAAAGGATATCATAAATGCTCTCAAGAGTTTTGAGGAAATCGAAGAAATCAACGAGGTTCAAGCATTCAACTTCGAACTGATCATCAAAGCAAGGTTGCAAACTCTCAAAGCACTATCAGGACTTATGGAACAGCTGAGGTCCATAGAAGGAATAGAGCACGTGTCATCAGCCATAATAACCGAAGAGACCACTTTACTACCACTAACTTCCCCGTGAACTCAGCTGCAGGCGCGAAAAAACGTCGCATCTCTGAATAAAGATAGCACAATATCAAAAGAAGGACTTTGTGGAGGATGTCTATACGGTGGAGATAGTTCAAATCTCTCCCGGCCCACCTTTGGATTCACTCGGACCACTTTCTCATTTCCTCTTTCTGAACAGTTTGACACAATTCAACTCGCACACGTAGCCGAATCCAGCCTCAACTAGTTCCGCGCACACCTTTTTTTCTTCCCATGTAGAGATTACAGATTTGGAAGATATCTGAGACTTTGATAATTGAAACGCGCGAGACCTTAGTCAAGTTGGAATACCAAAAATTGAATAAATGAGGACCTGGATTTTTCGTTGATCAGCTTGAACAGGAAAATCATGCTTGGCCTTTCAAGTTTTCAGTTCATGGCAATGGCACGAAGAGGCTTATTCTACACTTTCTTAGCGCTCTATCTGAGAGTAAAACTTGGACTATCTGTAACGGAAACAACTCTGCTTGCAAGCCTCACCATGATTGCCAACAGCACCTCACAGACACTTGTATGGGGCAAGGTCTCCGACAAATACCAAGCGCGTACAAGCCTAGTAGTCATCGGAGAAACCATCGCAGCGCTCGGCTATATTGCAGTGTACTTTCTTCATATCCACTTGCTGAACACAAGTGGCTCAGTCGCCGCAGCGTACAGTATCATCGCGGGACTTTCACTTCTCGAATTCTTCTGGTCGATGAGCAACCTTGGATGGAGTGCCCTTATCTCAGACCTCACGACATCAAAAGAAAGAGGCAAACTGATGAGCGTGATCTCCAGTGTTGGCGGCGTCGGACGAATACTGGGAATCTCTGTTTCAGCCATAATGTATGATTGGGGAGGCGAAGCTGGAGGATTCAAGAGTGGCCTATTATTCTTCTTCGCATCAGGGATCATGCTTGCAAGCGCAGTTTTAATCTGGTTCAGCACGCATACTCCAGAACGGATTCATAAGAACAAGCGAACCGGCAGGGCTGTCTCCAAACAAAACGCGTTGTTGCCAAAAAGTCACAGTTCCGCGACGTTCTATTGGTTTCTTCTTTCTGTTTTTGTCGTCGGCTTAGGCGCCTTCTCAATCTTGCAAGTCCTAGTATTCTATGTCGAGCTTGACTCACCCATCGGAGCTACTTCCTTCGAAATAGCGATGATTCGTAATTCAGCTTCAATCGCAACAATCATAGCAAGCTTGTTAGCCGTACCACTCGCAGACAAGGTTGGCAGAAAAAACGCTCTAGGTCTCAGCTTTGCCTTGTCAGTTGTTACTCCTCTCCTTTACATATTTGCACAAAACGCTGCCCAAATGATAGCTATCAACAGCTTGAGGGGAGTCTCCAGCGCGCTGATGACTGTCGTTGGATACTTGATAGCCTCTGACCTCATTCCAGCCGAACGTAGAGGAAGACTCTTCGGACAGTACAATGCAATCACTTACATATCATTCGGGCTCGCTGGCACCTTTTTGGGAGGCCCAATCGCAGATTATTTGATTAGCACAGGCTCAACCCAGGCATCTGCCTATGTTACCACTTTCCAAGTTGCCTCTGCAGTGAGCCTAATAGGCACCATCATATATGCATTAAAAGTCAAATCAGAGAGAAATGAGAAGTTCATAAGGTCTTGACTTCTTTCAACTCTCCAACTTAACAAGCCCGCGTGATGGGAACACCAACGGTGTCCGCAACCATCACAGAAGAAAGCCTACAATTCTCGCAGAAAGTCGGGTTCAGAAAAACAAAAGCCTTCCTCGCGGGCAAATGGTAAGTTTACAGATGTCAAAGACCCGTTGTTTAAAGCAAAAAACTGAAATTCTGATTGGATATATAACTATTGTTTGGTGACTTGTATGCCCTACTATATTCTGTTGTCCAATCTGACGGATGAGGGGTGGAAAACCGTTAGGGAAAGGCCTGAAAGGATCAAGGAAGTCAACAAGGAGCTTGAAGCCTTTGGCGTTCGAGTGATTAAGCAATACGCTGTTTTGGGACCCTACGATTTCGTGAACATTGTGGAGGCTCCAAACAACGAAACAGTCGCTAAGGTTTCTATCGAACTCGGCTTCAGAGGAACCATCAAAATCATGAGCATGGCGGCGATTCCCATAGACGAGTTCATAGCCTCAGTCAAGAAAAGCTGAAATCCTCTAGACCTCAACCTCTTTTTCTTTTTTGCATTCTTTATACAGTTCCCAATTACTATACTCTTTATCACCTTGACAACGCGCGCGCAAAAGAGAGTGCTTCGAAGTCACGCCTTAAGTCCATCAAACGCTTGCTATGTCCAAGAGCAATGTATAACCCAACATCACTGCCACCCCAATAATTCCATACTTTGTTGCAGTTTTCTGCATGTTAATAACGTTTTTTGTTGACGGATCTTTTAACACGTCAGCATAACGCTTGATGATGGGTACGGAAAGGGGGAAGAGTATGAAAAACATGAACAAATGTTTGTAAGAGAGCAAACCAAGAAAGGAGTAGATGAATGGCGAGAAACATGCTAGGAGAAACATGAATCCCGCGACGACCGCACCTTTCTTCTTTCCATACCTAACAACAAAAGTGTGAACCCCCATTTTACGGTCTACTTCATAATCTCCAACGGCTTGAAGAATATGGCCACCACTGTGAATCAGTATTAGCGGCACTACACCTAACATAATTGATGAAATATCGGAGCTTGGCTTGCGAGTCAACTCCAACCCCATTAAGAATGGCATGAAGCCGGCGCCTATACCTGAAACTATGAAGTCTACGACTGGCACGTTTTTCAGTCTGAAGGGGGGAGCAGAATACGCGGTTCCAAACACAAGATAAATCATAAACAATGATAGGAGATTCGCATCAACCGAAATCACCAGGACTAAACATAAAATAATTAACAAAGAGGAAAAGATTAACGCTGTCCGAGGCGCTACTCTTCCGGAAGCAACGGGCATGTTAGACTTGAACGCGTTCTCTTGATCTTCTTTTCGATCGAAGTATTGATTCAAAATGAAGATACTAGCCGTGGCAAATAAGAAAGCAAACAAGACAGCAAGGAAACGCTCAGGAGGAGGTAAACTTAGGAAGATGCTTCCAAAACCGAAACTAAAAATCCACCCAAGCCAGCTCTCAACTCTCGTAATCTTAAGGAACCCCACAAGCGTCGAGAACCAATAGAGCATCTGAAAAGTTTTCACCAACCCTCACACCATATTCAGTGGATGACATTTAAATCATTTTGTCTAGAAACTTCCAAAGAGTTTTGGAGCCAGCGCTAACCTTCCTTCTCTTGCGAGTCTGCATTCTCAAACCGAAGCTCAAAGGCTTCCCCAACAGATGAAACAACTTAAAAGCTACCGCAAGAGCCTTTCCAAAATAGGTAGACTTTTGTTTGAGCTAAAAGAGGCTTCTTCAAGGTTTTTGCTAACCTTTCATCGTTGAGTTGACTTATCTTCTTCATACACTCTTCGTAATTAGTTTGACCTGCAATGTTGTTCTTTCAGCCTTTTTGCTTGGCTTTGCAGTATGGGCACTCTTCCGATGCTATTGGAATTTCTCGGGCACATTCACCGCATTTTTTAAGGAAGACTTTAGGTGTTTCTCTCTGCTTGGACCAAAGTTCAGATAAGAACGTTTCTAGGCCGCCGATTATTGGAGCAAATTTTGCGTCAATCTTGGGTTTGATGGATTTTGCTGGAATGTAACAGAGGATTCCAGCGAAGACGCCGCAGAGGAGGATTGCTGCCGTGTTTTGCAGTTGAGAATCGACAACATAGTCATACACATACACTTCTCTATATAGCTGAACTGTGCAATTGAGTTTAGGACCATAATCCTCACCGTCAACCCATAAGCTGACCCAGACCTCAAATCTATATCCTTCAACTCGAACCCGATGATTATTCGGAGCGGAACTTCCCCATCCCCAGAAATCTAAGGCATCAATGTCCACCCAAGCTGACGTTTCATCAGCGAATGTTATTGATCTGCTAACTCTTTCCCGAAAACTTCCAGGGTTTGACGTGAAGACAAAGGCGGCGTATAGCGTTCCATTCAAGCTAACTGGTTTGTCGAATGAGATTTTGAGGCTGAAATCCCAACTTGAAAAAGCGGCTGCATACCCGACGGGATAATTTGCGATGAATAGTGGTTCAAGCGGGTAATTACCTCCGCTGTAGTGGCCGGGTTCACCATGACTCTCAAGAGTTATCGTAAAATTGTTCGGCGACACGTGGTAATTGTGCTTGATACCTCCTCTTGGGATTGTTGCAAGTGAATATGCAGCAATCAGTGTTACAATGACAAAAATTGAGACTGTGATGTTGACGAAGATTCTGCGCCTTCGAGGTTGCGGCTCTGCTGTGGCAGAAAATAAAAGAGCTGCTCCGATGGCGAGGAAAATGTATGAGGAAAACGTGAGCAGAAGGAAGTGTCTATTGTCGGTTGCTAAGTGTTGGAAGTATGCGAAAATTGCGAGCATAGAAAGCGAAAGCAACGCACGGGGACTATAAGTTGTTACGTTAGAATCGGAATCTTGCAAACGAATTTCCCCCATTCTATTAATAACATAGATTTCTAACTTAGTTAAAAGTTTTAGGACCCTTTATTGAATTTGATTTTTCAAAAACAAGTCAATTTTGTTTGATTTGAAAAGTTGTTTTTGTCTTTTATCTACACGCACACAGATCACAAATGAAGGTTTCGGCACATGGTTAATGCGGAAGGTGTTGTGAGTAAACTCTGAGCTTTCTGATAGGCCTAGATGCAAGAACTGAATTTTCAAAGGAAGCAGCAATCTCCTAAACAAGTTTCGAGGCGCAGATGGTTTCTTTTCACCGCGTTCAAAGTTCACATATTTTGTATGGGATAAGCGGTTAAGTTTGTTTGGCAGCAAAACAACTTCAGGCACATACTCGACAATTTCAAACCCATTTTTTCGGGTTGGCCTAGTGCACCTTTCCAGAATAGGTACACCTTTGTTTGTGCCAAAAAGTTAAGCCTCTTTGACATTTTGTGACTTCTTTTCACAAATCTCGAGACATATTTGAAATGGATTGTGAATTTGAATTATGGTTTCGTAAATGCCATTTATATTTGCGCGCGCGGAACCAATTCCATCTGCATGACAAAGGACTATTCAGAAAAAGTATGTTTATTCTTTAGGTAGAGCGACTGAGAGAGAACATAAATTTAATTTTCTAGTTTGCCAAGAGTTATTAGCTTCTAGGTTAACTATAGAAGCAATTTTAAGGATGATTTTACCTGTAAGTTTGAAGCTAAAGTAGGGGAGTTTTAGAAAATGAAAAGGGCAGTGTTGTTGGGTGTTTGTACAGGTCTTGCATTGATGGTTTTTGCACTTGTTAGTGTCACGTTTGCTGAGTCTTGGTTCTCTCTGTCAAACTATGCATATTTTATAGGGGACATTGATTCGTGGGGTGAAGAGATTGATTCGTGGGTTGATGGTGAAGTCCGTGTGGACCCGGAAGACGAAGTTCTCGGGGACGACCCATGTGTTAGTATGTTCTGTGCTACAAAAAACCCTGATCCGAGTGTATGGCGTGGTTTCTGTGAAGAGGTTTGGTTAGGTTGTGCTATGGTTAATATCTCTATGGTAGAGTTCAATTACGATGGAAAGGACTTTTATTTGTCGGGCATGTGGGGAATCCAGAAATTAATGTGGAAAATTTCCACCGAAAATATTACTGACATAGCACCTTTTGTCGACGAGATGTTACAGATTCGAGACATTGCAGACATAGCAGTTATTACCTACGAGTCGAGCATTACCGGCATAATAGATTTTGTCGCCGCCGAGTTCGAGGAGGCAGACATGACAGTTTTCTATCTGACCGAGGAAAATGGAACCAATTTGGGCTGGAGTTGGTCCGACGATGTGGGTTTCACTTTAGAAATTAACGATGAAGTGGTTGGCAGTTTCGACCTAATAATTTCCGGAGATCTCTATTCCAATGTCATTGAAGTGGATCCACCAAGAAGCAGAAAGATTCGTTTTGCTACAGGTGATCTGTATGTTACTGGTAACTGGACGGATTTCGCTGTGGAAATCGAAGGTTTTGGAATGTTCTCGGGAAAAGTTCTGGATTATGACGTGAAGAATGATGGGACGGTTTCCGTCGCCAGGACAGACGTGAACCATAACCGTAAGATAGACATACACGATGTTGCTAAGGTAGCTCGCGCTTACGGCTCAACCGCCGGGTCATCACTCTACGTTCCCGATCTCGACTTCAACTCAGACTCTATCATAAACGTTGTAGACTTAGCGGCAGTTGCGAGGAACTTCGGCAAAACATACTAAGCTCCTAACTACCCTCCTTTATTTTTATTCTCTCTTTACAGTCTCCGTATATCTCTATAGTCTCGCGTGCTCTAGCAGGCGTTTATTTTGGGAGACTATTCCATTAGAGCCTTCAAACTCTCATAGGACTTCAGAAAGCTTCTGCCCTTTCTTGAAATTTTGAACAAGAATTTAGTTCCATCATTCTCGACCACAAGGAGTTTTGCCCTCAAAATCCAGTTCAAGTACCCTGTCATCTGCGTAAAACTCATGCTACATTTATACATCAAATGAGTTTTCCTGACCCTACCATGAGAAGCATCCAAAATATCTGCGACAATATCTAAACGAGAACGACGATCTCCCTTGCGACCTCTGAAGTTCCCCCCTCTATATACCGCCCTCTTCATCTAAATACCCCCTTCCCCATGTATAGAGATAGGTGAACTTCAATTTAAACAGCCATGGAAAAAACTTCTATTTCTTCCGACGCGCGCGTGATTTCTTCTATCGTTTTTTGGAAAAGTCGAAAATAGTGGAAAAACTAATTTCTTTTTTTCTTTTTTTCTAATAGTAGAATATGGAACAGTAAATTTGCAAATTCCGCTGTTTACGATTGGAAGCACCATTGGAATTCAATGATTTTTTTCTACAGAATGGAAAAAGTGTACTTTTTTTAAGTGGAGAATGGAGTGAACAGTAGGATATTTGAAAGAGTTAGGTGAACTGTTTTATTCATCATTTCTTATTTGGCTTCGAATTCTACGTTTTCTTTCTTACACCTGAAGTCATCATGTATAATCCTATGATTATGAAAACAACTGCTCCGACAATGAAGGGAACTTGATATTCAACGGCAGGCTTATAATAAATGGCGGTAACTGCGTTGAACCAGACTATTGCGAAGAGAGCTACCGAAGCTAACGCTAAAATAATGAGACCAACCCAAAACACCCAAGTTTTTTCTCCAACAAACATTTGAAACACCCTTATTATTAAATTCCTATTACACTCACTTAAATCATTTTCAGTGCAACCTTCATCAGTAAACGACAGCGCGCTGTTGACGCTTGTCTGAACAGTCAACTAGAAGGTTTGATAGATTCCAAGGAATTACGAAAAACTGTGGATTGAGCCTAAAATCTCAAGCTATTAGGAAACCTCAATAGCGCGTGTGAGAGAGAAGAAGAATAAAAATTCACTTTTCTTCTTCGTACTATCTAGGGGAAACCACAGGTCTCCCCGAGAAGAGAGAGAGGAGATTAAATCTTGATCCCAAGACTCAAAAACAGATATTAGACAAGTCAAGTAGTAGCAGCTACTTGTCCAGCTCAAGCTTTTGTGGCTTGCTAGTCTCTGAAGTCGTAGGGTTTGCAAATAGACTAATAAGCAACGGTTATCTGACACAATGTGAAACCAAGGTGAAATAGTGAAGAGGAAGAGATTGATTGCATACTAAGATTCTAGCCCTCGAACGCGCCAGGCGAGGATGGACTTTTCGAGGCAGACCTCGCGGTAGACTTCACTCGTACGCTGACACTAGACGTCTTGAGTGTCTTGCCGCCATTTCTGCATCGCATGGAATTGATCCAAAAGAGTTTTTCGATAAGCTAGTGGAAGCTCGGGAGCATCAGGAATCCAAATGTAAGAAACTGACGATTGCTTGTCGAAGAAAAACGAGGAAAGCTTCTGTTTTTCTTATAACCAGAGATTATAAGGTAGTTGCACAATTGCCTATACCTACGCATCTTCTTAACGAGACTGATCCGCTTAAGGAGTTCGGATACGTTCGGGAAAATGCAAAGCCCTCGTTGATAGAAGATAAGAAAGGGTGTAGACCAAACAATACTGCTGAAAACGTAAGGTGAATGACATTTTTTCCAAATCAACAAGCAATGTTTAAATGAAGAACTTGATCAATCGAACCGATAAGCAATTTAGTGTCGTTCTCATCATACCCAAAAAATGGCTGGTTAAGAAGGAAGGAATGAAAATTCAATCTTTTTTTGATTAGCGCGCGCTGCGGTATAGGGGAGGCAAACATCACGTCGCCTGTTCCAAAGGAACTAGCCAATAATCACCCTTCTGCAACTGTGATCATATGCATTCTGCATACAAAAAAGGAGGAGATGAAGCAGTCTTATATGGCTACTTTGCTTTTCTGGGCTTGGAACGGTTTATCAGAAGAGTTGAGATGACTCCTGCTAGGGTGGATGCTGCTCCTAAGAGAATGGAGAGGACAATCATTGTTGGAGGCAAGGATACTTCAACGTTTACTGTGGGTTCTGTGGTTGGTGTCGCTGAAATCATCAAGTCCTTATCTAGCCAACTAGCTTGCCCATTGTATTTGAGGACGGTTAGCCAAGCCTGGAACTGGAAGATTTCTCCTATTCTGAGGTCTATCTTGGATAAGTCGCCTTTTGAAAGCACAAACTCTATCGGCTTCCAACTTCCCTTAAGAAGGTTGTAACCTGCCTTCCGGAAAGGGTAGTAACCTTCGTCAATCTTGTCTTCCGTTAGGACAAACAGCGTGATTTCTGTGTCTCCACCGACCGGGCTTGTAATCACCAGAGGATAGTAAAGGAAGTCTGAGTTGAATTTGTAGAGTATCGGGTCAACGCTTTTTTCCTCCGAAGAAACAGTTATCAAATCCAAAACATAGTAGCGGAAGCCTCTATCCATGTAATCTTCAATTACTGACTCAAAGCTTCCTAAAGACACCTCATACTCAACACCGCTATCCTCTAGAAAGTCCTCTATCCAGCTGCCGAGTTCAGAAGTAATGCTTGCAGTCACAACCGTGATGTTGTGGGCGCCTATCTCTTCGTGGAAGACAACTTCAACGCTTCCAGAGCGAGCCTGTCCTTCCGTACCATACCAGAACATGTTCAAGCCTTCATTCCAGACAAGGCGTTGTATCTCCTCGAAGGATAGGAAGCTTGCAGCCTCCACAGCAGGTTTCGAAGGAAGAGGAAGAATCTCAACAACTAGGGTTTCTTCGCTGGAAGCTACGTCTGTTGAAAGTATCATTATCTCTTCATGTCCGTTCCAAGCAAGAATGGCCTTCTGTCCAGGCTCGTAAACTGAAACGTCAGGGTCAACAGGTATCATCCCTCTGTCAGCATAGACAAGAGGAAAACATAAGAAAACCAATAACAGAACTGCAATCAAGAAAGAAGAGCCCGTTTTATTCAAATCGATCCCCTTCAATTCATAGTCACACTTCTCTTATAATACTAGGTATTAGAACAACCCGTCAAACAGCGTTCCAGAAAATGGAACAGAGTAACTAGAAACTCCTTCTGCTTCTATCAAACTATGCAGTATGAATCCTTTCCAGTAGTTGCAACCGAAGCTTTTCAAGCGCGCGCAATGGTTTTAGACGCAAAATAATGGGAACGTTTCTTTTGCTTGTAACATCAGTGTAACATTTTTCTGGTCTTGTTCGATTCGGTCAGAAATTCTTCCATAAAACATAAGAACTTATCAGATAGAACGAGCGATGAGACATGTTGAGTAGTTTCTTAAAGGCAAGCCTGCTCGTTTTGATGGTGTTGCTATGCTTGGGTGTGCCAATTGTAGGTGCGGAAGGTGTTGTGGTGTTGAGCTGGACAAGCCCAACAACAGCAGATCTCTTGGACGTGTTTATGGTTGGCTCCAGCGACGGATGGGCAGTAGGCAGGGGTGGAACGATAATCCGCTGGGACGGAACAGATTGGAGCACCGTAACAAGCCCAACAACAAAAGATCTCTACGAAGTGTTCATGGTTAGCACTGATGACGGATGGGCAGTAGGCTGGGGTGGAACGATAATCTGTTGGGACGGAACATCATGGAGCAACGTGACAAGCCCAACAACCGGGTGGCTCAATTCGGTGTTTATGGTTAGCCCTGACGATGGGTGGGCAGTAGGCGAATATGGAACGATAATTCGGTGGACTGGAACTGAATGGATACCGGAATTTCCCACGGCCATACTCATGTCACTCTTGATAAGCCTCCCTTTAGTCGCGGTCATCATAGCAAAAATAACGTTAAAGAGGCGCAGAAGCCCATCGTTGCAGAGCAAAACCCGACTATAGCGCTACGGCAGCCCACATCTTCTCCTTTTTTCAGAAGCCTACGACGCATGCACATATGTTACAATCCTCTTTCGCGCGCTATTTCTGCCTTGCTCTGCAGTATGGGCACTCTTCAGAAGCCAAGGGGTTTCTTTGTCACATTTCAAGCATTTCTTCCTAAAGCTCTCTGGTTTTCCTGCTTCTCTTAAAGAAGGAGTAATCCTCGAAGAGACAATGAAGATAACCAACAAGATTCCGAGAAGGGCTAAAAATCCGAACAGAATGTAGTGTCCGAAGTAATGGGTGACCTAATAGACGTAATGTATTCATGTCTCCAAGGCAGTATATCGACCATGAAATCGTCGAAAGCCCAAGGTCCTATGACGACAGCCCACCCACAGAACAGTAAGCCTCCAAATCCTACAACAATGAGGAAGATGTCGACAGCAGAGTCACCTAAACTGGGTTTCTTTTCTTCAGACATTCAACACACAATATTATTCTTTATAGATTCCTTGAATATCCCTGCAGAAGTTTCCTTCCGGTGTTTCAACCACTAGATAATACAAGCTTCTAGTCACTGGATTTTTTTCTAAAAATGCCATGGCACATGCCTTGTTGGGAGCCTTGTAGACTTTGTAAGTCATAATTTTTCCAAAAGCGCCTTTTTGTTTATCTTCTCTGACAAAAAGAACTTTTGATACGTCACCTTTAGTGACTTCCTTTTTTACAGGAGCAATTTTTTCTGGTTCAAGATCGTTCTTTCGTTTTCCACCATGCTTTTTGAACTTTCCCATAGCTTCTTGCCACATATCGTGGGTTAGCTCTGATCCACATACCCATGCCTCATATTTTCCGCTAATTGGGTAATAACCAAATTGTAGGACTGTGGTGCATATCGGCTTTCCATTATCTTCTGCCGCATAGACGTAACTGAGATCTATCAATGCATCATGAGCTTCTTTTTCTGTGTCAAAAATGAACAACACAAAGGGGTCTTTCTTGATCTTGCTCATTCGCGCTGACCAGTATGCAACAGCTTGACCCGAAGTTTCATATCTAGTTCCCTTGTTATCTTTCTCAAAGTAACCAGTCTTTACAGGTTCCTCCCCTGTTTCTTTCTTCTTCCTAAATCTATCAAGTATTCCCATTTACCATCTCGCCTGCCTTGGTCGCGCGAGTTGTACCCCTGTAAGAGGTATTCGTGATTTCTCCTTATTTAATTAGGAGTACACGCCGACGCGCATACGCCACTGTGACAGCGAATCAATTATTAAACTTGCGAAACCAGAATCAATATCCATAATGGAGATTAGAAATCCAGTGGAGAGTGAATAATAGGAAAGCGCGCGCGCCCTATGTGCAATTTGATTAGCCTTTGTGTCAAATTCTTAGTCTACAAGGAGATGCTTTGAAGCGAAACTTTCCTCCACATGTATATAGTAACACTTAAGGCTCTGATGGTCTAGATGGATGGTTGTGATTGGAATGGTTAAGCGCTATAAGGTTAAGATAACGGTTTTGAAGCGGTTCAGTCCATCCGAAGTTTTTGAGAAGAGCCCAGTAACGCCTGTAGAACCTTTAGGAGCATGTGAGCTGTTCAGGGATGGTCAAGAGTTCATTATTGAGGATGGGAGAATGCCAGAGGGTTTCTGCTCTGGCGCATGGCACACAATCTACTGCAACGTCAGAACCTTAGCATTTGGTGGGGATCTTCCATGGTATAAAGAGAAGGGCGTTGCTGTAAACTGTTGCACCGATGGGTTGAGACCAGTCATATTCAAACTCGAACGTATTTAACTGAGCACCTTCTTGCAGAAGGATCTATCCACTACTCAGCACATGGATGACCTTTAGCTTCTGGATGGCATTCAGCTATCCGTTCAGGAGAACATTCCTTAGGATCTTTAACCTTCTTCTCAGGATGCTCACAACATGATTTTTCCTTACACATGAAACATACATCTCTTCTACAAAAAAGGATACAAGTAGTCTTATCTAACATTTCGTAACTTTAAGGTTTGAGAATGCCAAGAGGATTCATTCTGAAATAATCTATTTGTTATTGGAGTATGTTATCGTGTAGGGCCGATTATTGAGGAATGAGCTTGAATCAAGCTCTTCTGATCTACTGTTGTTTTGTGTAAAGATGAAGAAACGAAAGACATAGTAATAATGAGTAAGTTTCTTCCATAGACCATACGCTGGTGCTACACATGAAATTTGTTGTAGGCTGTGACTCGGAAGAGTTCAAGGAATATTACAAGAGAAATGGATTTGCAGGGGAACAAGGCACTGGAGAACTTGGCATCACAGAAGAAAAAATCGTCACTCAAGACCCATCTCACCTCATTGTCTGGAGAGAGAACAATGAGATTATTGGTGATGCAATCTGGCATGAAACTAATACTGAAGAACATAGGAAGGGAGTTCCTAGAGATAAAGAAGACAAAGAGATACTAGAGAAGCTTCTTGGTGGAAAGAAGGACTTCGTTGAGCTTCATGAAGTTTGGCTGATGAAAGAGTACAGGGGACGGGGTTATGGTAAGAAGTTTTTTGTTTTCTTTGAAGAGTTTATGAGGAACAGAGGCTTTGACTCAATTGTATATTATGCAGATCATCCAGCTGCTCTAGCTATATGCCGAAAAAGAGGGTACAAAGAAGACTATTTGAAGAGTGAAAGCGAATATGTCTTCTACATTCCATTAAAGAAACATACTTCACGATGACTCCAACACAAAAGTTTCTTCCACAACCCATAAAAACTGAAGGAGAAGACAGGATTAGTGGTGCTAGAATTGCTTGAAGGTAAGAATGTAAATTTGAGGGTTGAGGAGAAAGAAGACCTGCAATTAGTTGCAGAATGGATTAACAATCCTGAATACTTTGGAATATATAATCCTCTTATGCAGCTTTCCAGATCAGAGCTGGAGAAGGGGTTTGATAAGTTTACTCCTGAAACAAAGTGGTTTTTTATAGAGAAAAAAGACGGAAGCAAGATTGGTGGAATAAGTCACTTTCCTGCAGGGAAACTCTTAGAAATAGGGTATGCTTTGATTCCAAGTGAGAGAGGAAAAGGCTACTGTACTGAGGCTGCCAAGATCATGGTGGACTACTTGTTTCTTTCAAAAGACATTGTGCGTATTCAAACTCACATTGACCCAAGAAACATAGCCTCTTGGAAGGTCATAGAGAAAGCTGGGTTCAAGAAGGAAGGAACAGTTCGTAAGTCCTCTTTTTTCAAAGGAGAATGGAGAGATATGCTGCTGTACAGCATCCTCAGAGAAGAATGGAAAGAACCCAAAATACTAACAAAAACAACTTCATGATAGTAACACTACTAGCAGTTGTAGTCTACAGATTGACCGAAAAAAGTTCGGATAGTCTTGGTCTCAAATATTTAATCAATTGATTAAACTGTCTTAGACAAAAAAGGGAAAGTTAAGAGTCGGCTTTTAGTCTTACTCGCCCTTTTCCACAATTAAAAGAAAGTTCACCTTGGCACCCATTCCCCCAGCGGTAAACTTGGGATTAACGCTTGGGATGATTGCCACAACTTCACCTTCTAAATTGTTCAAGAATTGTTCTAACTTCCTCTGGTCTTTCGTCATATCAATGTCGAATCTATGAACTCTGTATCTCACTTTCATTCTTTCTCCTTCTGTAGCACTTTAGTATAAGCCAGCCCTTAAAAAGAGTTTAGAAGGATGAGGAGAAAGGTAAGACATAAATCTTGAACGTTTGTTCAGACTAAGCGCGCGCGGGAATTAAAATTTTATCTTCTTCTTCAAATCTTAATCATCAAGAGTAGTGGTGTTCAAAAATTTGAACAGGGTGTTCAAAAACATTGTCTTAAATCTTGCGATTCCCATTAGTATTTCAGGGATGTGATATGGAAAGTAATGGTAGAAGGGTCGGTCTCTATGCGGCTACGGGTGTTCTAATTGCTGTTCTGGTGATTGCGGGAGTATTCATATCTGGGGTGCAGTTCCCGAGCATTCCTGGCATCAAAGCCCAAACCGGGACACTGATTGTTTTGCTAACAGATGCCCCTGTGAATCTCACTTACCTGAACCTGACAATCGACAGTTTCTCAGTTCATAGAGTTACACAAGGCTGGATACCCTTACAATTCGACAGCGGACAAACGAACGTCACCTTCAACCTCTTGGACTTGTACAATGAGACGATGAAGCTGACTAACGCTACGATACCAACAGGAAACTACACCAAGATGCGAATGACCATAAGAAATGCGACTGCAACTTTTGAAGAACGGAACGGAGAACTTCGCACCGAGAATCTCACAGTTCCGTCTGGGCACATCGATATCATCATCCGCTTCGAAATAGAACCTGACGACATAGATGTTGTGTTAATCGACATTCAACCTGACTGGGCGGCAATCAGCAAATCCAATCGGTTGAGACCAGTGCTCAAAGCCTCCGTTGTAGAGTGAATATGACTCAACCAGGTGAAAGAAATGTGGGAAATGTTAGAAGGTATGTTGAAAACATTCGTGAACAACCTGATGGCAATGAACACTTTAGAAATATTGTTGCTCACGTTGTGGGTATCCATTACAGGGTACGCCTCATGGTATTTCATATCTGCAAAACATCATGTGCCACTAACCCGTGAAGAAGTCAGGTTGCTGTGGAAAATCCACAAGAGCCACACTCGATGTGACTCTAAAAAGTGGGATGAAATCCGAGGCAAAGATAAAATAATCGGTTTCAAATGTGAATGCGGATACAAACACTTACAAAAACGTCGAATAGTCTAAACCTTTCTTACTCCCTTTTCTTAGAAGCGCGCGCGAGTTTTTCTAAGCTCGTTCTACTATCTGTACCGAAATCCAAAAGAGAAGCCTCGGTACCATGAGCATGATTCCAACTACAAGCATGTATGCGCCAATTCGAGCCAGAGTCAAATTATCTGAAGCCCTGCCGTATAGATGTAAAATAATACCGATGGACAAGCACGCTAAGCCTAAAGTAGCCATAACTGATAGAATTCGTTCAATCAAGGATGCCGGTGGATGTTTCGATTTTCTCAAATACTCAATATCAGACATCTTAGTGGTCTCTCTTTCTCGGTGAGAGTATTTGGGCTCAGAGATCGCATTTAAAGTTTTGTCTTCTTCTCCTCAAACTCGAAGTCAAACTCAAGCTGACTTCATGTCGCGGGAGCGATAATGAAAAAGAAAGAATGGCTCACTAAACTTCTTCTGGTTGCTTAGGTAATACAGCAAGTATGACGTAAGAGTTAAATAACAAATACGACTATATATAGGTACAGTGGGGAGAAACACGCAAAAGTAGGAAAGGGTCTCCTCTCGTTATCTCCCTTCTTCAACCTTGTTTCTCTCGTTCTCCCCCATTCTCCCCACCAACAAAAAGATCTTTCAAGTGCACATGATTCTTGCGAAATCTTGCAGCTCATGGTACTAACCCAGCGCGCACGCGTGCATGTGCGCATTTCCCAGATAGTTCAATCAGAAATCAAAATCTACGGAGAAATCTTCCATTGTTACAAAGAGCTAGTTATACTGTTTTTCCATAGTCTTTAACTGCTTTTGCAATGTCACGTATATCTATGATATCATTCTCGTCTAGATCAGCTATTTCGTTCCAGTTTGGGTCTTCAGGCTTAGTTTCATAAGCCTTGGCTACTAATGCTATGTCCATGATGTCCACTATTCCATCCTTGTTCAAGTCTGTTCTGTAAGTTACGTTTACTATAGTTGAAATGGAATCTGTCAAGAATGTTTCATCGATTATTTCAAGCGTTACGTTGTAACTTCCTTGTTTTGAAAAAGTGTAGTTTATCCTCGGTTCTCCAGTTACGGTAACATTTTCATCTGCAAAACTCCAGGTGTAGCTCGTTATGTTTCCGCTTGGTGAATAGCTTTGAGTTGCGTCGAAGGTTATTGTTTCATTCACCCATGATGTTTGCGGTTCATAAGCGAAGACGGCTATTGGATGTTCAACTGGTGGATCGACGCGCATGACTGTGAGGGCTGCGACCTTGATGTGATTTTCAAGATCCTCAATCTCAACCCAGTTCAATGTTTCAGTGGAGGTAGAACTGTCATATGACGTGTGAATCCAGCCGGGTGTTCCCATAGCCCACTTATCTCCATAGACAATCGGATATGAAATAAGCATAGTGCTAGACTCTACAGGAGTGGCATCATCTATGCCCGCCCACAACTCCCACACCCACGAATAGATGTCATTTCCGAATGTTGGGTCTCTGAAGACCTCTTGATCTGAGCCACCGGGCTCTGTCAACGCGACGCTGATGTTTAAGTCACCGGCTGCCGTTAACACCAGCTCATCGAGGTCAAACTCACCCGATGGATTCGTCTCTGCAACGTAGAGGTCGTCGCTGCCAATACAATCCAAGTTAATAACTGCCGCAATATCCTTCATTTCAGCTTCATGTTGCATCACGTAGTTTATGGAACCCACCAACCAAATCTCCTCGCCTGCAAACGCAACGAAAACAATGCTGTATTTAGGATAGTACAAGCCTCTTTTCACAGCGTCGGTGAAAACGCTGGCTAACTCAATTACGCCAGAAGTGCCTGCCCCGTTGTCGCAGAACCCAGCGGTCATGACAGTGTCATAATGACCAGAAACAATCACGGTTTTTTCAGGTTCTTCATAGCCGGTCAGCCTTCCGACAATGTTGAAGTGCGGTTCAACGTCGATAATTGAGTCTATCACAACTTTTGCCGAAACATCTACGCTGACTTCTCTGCCTACAATCAGCAGGCCGTCCTCATGGTCTACGGAACCAACCGCAATATCCGAGTCCCAAAAGTAGTGTCCGAACTCCGCGATTGGAAGACCGCCTCCGGAAGAGAAGAAGTCTGGAACAAACGACATCCAACTGTACCACCAAGTGTAGATGACTGCAGCTGGCGGGTGGGCTCTCAGCTTGTTGCTAAAGGTTTCTTGCCAGCCACCGTCGGAACGAATCTCCCTACCGACCAACACAACCTTGTCGGTGGTGTCTATAGCATAC
>Ga0224506_10000948_pt1 | contig 21821 bp, 18 predicted proteins | sample SF_Jan12_sed_USG_2_FD_169108 | JGI IMG/M metagenome (GOLD analysis project Ga0224506, IMG submission 169108) | Sediment microbial communities from San Francisco Bay, California, United States - SF_Jan12_sed_USGS_8_1 | ecosystem: Environmental > Aquatic > Marine > Sediment | place: USA... | reverse complement strand
CTGAGTTTCTGCAAAGAGCCACAGACCAAGACACACGTGATGTACAACACAAACCTATCGTGGCAAATGACCCAGAAGTACCTCTCTCAACTACAATCACGGGAGCTCCTGCAGGTTCACCACAGCCAAACCAAATACGCAACGACCAAGAAAGGGCTAAAGTTCGTCGAGAAATGGAGAGAACTGAAGGAACTCCTTTAACACCGATGTGGACACAGCCTTGTTAGCCCTTTGTTCGTTGGGTCAAAACGAGCAGAAACAGACGGATCACGGAATATCTTATGCTTCATAAAGGGCGACTTTGCTGTGCCTGAGCCTTAAGTCGACGAGAGCCTCCGCGATTTTCAGTGCAAGGGACGCCGGCTCTACAAGGGGAACATCCAATCGTTTCCGAATCTCATCCGCCATATAAGCCATCCCCGTACATCCCAACACTATCACTTCGGCTCCATCCTCAACAGCCCTCTCGGAAGCCCTAACAACAGCGTCTATAGTCTTCTCTTCGTTCTTCTCCAAATCGAGCACAGGTATCTCCAGTCCTATCACCGAGGCCAATCTCTCTTCAATTCCAATCTCTCTCGCATGCAGCTCCACCTGGCGCGCCGTCTTTCTTGTCGGAGATACGACAGACAACCTGTGACCCAGCAGGGACGCCACCAGCATGGAGGTCTCTCCAGGTCCAACCACTGGAACTTCAACGATCTCTCTTATCGCGTTAACGCAGGGGTCTCCGAAACAGTTGACCATTATTGCATCATATTCGGTTTCATGTTTTTTCACCAGTTCGATGATGCTTGGGCAAACCTGCACCATGCTTTCAAATGTTTCAAGAGAGGCGGGACCTTCTCTCAGGCTAAGAACTCTTATCGACGTGCCTTTTCTTGCAAATTTACGGAGGTATTCTTCATCTTTCTTATCCCATACGTCTGTGCCAACAGGATTCACCACAAGAATCTTCATCCTAACCTCACCGTCTTATTCATAACTTACGTAAGCGTACCAACCGGCATTTAATCCTTGTCTGAGTCTGATGCACATAAAGCTTTTAACTGATATCCGATTCATTCTTTTTGGTACGGAGGTTTAAAGAAAAATGGAGAAAAAGACGGCAGTGACCATTGCCGTGATTGTGATAATCGTTGTTGCTGCTATCGCTGGATACTACTACTTCGTTATCATGGCGCCAAAGCCAAAAGAATACGAGACAACCTTTCGGAGAGCAGAACCCGCCGTCATCGTCACAGACCTCGATCCTAGCACCCAATTCTCCAACGAAATAGTCGTCATCTGTGGAAACATGTATGAGCCACTTACTTGGGTTGAGCCCGACGGCGACGTGGTAGGCGTACTAGCAAAGGAGTGGAGTTTTTCTGAAGACGGCCTTACTTGGAACTTTACGCTCAGGCAAGGGGTGAAGTTCCACGACGGGACTCTAATGAACTCAACAGCAGTCAAACTCTCCATCGAGAGGACTTTCAGAATATTTGACACCACAGGAACGGGGGCTGGTTACATATGGTATGGCGTGAATAACATAACCACCTTCGACGATGACCCATATCTAATCCAGTTCAACTTGGACTACCCAATGCCTCTGGATAGAATTGTTGCGGCAAGCTATGCTGCTTGGATCTTCAGCCCGAAGGTCTTCGACGTAGGCGACGACGACGCCATAAACGATTGGCTTAACGGTCCTCCTCCGGGAGGCATCTTTGCCGGAGACCCCCCATACGACGTCGGAACCGGACCGTACTACTTACATGAGTGGGAGCCAGGCAGCCATGTGGTGCTCAAGAAGTTCGACGACTACTGGGGTGGATGGGAAGACGGTCCATACTACGAAACGATTTACACACAGTACATCGAAGAAGCTGCCACCAGAAAGCAAGGTATTCTAGGCGAGACTTACGACTTCACCTATCTGCTGGCAAAGGAAGACCTCGCGAGCGTTGACGCGAGCCCTGTGGCTGAGGTTGTGGATATTCTATCCTTCCAGAACCTACTAGGTTTCCTTAACACGGAAAGGTGGCCCACGAACATCACGCTCGTCCGTCAAGCCTTGGCCTACGCAATTCCATACCAAAGGATAATAGATGAAGTTCTTATGGGCTACGGGGTGCAGTCTAAGGGTCCGGTACCCGCAGATCTATTCGGCCACATAGACGACCTATTCCAGCACTCTCAAAACATAACTAAGGCACAGGAGCTTTTCGCGGCGGCAGGAGTCAACCCAGACGGATTGGACCTGATACTGACCTATCACATTACAGACCCCGACGAAGCGAAGGTTGCAGAGATCATGACGCTTGAATTTGACGAAAAGTTAGGCATAGATTTGGATGTCAGGGGGATGGAATGGGACGCTCAATGGGATCTGGCTAAGGCCGATCCGACGACAGCTCAACACATCTTCGTCATGTACTGGTGGCCAACCATACTTTCGGGCTACGACTTCCTCTTCAACATGTTCCACAGCGAACCGGAGGTATTCTTTAACTTAGGTTACTACTATAACTCCACGTTTGATGATCTAATAGACACTGCCTATTCGCTGGAAGTGACCGACCCTACTACTTCTCTTCAGAAGTACGAACAGGCTCAAGAAATGCTGATAGATGACTGCCCATCGATCTTCTTCTACGACTTGGAAAACACCCACGTCATAAGGGAGGCGATAGAGGGCTACGTTGACAACCCCGCCTACCCGCACGTAGTGCTCTACCGTGAGCTAAAGCCGCCAGTCACCGAGACGACTTCAAGCTTTATGACATACAGTGATCCCTTAATACCTTGTTTCTATCTAATGATAATGATGATGACATACCTGGTGAAGCGCAGATGGGACTACTCACCTACACGTCGAAGAGAATTATCCTATCAGCCCTAGTAATACTCGGCACAATCTCCATCACTTTTTTTCTTTCTAGGGTGATTCCGTCAAATCCCGCAGCACTCTGGGCTGGTCAACATCCAACCATTGAGCAGGTTAAAAAAGCAAGTGAAATGCTTGGATTAGACAAACCCCTCTACGTTCAATACTTCTCGTACGTCACAAACCTTATGCAAGGAGACTTAGGAGTCTCCGTCAGATTCAAGAGAAGCGTTTTATGGGACATTCTATATCGCCTTCCCGCAACTCTTGAACTCGTCATCACGAGTTTCATCATCGCCCTAGCTCTAGGCATACCGCTGGGGGTCATCTCCGCCGTCAAGGAAAACAAGCTCGTAGACCATTTAACTAGAACAGTCTCGATCGCCGGGGCATCCATACCAGTATTCTGGTTGGGCATAGTATTCAAGATAATCTTCTTCGGAACGCTCGGGATCCTACCCCTCACTGGTAGGCTGAGCATCGAGACGACGCTTTATAACCCGATAACGAGAATAACCGGTTTCCATCTGATCGACAGTTTACTAACTGGCAACGGACCTGCCTTCATAGACGCTCTAGCACACTTGGTGCTTCCCGCTGTAACCCTAGCCGCCTACCCACTGGGCCTCTGCACAAGAATGGTTAGGGCAACAATGATAGAGGTTCTAAGAGAAAACTACATCAGAGCAGCTAGAGCCAGCGGGGTCTCAGAAAATACCATAATTTTCAGATATGCCCTGAAGAACGCCATCGTACCTGCCTTCACAGCCATAGGCCTCTCCTTCGCATACTCCATCACCGGCGCCTTCCTCATTGAATCCATATTCGATTGGAAAGGTCTTGGGTGGTACTTGACCTACGCCCTCTCAGCCATCGACTACCCCGTCATTGTAGGCGTAACAATTTTCGTCTGCATATTCTACGTGACGATCAACCTATTTCTCGACATACTCCAGACCGTGGTGGACCCCCGCGTCAAATACTAGGAGAGAATGCAAGTTGACTAGTCAAACCCCTGTTAGCAGGCTGATGGGAAAACGCAGATTCGGTGAGGCAAAGATCATAGTTCACGTGCTCCGGAGCGACCCACTCTCCATCTTCGCCTTAGCCGTAATTGTACTACTTGTCTTCACGGCGATCTTCACACCCATTGTTGCACCATCCAAAACAGGCTCTATTTTTCTTCCTCCAAGCCTCAGTCACCCTTTTGGAACCGACGGCCTCGGCAGAGACCTCTTCATTCGAGTGCTCCTAGGCGCCAGAATCTCCCTCATGGTCGGAATCTTGGTGGTCGCTCTGTCATTGCTGATTGGATGTCCTCTCGGAGTCATAGCAGGGTACTTCAGAGGTACGATGGTGGACGAAGCAATAATGAGGATTACGGATATGTTCCTAGCTCTTCCACCCCTTCTACTAGCCATAGCAATCGCAGCAACACTAGGATATTCTCTAACAAACGCCATGATCGCCGTAGCCATATCATGGTGGCCATGGTACACAAGGTTGATGAGGGCCCAAGCGGCTTCTTTAAGAGAAAGACCCTTCGTTGAGGCAGCAAAGGGACTCGGCGTGGGGGAGATAAAAATAGTGTTCAGACATATACTACCAAACTCGCTGGCACCCATAATAGTGCAGGCTACCATGGATATCGGATCAGCAATCTTGTTAACCTCCGGGCTTAGCTTCCTAGGTCTTGGGGCTCAACCTCCAACGCCAGAGTGGGGACTAATGGTAAGCCGGGGTAGAAGTTATCTAGGGAGTTTTTGGTGGTATGCGACTTTTCCAGGGCTAGCCATCTTCGTTACTGTTATGGCTTTCAATCTTTTGGGAGATGGACTGCGAAAGGCCCTAGACCCTAGACTCAGGATAAAAAGGAGGCTCTTCTGAGAAACCATGAAACCCCTTCTCTCAGTCAGGAATCTCGTGCTCCACTTCGACACCTACTACGGCACCGTGAAGGCCCTGGAAGGCGTAAGCTTCGACGTGCAGAAAGAGGAAGTTTTTGGACTTGTAGGGGAGACAGGTTGCGGGAAGACCGTCACTTCTCTCACCGTAATTAAGCTTCTTCCAGAAAACGCCATGATCGCGGATGGTGAGGTGGTCTTCAAAGGTGAAAGCCTTCTAGATAAGAGCGAAAATGAGATGCGGGACATAAGGGGCAAGGAGATCTCCATGATCTTCCAAGATCCCTCCACCTCGCTGAACCCCATCTTCAAAATCAAGGACCAACTCGTCCGTGTGATACTCACCCATCAGAAGATCAGTAAACAGGAAGCCTACAAAAAAGGTGTTGACCTCCTAAAATCCGTTGGATTGCCAGATCCAGAGAGGTTGATGAACTTCTATCCCTTCGAGTTAAGCGGCGGAATGCAGCAGAGAATCATGATAGCCATCGCCGTCTCCTCAAACCCAGACCTGTTGATCGCAGACGAACCTACAAGCAACCTAGACGTTACCATACAGGCACAAATCCTAGACCTGCTCAAAAAGTGTAGGGAGGAAACAAAAGCTTCTGTGTTGTTCATTACACACGACTTCGGAATAGTCACCGAAATGTGTGACAGAGTAGGCGTTATGTACGCAGGGAACATGGCTGAAATTGCGCCGCTAAGGGAACTCCTCACCAACCCGTTACACCCCTACACCAAAGCCCTCCTACTTTCCATACCAACCCCAAGCAAGAGAGGCAAGAAACTACACGTGATAAACGGAATGGTTCCAGACCTGCTAAAACCGCCCACAGGATGCAGATTCCACCCAAGATGCCCACACACCATGGACATATGCAAAACAAAGCCCCCGCCCGTAACTAAAGTTGGTAAGGATCACCTAGTATCCTGTTACCTAATGGAGAACGGAGACACAAAATTTGAGTAAAACGCTAGTTGAGACACGAAACCTAAAGAAGTACTTCCCATTCAGGAAGTGGCTGTTTAGAACAGTCGGATACGTCAAGGCAGTGGACGGAGTAGACATAGACATAGGAGTTAAGAGCACCCACGGACTCATCGGCGAATCCGGCTGTGGGAAAACAACGCTGGGCAAAACCATTATCAGACTAATCGAACCCACAGATGGAAAAATCTTCTTCGACGGAGTGGATATAACAAGTCTAGGAAAGAAGCAGCTAAGGAAGATGAGAAAACATATGCGCATTGTCTTTCAAGATCCATTCTCCTCCCTAGACCCCAGAATGTGCGTTAGAGATCAAATAGCCGAGGGAATCAAGGCCTTTGTCCACTTGTCCCGAGAGGAGACAGACGAAGAAGCCCTAAAGTTGCTGAAACTCGTGGGCTTAAAGGAGGAGCACCTGTGGAGATACCCCCACGAGTTGAGTGGAGGACAAAACCAGAGGGTAGCAATAGCAAGGGCAATAACCCTAAACCCTAAGTTCATGGTGCTAGACGAGCCCACATCAGCCCTAGACGTCTCGGTGCAGGCTCAAACCCTGGAACTACTCAAGGGCCTCCAAGATAGATTTAACCTCTCTTACCTCTTCATATCCCATGACCTGAGTGTCGTAGGATACATCAGCGACGAGATTTCAATAATGTATGTGGGCAACATTGTAGAGAGAGTGGAGGCCCCCAAAATGTGGGAGAATGCCTTACATCCCTACACCCAATTCTTGTTATCTGCTATTCCCATCCCAGAATTGGATGCAAAAAAGGAGAAAAGAATGATGTTGAAGGGTGAGGTCCCAAGTCCTGTCAATCCGCCTCCGGGATGCAGATTCCACCCAAGATGTCCACACGCCACAGACTTATGCAAAACCAAGAAGCCCGAGCTGATCGAAATAGAACACAAACATCTTGTTGCTTGCCATGAAGCTGCCTAAAGGGTGGAGACAGCTCGCATAGTGAGGCTCTTTTCCACTTATCGAGTATAGAGAAACCTTGAAAGGAACTTGAATGATCGACGATTATTCTTTAGATCAATGTGCTTTTAATCGCCTTTTCGACAGCGTCTATTATCTCTCCGCTTCGAATCAGTTCCACAATCGTTTCTATGTCCGTGGATATCACTCTGTCCTCTTTTAAGATAGGCACTTTCTTTCTTATCAGCGAATGCGCCGCTTTGGTTCCTTTTCCAGCTTTGCTTGCTCCTCGATGATCTATGCCTTGCGCCGCGCATAACAATTCGATAGCCACGATCAACTCTACATTTCGGAGGATCTCCCTCGCTTTCCTCGCCGCAATCGAACCCATACTCACGAAGTCTTCAAAGTTTGCCTCAGTGGGGATCGAGTCAACGCTCGCCGGATGCGCTAAGGCTTTATTCTCGGAAGCCAAGGCTGCCGCAGTGATTTGAGCAGACATGAAACCGCTGTGTATTCCTTTTTCCACTTCTCTGTGAATCAAGAAAGCGGGTAACCCAAGGCTTAGGTTTTCATCCACGAGCCTCGCTATTCTTCTCTCAGAGATGTTACCAATGACAGTCAGCGCTATACCCAGCAAATCCATGGCAACGGATATTGGTTGCCCAAGGAAGTTTCCACCTGACAAAAACTCTTTATCTTCAACGAAAACCAAGGGGTTGTCTATCGCAGAGTTGATTTCAGTTTCTATCACTCTTCGCACGTAGGAGACAGCATCCCTCGCCGCACCTAAGACTTGGGGGGTGCACCTTAGGCTGTAGGGGTCATGAGGAGGTCTTACCATATGTCCCCCCTTCAACATACTGCTCGACCGCATTATCTTGCTTCCCGCAGTCAGCAACCGTATGTTTTGAGCGCTCGCAGTTTGACCCGGATGCGGTCTTATTCGATGAATCCTTTCGTCGAAGGCGTCTGATATTCCGCTCAAGGCTTCCAGACTCATGGAGGCAGCGACTTCAGCGGTTTTGATCAGTCTTTCTGCGTCATAGAGAGCTAGTGTTCCAATTGCCGTCATCAGTTGAGTGCCATTAATCAAAGCTAGTCCCTCCTTAGAGTCAAGCTCAACCGGAGTGATTCCAGCCTTTTTCATAGCTTCTTTTCCACCCATTCTCTTGCCCTGATATTCTGCTTCACCCTCGCCCATCACTACCAAAGCCATGTGCGCTAACGGAGCGAGGTCACCGCTGGCGCCCACAGAGCCCTTTTCCGGAATCGCCGGATACACTCCTTTGTTGATCATCTGAACTAAGGTCTCCAAGGTCTGCAATCTGATCCCTGAGTTTCCCTTAGCCAAAGTGTTAGCCCTCAAAAGCATCAACGCCCTTGTCGCATCCTTGTCTAACGGCTTTCCAACACCCGCGGAATGGCTTCTAATCAAGTTAGCCTGCAGTTTTTTAACTTTCTCTGGAGGTATAAATACCGTTGATAAGGCACCAAATCCTGTGGTAACGCCGTAAACCACTCTTTTCTCCTTCACGGCTTCCTCAAGAAACTGTCTGCACCTCTCTACTTTCTCCTCTGCTTTTCTTGGTATTTCAACTTCAGCGCCTTCACGCGCTACCGCAACCACGTCTTCTATGGTGAGGCTTTCACCGTCAACCAACACCTTCATTGTGACTCCTTCTTTTCATGTCTAATCAAGGCAGTTGATATATTAAAATGTCGTAGGAGCTACCGCTTTCGTCGCAGCAAGAATCAACTGATGGAAGTGTTTTCGCAACGGTTCAGAGACCCATTTGAGAAGGTTACTGTTTCAGCATAGGCATCTTGATACCCTTCACCCTAGCCATTCTCTCAGCTTTTTCGTAGCCCGCATCGGCGTGTCGAACTATAGCTGTTCCCGGGTCTGTAGTTAAGACTCGAACAATTCTTTTTTCGGCTTCTCTGGTGCCGTCCGCGACTAAGCACATCCCAGCGTGAATGCTGTATCCTATTCCCACACCGCCTCCATGGTGCACGGAAACCCATGTTGCCCCGGCCACACCGTTCAAAAGACCGTTCAGGATAGGCCAGTCTGCGATGGCGTCGCTTCCGTCAGCCATGCCCTCGGTTTCTCTGTTCGGTGACGCAACGCTTCCGCCGTCAAGATGGTCTCTTCCGATCCAGATGGGTCCCGAAAGTTCCCCTCTATGAACCATGCCGTTCATGATTTTTCCAAACTTAGCTCTCTCGCCGAAGCCGAGCCAACATACTCGAGCCGGCAAACCTTGAAACTTGACCTCTTCCTTGGCCTTCCGAATCCACCGGCAGAGTTCCTTGTTGTAAGCGAATTCTTCAAGGACCACGTCATCAAGCGTGTAAATGTCCTTAGGATCGCCGACGAGGGAGGTCCATCTGAAGGGGCCTCGCCCCTCACAAAACATGGGTCTGATATATCTCCGCACAAAACCTGGGAAGGCGAAGGCTTCTTTATATCCGCCGTTAAAGGCCTCTTGGCGTATGTTGTTGCCGTACTCGAATGTGACTGCCCCCTTCTTCATCATGTCGACCATAGCTTTCACCTGAACGCGAATACTTCTCCTGGCCTTTTCGACGTATGACTTAGGGTCCTTTTCTCGAAGCTCATCTGCCTCCTCTATGGAGAGCCCCGCTGGATAGTAACCTTTGAGGGGGTCGTGGGCGGCTGTTTGATCCGTCAAAACGTCTGGGATGATTCCTCTTCTAACGAGTTCAGGGTGGACATCAGCGGCGTTGCCGAGCAGCCCTATGCTCTTGGGCACTTGTTCCTCTTTGGCTCGCTGAGTCATTTCAGTTGCTTCGTTCAAGTCGTCGGTCCAGGTTTCGAGGTATCCATGTTTGATCCTTCTTTCGATCGCCTTCTTGCTGATTTCAACGACCAGAGCCACTCCGTCGTTCATAGTTACCGCTAGAGGCTGCGCTCCTCCCATCTCGCCTAAGCCGGCTGTGAGCACAAGTCTTCCCTGCAAGCTTCCTCCAAAATGTTCCTTTGCAATAGCCGCCGCAGTTTCGTAGGTGCCTTGTAAGATACCTTGTGTTCCGATGTATGCCCAGGAGCCCGCTGTCATCTGTCCAAACATGATCAGTCCTTTCTGTTCCAGTTCGTAGAAGTAATCCCAAGTTGCCCACTTCGGAACGAGCATGCTGTTTACGATCAAGGCTCTCGGAGCCCATTTATGGGTCTTAAAGACTGCTACAGGCTTTCCGCTCTGAATCAAAAGAGTGTCGTCAACCTCCAATTCAGTAAGTGTTTCAACGATCTTTTCAAAGCATTCCCAGTTCCTAGCGGCTTTTCCGGTGCCGCCGTAAACAATAAGATTCTCAGAATCCTTGGCAACCTCGGGGTCAACAACGTTGTATAGCATTCGAAGAATACCTTCTATCTGCCAGTTTTTGCAATGTAGCTCAGAACCTGTTATACACTTAACCGGCCTTTTCAACTTCAACAACGCGTTCACCAAGGTTTTAAATGGAAAATGATCGTTATAAGTTTTCGAAAAGTGCGAATATTTTAAACCCTTTTTCCTTCATCCACGACGAGCTTTCCATTCTTTATCACTTTGTCTACGAGGTTCGTCCCGAAACGGTATCCCAAGAATTTGTGGTTTGGAGCGTTTAAAACGGCAATGTCCGCCTTTTTACCTGCTTCTAGGCTTCCCACCGTCTGCGCTCGGTCTACGGCATGCGCAGCGTTTATTGTTGCTGCTGTTATTGCTTCTGATGATGTCATACGCATTTCGTGGCAAGCTAACGCAATTACAATCTGTTGACTTTCTATCCAACAACTAGGGTTGTGGTCGGTTCCTAAGGCAACGGGCACGCCCCAAGAAATCATCTTTCTGGCGTCAGCATACCTTCCAGTCATAAGAGAAAAAGATGCCCCTGGAAGCAGAATTGCCGTGACACCTTGTTTCGCCATCGCCTTTAACCCATTGTCAGAAGAAAAGAGAAGGTGACTTGCCGAAATTGCTCCTACTTCCGCGGCTAGTTCGGCTCCTCCAAGTCTGGTCATTTCATCTGCATGCAGTTTGGGCGTTAGCCCCTGTTCCTTGCCTTTCAAAAGAATTTTTCTAGACCGACTTGTGTCGAACACTCCTTTTTCGCAAAAGACATCGCAGAATTCTGCTAACTTGCGGCTTGCAACCTCTGGAATCATCTCGTTAATCACGAGGTCTACGTACTCGTCTGGGTTATTCTTGTATTCTAGAGGGATGGCGTGTGCTCCGAGGAAGGTAGGCACAATGTCGATGGGATGCTTTTCGTTCAAGACCTTCATTACTTCTAGACATTTCACTTCATCTGTTGTGGTTAATCCGTAACCGCTCTTAGCCTCCACGGTGGTTGTCCCATGTTCCAGCATAGTGTCTAAGGTTTTCTTGCAGCTTTCAATTAACTCGTCTCTGCTGGCTTTCCTCGTTTCTCTCACAGTTTTTAGGATCCCCCCTCCCTTTTCCAAGATCTCCATGTAAGTGGAGCCCTGTATCCTCATTTCGAATTCTTCTTCTCTGGAGCTGGCGAAAACCAGATGGGTGTGAGGGTCCACAAAACCAGGCATCACCACCTTTCCCTCAGCGTCCACGGTTTCCTTTCCTTCAAATTTCCCTTTGATTTCCCGTGTTTTCCCTACGGCGACTATTTTTCCTTCGTTAACCGCTACGCCACCGTCCTTGATGATTTCTAGATTCTTCATCTGTTCGCCTAGAATGGGTTTCCGGCTTTCTCCTTGTAGAGTGACGACTTCGCCGGCGTTTTCGATTAACAGCTCTACTTCTTCTCTACCCACTTTCCCCTCGTCCTTTTTCCACGGCTTTTTGCACAGCCACCTCGAGAATTCTGTCTTCGTTAAAAGCGTCTATCTTCAAGTAATATCCAGCCGCATCCGTTATCGCTCGTAGCGGAGCTAACCCGCAGAATTCTGATCCGATGACGGGAACGCCGTATCTTTCTGCTTCGATTTTGATTAACTCAAAAACTCTATACAATGGTGTTTTCTCGAAATCGCTTATGCTCATGCCGATTTGGGTGATGTTTCTTTCAGGTATCTTGGTGGCCATAGCCTTCACGAAGGTTAGTCCCCCCTTCTTAGAGTGCAGAGCCTTGGCTATTTTTTTGGCTATTCTTATGTCTGGGGTTCCTAGGTTGACGTTAAAGCCTACCATGACCTTGCGGGCGCCGGTTATTGTCGCGCCTGCTGTCGGATGGGGAAACGGTGGTCCAAAGTCGGGTTTTCGTTCGGGTTTTTTGAGCATCTCCTGAAGTTTTTCGTGTTCTCCTAGCCTTATCCAGTCCAAATCGCTTCTTTCTGGGTTGGAAGCAGCCTCTCCGTAGAGATAGACCGGAATGTTAAATCGTTTAGCCAGTGCTTCTCCAAATCTCTTTGCTAGATCAACACAGTCTTTTATGGTGACGTTTTTTATGGGAATGAAGGGTACGACGTCCACAGCTCCGATGCGAGGATGCTGCCCCTTGTGCTTATTCATGTCTATAAGCTCGATGGCTTTTACCGCCGAGTCTAGGGCTGCCGTAAAAACCGAGTTTTTGTTCCCTACGTAGGAGACAACCAGTCTGTTGTAGTAATTATCGTAGGTGTGATCGAGAAGATACGCACTTTTGACCTTTCTTATTTCGTTTAGGATCGCTTTCACAACTGCAGGATCTGATGTGCTAAAATTTGGCACGCATTCAATTATCTCTTTCACTAAACACCTCCTCCTAGGAGCTGATAATTATACATGATCAGTTAAGCCTTAACTCCTTTTGTTAAGATGGAAAGATTTGTGCTCACTCTCTTATTGAGGTATAGTCAAAGCTGAAGCCGAAGTGTTTGGGACCAAAAAGCTCTATGCCTTTTGGGGTGAGCCACACTTCTGGAGCCTTCGCTCCTATTACGACTGCCTTCATTCCCTCTTTTAGCTCCGCGTTGGTTATGGCATATCCTTTCTCGTTTACCACGCATATCGGGTCCGGCGCTGTAGCCACAACCTTTCCATCTTTCCAAGCGATTATGTTCTCATTCTTAATCCATATCTTAAACTCATGGCCCTTCCATTTTTCTACTCCTTCATAGGTTGCTTCTCCGTAAAGGAAACCTTCCCGGTCCTCCCACTCATAGTTTTTAACCAGTCCCTTGAATAGGAGAACCCCGTTTAGGCACTTTACAAGCTCGGCGACAGGGTCTTGCCCAGTCATATTCGCTTCTTTCACGGTTTTACCGACTTCAATGCACTTGGACACCGTGTCTTTTATTACAACTTTCTTTGCGACGTTACCGTCAATGGGTGTGTCAATGACAGCTACAAAGCCTCCAGCCACCACAGAGAGACTCCTAACCATGTCTTCATACTCGTTTAGATCCGCGTATCTCTCGATTATGACGATACTCCCGCTTTCGCTCACCGCTACACAAGGCAGCAATGAAACTCCAAAGATGTTGGCCGAAGAGTGCAACAACTCAGGAGCAGACCTCCCGAGGTAGTCGCCGTCGAGGAGGGGAAGGTTCATCATGGACGCTACGTGTAATGGTATGGCGGTGTTTATTCCCCCCAATTCAACTGCCACGGTTGCGAAGGCCTTCTTTCTTAGGTGTTTCTCCATCCTCTCGAAAGCTACAGCCATAGGGTCTTCAAACACCACTGGTTTGCGCTTCTTCTTTGATGGGGCTATGCTACCACAGAAGTATGGGCAGACAATCAAAGCGTCATTGGGCACTTCGTCCAAACTTACGATTGCCAGTCTTCTTCCTTCTTCGAGATCTTTCTTCAAGATGCTTAAGCCCTCTTCAGGGTTGCCTCCACCGCCAGTACCTAGTATCGCAGCGCCGATGATCAAATGCTCAACATCCTTCTCGGTTAAGATTTTCAACGCCAATCCTCCGCTAGAGTGTTGTATTTGTATATAACCTTGAGAAAAGTATTACTCTTAGACACGGAAACAGGTAAAGCTCTAATGGAGTTGAACCTACGAATTATGCGGAGAGACGAATATTGATTGAAAAACTTGACATCCAAAAAGGCGTAATCAACATGTTTCAAGTGAACATGGAAGTAAAAAATGGAGAAAAAATTCTAATAGTTACTGACCTTCCCACACAGGAAGAATGGGAAAAACTGAACAGCGAGAAGCTTACTGACGCGCTTCGCAGATCGTTACTCGCCAAAATCGTTAGCGAAATCGCCCGCAAAAAGTTTCCCAACTGCACCGTAGAATTCTATACGTATCCCTCCGTTGGTAGACCCGGCGCCGAACCCGGAAAAGAAGTTGAAGAAAAAATGAAGATGGCTGATGTAGTCATAGCAATCACAAGTTACTCCCTCTCCCACACAAACGCCCGTGAAGAAGCGTGTAAAGCCGGAGCTCGCATTGCAAGTATGCCCAACTTTCTTCCAGAAATGTTCTACGCCGGGGGCCCTATGGCCGCAGACTACAAGAAAATCGCCGAAGAAACGAAGAAAATAGCGAAACTGCTAACCGCAGCGAACGAAGCTGTCGTCAGATCGAAACAAGGAACGGATATAATGTTCAGTGTTAAAGGAAGAGAGGGAGGACTTGATATGGGAATCTACACAGAAAGGGGTGCCTGGGGGAATCTGCCAGCCGGCGAAGCCTACATCGCTCCAGTTGAAGGAACAGCCAGAGGAAAAGTGGTCGTTGAAAAGGGATGGTATCCCGATTTAAGAGAGAATATGACGTTGATCTTCGAAAATGGAAAAGTCATTGATGTCATTGACGGAGGAGACGTAGGGGAGACATTTAGAGACCTTCTTTCTCCTGGAAAAGAGAAAGAACCGTATATTTCACGTAGGAACCTTGCAGAGCTAGGGGTAGGTACGAATCCCTATGCTAAACGTCCAGACAACGTCCTAGAAGCTGAGAAGATTAGAGGAACAGTACACTTAGCCGTGGGGGACAATTCCCACTTGGGCGGCACTGTTACCACAGATCTCCACGAAGACTTCATCATCCCCCACCCAGACCTAATCCTTGATGGAAAAACGGTAATGAAAAACGGAGAACTTTTGATCTGAATCACAACGTTCAAAACATAAGCGTCTGTTCCATCGATTCTAAAGATTAAAAAGCACATGAAATGTTATTTGACTCTGGAACATGGAGATGAGCAGATTGACGGTAGGTCTAGATTTAGAATTAGCGAAAGCAGCCCAAATACTGGCTAGGGATATTGTAAAGGTGAAGTCTGGAGAGAACATTCTAATTTACGCAGATACCGAAAGCGATTGGAGAATCGTAGAAGAAACTTCCAAGGCAGTTCATAATGTAGGTGGAAAAGTAGCTATTATGCGATATCCCGCTCCTCGAGGCGTAGGGGAAGCAGCGGACCCAGATCTTCCAAAGCCACTAGGTGCAGCAATGGCAAACTGCGACATAATGATAGAATTTGCGAACAAATACCTTCTATATTCAACACCATGGAAAAAAGCCATGGAAACGCAGAAAGTAAGGTATCTCTGCCTGTCAGGTATGACGACAGAAATGATGGTACGATGCATCGGCCATGTTGACATGCCGTCTCTCATCCGCTTCCAAGAAAAGATCGCTGAGTTGACAGGGAAAGCTAGGCGGATGAAGATAACGACGCCAGCGGGAATGGACGTAGAATTTGAAAACGAGTCAAGAAGGCCTGTATTCTCCGAAGGCATAGTGACGGAAAAGCCCGGCGAATATATGTTAATGGGTCAGGTTGACTGGGCGCCCATAGAAGAGACGATAAACGGAACCATAGTTTTTGATGGCTCAGTTTGGCCCCCAGACGAACTAGGTCTTATAACAAACCCGATATTTCTGGAGGTAAAGCAAGGAAAAGTTGAGGAAGTGAAGGGAAGTCGAGAAGCAAGAATCTTCGAAAAATGGCTTGCAAACTTTCAAGATCCAGCCATGTACAACGTCGCCCACATTTCCTACGGATGCAGTCCAGGCGCCAAGTTGAGTGGATACATAGTTGAAGACGAAAGGGTTTGGGGGTCCGTCGAATGGGGGCTAGGCTATCAGGCTGAATCCTTCAAGGGCAAGGCTGGACCAGCAAAATCTCATACAGATGGAATCTGTCTAAACGCTTCAATTTGGATGGATGGAAAACAAATCTCAAAGGAGGGCAGCTTTATACATCCGGAACTGTCAGCGCTGGCTAAAAAACTTGGAAAAACATGAAAACTTAGAGTTGAACCTACAAATGAAAGAACAAAATGCTTTGCGGATTCTGATAGTGATTCCTGTTTCAACGAAACAATGGAACAAACCGACCAAAACGAACGCCTCCAAATATGTTTCATCAAACACTAAAATTGATGTCGTAAACTTGCAAAAGGCTCCTGAAGCCATAGAGAACCATTACGACGTAGCTTTGGCGGCACCTGCCACCGTTGAAGCTGTCATAGAAGCGGAAAGAAAAGGATACGACGCTGTTGTTATAGGCTGCTTCGACGACCCAGGGCTTCATGCTGCCCGGGAACGCGTCTCCATTCCAGTAGTGGGCCTTGGAGAAACCTCAATCACAACAGCCTTACTTCTTGGAAACAAGTTTGCGGTAATCTCCACAGGCAAAAATTCAGGGGCAATCTATGAGAGGAAGGCTATGGAGTTAGGACTAACCAGGCGACTAGCATATTCGAGCGGTATCGATGTTCCAGTTCTGAAACTAACAGAAGACAAAGCGAAAGTGAAGCAACAGTTGCTGGGAGAAGCTAGAAAGGCAGTGGACGAGTTTGGAGCCGAAGTGATTGTTTTGGGATGCGGGGGAATGATGAACCTTTCAGAAGAGCTATCCGAGATTCTTATGGTGCCTGTAATTGATCCTTTGCTTGTCAGCGTCAAAACGGCTGAAACATTAGCCACTCTAGGCCTAAAACACAGCAAAGTTCGATTATACCACGCTCCTAGACTCAAAGAGTAAACGAACTTTAGAGATGTGTAGAACATCACACGCCGAAATGGCTCGAAATCATCATCAAAAATCGGATAAAAACTATAAAATCTTCTAGAACATTTTTCCATAATTATTTTCTAGTAGTTATGTACATTTTTGCCGATTATGTTCGAGTACCACGAAAGTCTTAAAATGTTCAAGATTGAAAGGGATTCAGAGTTTCCTTGCAGGGGTTTGGGTTAATGTTGGAATCTGTTCTTCGTAAAATGGTTTCAGTGGCTGCGGTCTTTATAGGCCTTGGATATGTTTTGCCTAGCATAGCAACAGTTATCATGTTAAACTATTTTTCTTCGCAATATCCAATTGAATCGGTGGAAAACATCTACTGGGTTTCAGGGATAATAATCTTCATCATAGCGTCCATTCTGCTAATAGCTGTAGGAGTTTTCATTGTGTTCGGGGGTCTCCAGTATTTCGTTGGAACTTTTTCTCAAAAAATAATGTTCGTTGGCATTATGTTGTCCTCCTTTTACTTGTTGTGTCTCGGCACCGGGTCTACTCTGATTCTGCAAGAGGTGAATTTGCTAACCTTGTTGTTGGTTACAACTGCAATTCTTGTCGTGGCGAGTGCCACAGTTTATATGGTTCCTTCCTTTCGTCTCAAGTTTGTAGCGTGTTTGTTAGGAATCGTTAGCGGGATTTGTTTGACCACCGCTACATTGAACAGCCCAATCCTTGACTTAGTCTTCAATTGGAACGTTCCTTTTCCAGGCCCATTTATGTCGATGGCTATTCTAGAAGGTTTAACCATAATACTGGCTTCCATAACAGCCCTTGTTTATTCGATATTTGGGAATGGGGAAAAACCGGTAATTCATGTTTTTCTCTCGATGGTTGCCCTCATCTACGGTATCGGGGTGTTCGTTGGGTCCCTAGTCCTCTCACTTAACTTTTTGAATTTGGTATGGAAAGCTCCTTGGGAGCTTGCCCTTCACGGACAACCAGATTGGGTCTTGAGCACGGTGATTTTTTGGGCTGCAAGCTTAGGGATGCTGGCGATAGGAGGTATCGTATTGATTTTGTGCGCTTGCATGGGATTCATAGTTGCAACCAAACAATTTTCTCAACTCTAGCCTAGTCTTAGGCTCCAAGCTAACGTGGATGTAGCTTCGTTTACGTAACATTCTAATACTGCGAGGTATAGTTCAGTGTTGAATCATAATGTCCAATGTATCTTCAAACGACTATTTCGCTGAGCCTTCCGACATGATCGCTCAATTCGAACAAATTCGCGTCATGGTTGAGTCAGAGTATGACGTGGAGGACGGTTTCGTAGAGCACGGTATCCCAACTTTCCACGTGAGGCTGCGAGAGGATTCAAAAGAGGCTTTCTTGAGACTTACCCAGCGTATGGAATCTCTGAGGCTTATTCCGGTTCTTAGAAGGATAGAGGAAAAAGTTGTGCTGCGGGCTATCTCGAAACCTTCTACAAAGCCCAGCCGAAACGTAATAAATATCGGACTGTTTTTTGCAACTCTCGGAACCGTGTTCCTTTCCGGATACCTTCCATCTCTAAACATTGTAAACGCTCTGATGTTTACAGGCGCGATTATAGCGATACTAGGGTCCCATGAGATGGGACACAAGCTATTAGCTGATAAACACGCTGTTGAAGCCACTTACCCCTATTTTATTCCAGGTCTCCCGCCCATCGGCACTTTTGGAGCCGTTATTCAGCAGAAGTCTCTTCCCCCAAACAAGGATGCTTTGTTTGATATTGGTTTCACAGGACCAGTAACGGGCTTCATAGTGTCAATAATCGTCACTTTTATTGGAGTTCAGTTGTCTGTTGCGACTAGTGAGTTGCCTGAAGGCGCTGGTTTCATTCAGGTGCCCCTATTGTTTCAGCTCATCACCCGATTGTTTCCACCAAGTGGAACAGGTGATTGGATACTGCTCCATCCTGTCGCTTTTGCTGGTTGGGTTGGCATGATCGTCACCATGCTTAATTTGGTTCCTGTGGGCATGTTTGATGGCGGTCATGTTGCTCGAAGTTTGGTTGGGAAAAAAGCACACCGAATTCTTTCATATCTAGGAATTATTCTGTTGGTTATTATCTGGTATCCGATGGCTTTCATAGCCCTCTTTTTCTCTTTCTATCAGCATCCAGGTCCATTGGATGATGTCTCAGAGCTTACAACTCGCAGAAAGTTAGCTGCCATCGGATTGATCGCCGTTTTTGTCCTCTGCGTGGTTCCGATATACTCGCTTTTATGATAGCGGGGCCTCTAAAACATCTTGTCTCCGATAAGTTCGCAGCAACAGAACATTGCTTTCTACTGTGGATAAAGGTTCTTCGTTCACAAAATTTAAAAGACTGTTTTCAGTGACTTACTGAACCTTAAGGGGCGTCAAAAGTCTGGACTATGAAGCTGCAGAGAATTTCGACAAAAAACTAGATGAATGCAACAATCTGGCGGATGTGTTTGAACTTGTGAAGCAGTCCGTCAAGAGATCTCTGAGTAGACATAGGGCTGGCCTCATGCTCGGTTTGGCTGATTTAGGAATGATGAGCGGCTATTTCGTAGGTGCCTTTCATCTGCTGGGTTCGAACATTATAGTTATGAACAAGACTCCTCTCAAGGTGGCCTTAAGGAACACAGACAAAAGAACCTACAACGCCTACTGCTTCCATCTGCTCCTCCACGAGTATCTTCACTCCCTCGGATACGTTGATGAAGGTGAAGTGAAGGAACTAACCCAAGAAGTGTGCATGCTGGCTCTAGGCAAAGCTCATCCAGCCACCGTAATGGCTGAGAGGGGCATAGCCACATACTTCCCAAAAGTAACATACTTCACAGAGGAGTTTCCTCTTCCTGAAAGCTTTCAAGTTGAACTCGTGAAAGACTTCGACAGGTCCAGCGTAGGATACATCCATTAGCCCGACAGTTGATAATTGTTACCTCGTCTCCTTCGATGGAGAGGAAGAGGGTTATTTGGGGAAAGTCCTGGTCATAGCGCACAGAGGAGCTTCCGCCTGCGAGCCTGAGAACACTTTAAGGTGGACCGAACCACGCGCGCGGGAATATAATGAATTTAAGTTTTTTAACTGTAAGTTTTTACAAATTCTTCAATCGCTTTATAGTATTGCTTCTTTCCCACGATCATCAAATCGTTATGCTCAGCGTTAGGAATCATTAGAAAGCGTTTATCCTTTGCCGCAGAATTGTTGTATAGTTCTTTCCCTTCCTCTAGGGGCACAAGTGCATCGTACTCGGCGTGGATAATTAACGTTGGCTTAGAGATTGATCGCAATTTTACTTTGTTTAGGAATTTGCTGTCGTCACTCCAAATGGGATGATTGGACGGAATTAAAGAACTGAAGAAGTATCTGAAATTGTTAGCTGAGCCACTTTCGATTATTAGTCCTCGAACATCATTCTGATAGTGATAAACTACTTCGATAGCCGGAATACTTCCAAGTGAACGGCCCATAACAAAAAGACTTTTCCTCGAACCATACTCTTCGACTATTTTACTAAATTCCTTAAAAGTTTGATGAGAGTCTTTAATCATGTTAGTTATAGTTGGTCTGCCGTCGCTAAACCCGTATCCCCGATAATCTGCTACAAATAGGTTGATTCCAATTTCATTGTAAAATGGAGCAGACCAATCATAGTCGTCTACGATCTCACCGTTACCATGAAAGTAAAGCAAGGAAGGACAATCCAACCCCTTAGTATAAAACCGGCATCCAATTCTGATTCCTTTCTCAACCTCTATAAGGTGGTTTTTTGCGTTGGGCTTAGAAGGTTCACGGTAGAAACTTTTTCGTGGATAAAAAATAACTCCTAGTATCGCCGGTCGATCTAAAAATGAAAAGTCGACGTCTTTGTAAGACATTTCTTCCTTCTGATACTAAGTTAAATTGATTTTTAAGGTTAGTCGTTCAAAAGAAAGACTGTTTAAGACATTTGTGCGCACAGAGCAATTAGAGACACGGAGGAAGTATCATACAAATCTGTCGTGACTTGAACCCGAAAGGTGGTGGACCGGACGGGATTTGAACCCGCGTCCTCCTGAGTGCAAGTCAGGCGTTCATGCCAGGCTGAACTACCGGCCCACATGAAATCATGAAGACGCATGTTAAACTAAACTTTTTCTATTGCTGTGTGAGGAAGGCGATCGAAAATCTTGGGTTTGATGAAATATAAAGGGGGAAGAGGGGAAAAAGGGAAGGGAGAACAATTCTAGAAGAGTATTCTATTTATATATTCATTCAACATAAAAAATGAGTAGAACCCAAATTAATGTTACCGATTGTCACCAAGATTGTCAAAAATCGACGTCGTCCTCCAATCGCATAAATTTTCTTCTTTGAAAAAACTATATAGACCACAAAATCCATACAAATTAGACGCCCAAGTTGGGGAGCACGCTTGGACAGGCTGACAAAGCCCGGTTGGTTGTCCAACCGTTAGCTGTGGTCCGTCTCATGAGATCACATCAAGTGAGGTAGGCTATGGTTGACAGCTGGATGGTCGACTAAGCCGCGTTGACCTGTTTAGGCTTCGACTCAGCTTGGGCATCTTCATTTTTGGACAATCCACATTTCTGTTGCACTTCTTCCCAAGACAATAGCTTCCACAAAACTCGTAGGGTTGTGAGGGCCGAGGCCGGGATTTGAACCCGGGCGCCAGGCTCCACAGGCCTGTAGGCTAACCAGGCTACCTCACCTCGGCCACTTTTTGTATGACCTAGACCACTTTTGAAGCACACATATTTATTTACGTTTTCTAAGGAATACTACCCCGTCTTTTTGGCAGACGTATTCAAATCCTACTTCGAGCAAAGTCTTAACCTCTTCAGGTCTACTAACGACCTTAACTGTGAACTCATCGCTATTTGGTTCAAATATGGTTTGTTCGATGTCTATGTAACTCTCTGTGCTACGAAGGCTTTTGTGTCCAAGAAACCTCTTAACGTGGTAGGAATCCTTCGTCCTGTGGTACTCCATTGTGGCCTTCCAATGGCGAAAGGTATGAAATGATATTTTTAGAAGCCTTGGATTGTGAAGTTTGTCTGCTAAGCGTTTTCTCGTCCTTATTAACGTTGTCTTCTGGGAGTTTGTGGGATCGCTTCCGAAAACCTTTGCGCCCTTTCTTGGTGAACTATTAAGTATGCCAATCAATTTTGCGCTTACTTTCCAGATTCGCGCGCGCATGACGTTGCGT
>Ga0224506_10000947_pt1:2500-21827 | contig 21827 bp, 20 predicted proteins | sample SF_Jan12_sed_USG_2_FD_169108 | JGI IMG/M metagenome (GOLD analysis project Ga0224506, IMG submission 169108) | Sediment microbial communities from San Francisco Bay, California, United States - SF_Jan12_sed_USGS_8_1 | ecosystem: Environmental > Aquatic > Marine > Sediment | place... | reverse complement strand
AATGAAAGAGAAAAAAGCACGTGTTGAAGATGCGTTGCACGCAACTCGCGCAGCGGTCGAAGAAGGCGTTGTCGCTGGTGGTGGTGTTGCTCTGGTTCGTGCAGAAAGCAGCCTAGGCGAATTGACGGGCGACAACCATGATCAGGATGTTGGTATCAAACTGGCACGTCGTGCAATGGAAGAGCCATTACGTCAAATCGTAACCAACTCTGGTGATGAAGCATCAGTTGTGTTGAACGAAGTTGTAGCAGGTAAAGGTAACTTTGGTTACAACGCTGCAACAAGCGAATACGGCGACATGATTGAAATGGGTATTCTTGATCCAACTAAAGTAACTCGTACCGCATTGCAAAATGCGGGTTCAGTTGCTGGATTGATGTTGACGACTGAAGCCATGATTGCTGAAGCACCACAAGACAGTGGCGCTCCAGCAATGCCTGATATGGGCGGTATGGGCGGCATGGGCGGCATGATGTAATCTCGCTGTCTTTTGACATTGCTCAAAGAAAAAGCCCCGACCATCTGGTCGGGGCTTTTTTGTTATTAGTGTATTAAAAAGCTAGGTATGCCATAAACGATTAATTATGGCGCAATTAGAACTCGATTTCGTCCATCATGCTTCGCTTGATAGAGAGCGGAATCTGCTTTTGATAGTACTTTTTTAGCACTGTCTGCGCCTTCACTATTGCTAGATGTAATTCCCATGCTAATACTGACTGATAGTTGTTGTTCCTGACACTGAAAATTCAATGCTGCTACTGCTGTTCGAATACGCTCAGCAATCTCTAATGCTCTGTTCTCATCCGTATCACCTAAAACAATTAAAAATTCTTCGCCGCCGAAGCGCCCAACCCGATCATAGGCACGTAGGTGCGAGCTTATTTCTTTGGCAACAACGCTAAGCACCTCATCACCCATAAGATGACCGTAGGTATCATTAATAGATTTGAAATGATCTAAGTCAGCCATGATAACTGCGACAGATTGTTGATGACGTTCAGTCAACTGTAAATTTTGTTCCAAAAACTCCATGATGGCACCACGATTGAGAATACCGGTAAGACTGTCATGAATGGACTGCTCTTTTAGTTGTTTCAATGCCAGTACAAGTTGTTGGTTGAGATCATTGATTTGTTGATAGAGGCTACTTTTTTCGATTAATGCAGACACTTGTCTGGCAATGTATAAAAATATCTTCTGATGCTCTCTTTGATAAGTATTTTTTTCAAGACTGGAAAAAAATAAAAAACCAACAGGTTTCCCCTCAGATACGAGAGGACAGGTAAGACTTGATTGAATACCTTCAGCAACGATACGTTCAGTTGAAGAAGATTTAGGATTGGCTTCCAGATACGCTTTTAGATCATTCAATACACGGGGTTGGCCGGTATGTAAAATGGTTTCAAGACTACTGCCTGCCAGAGGAGCCGTAAATCCCTGACCAACTGTTAAAGTGTCTGAATAATTAGTTTTTGCCCAATATGCCTTTACGGATTGGTAATCGTCACTGATTAATGCACAACCAATGCGGTCATAGGGAATGATTTTACGAAAACTGTTGTAGATACAATCAAGCACATCATCAAGGAAACTGCCTTTATTGATCTCATCGGAGACTTCTTGTAGTTTGTTGATTTCATCAAAACGCAGTTCTAACCAAGCGGCTAAACGAATCAATTCAGTTTCAAATTCTTCCAGCGGTTCTATTTTACTGCTTTCATTTTCAGGTAGAGAGATCGAAAAATTTCCTTCGCGCATGGTTCGGATGGCATCACGATAGATAGTGAGATGATCCCCTGAGATCATTGTTTTTTTCATATCAGATCCTTATCGACAAGCGTCGTAATTTTTAACCTGAGCTGTTTAACTATTCAAAAAAGAGTCGTCATGGTGCTTTTGAGACATTGTCACATCATAATCACAGTTTGATCGAACTGTTTTTTGATTTCTTGCTGAAAAAACTCTCCCAGACTGCGATAAAAACCACGAAGAGGAGAAGTATTACGCCATGCCAGAGCATGAACACGATAAATTGACTCATCTTCGATACTCAACACATGCAGTTCATCTCTGTCACGGATTTCAGAGCGGATATATAAAGCGGGTAGAAATGCACCGCCCATTGCCATGTAAACCATCTGTCTGATGGCATCCAGACTACTGCCTTCGTAATCTTGTAATAGGTGGGCATGAAACCGTTGACACAAATTTTCAACCAGTTTGAAGAAATGGTGATGTTCTTCAATAGCCAGAATGTCCAGCCCGGATAATTGGCTGGCTTTAATGCTTTCGTGTTTTGCCAATGGATGTTCTGCGTTGACCACCAAAAATAACGGCTCACGAAATAAGGGCATAACGGTAAAAGCTGGATCGTCAATAGGTAGCGGAGAGAATATTAAATCATAGCTTCCAGATCGCAAGCCATCGACCAGCAAGGATGGCACCTCCTCTCTCACAAAAAACTTCACGCTTGGAAACTCTTGTCTTACTGCGGGTAATATCCAGGGCAAAGAATAGGGTCCTAATGAAGGACTGACTCCTAACTTAAATGTTCCAGTTGGACCTTTGGTGGCAAAATTAGCGGCATCAACAATTGATTCTGCTGCATTAACAGCAATGGTGGCTTCTGTTATTAGCTCTCTGCCTACAGGAGTTAGCGTCACACCGCCACGAGTTCTCTCAAACAAGTCAACCCCCAAGGCTTGCTCTAGTAACTTTAACTGTGCGCTTAGAGATGGTTGGGTGATTCGCAATTCTTTGGCAGCTTGGCGTATACTTTTATGTCTCGCTGCTGTGAGATAGTAGCGCAATTGTTTTAATGAGATATTCAGGGTTTTCATGATGGTGATGATACACCCGGTCAACCTTTAAATGAAAGTTTTTTCCTATCACAAAGAGTGTAAAAGCATATATTAATTTACATTAACCTTGCATCACTTTTGAACTACAGTTATGGAGTTACTAGATGGAGAAATTAATCTCAGGTGTTGCCGAGTTTCAAAAAAAAGAGTTTGTAGAAAAAGAAAAACTATTTGAGAGTCTAGCCACTGGGCAATCACCGGAAGTACTGTTTATCACCTGTGCCGATTCGCGCATTGACCCAAGTATGATCACCCAAACACTGCCGGGCGACCTGTTCATTTGTCGTAATGCGGGCAATATTGTCCCCCCTCATTCCAATGCTACTGGCGGTATGACCGCTTCTATTGAATTTGCAGTCGCGGGTTTGGGAGTTAAACATATCGTAATCTGTGGGCACACTGACTGTGGGGCAATGAAAGGCGCGTTGAACCCTGATGCGGTAAAAAGCCTTCCACATGTGGCCAAATGGCTGTCACATTGCGCAGCAGCACAGGCAACAGTTAAAGCTCGTCATCCGAACAAAGACGATCAACAACTGTTAGAAATGACAGAGGAGAATGTGCTTCTGCAGCTTAAACATCTGGAAACACATCCCTGTGTAGCGGAAAAACTTGCAACAGGCAGTTTGGAATTACATGGTTGGGTATACGGCATTGGCGACGGTTCCGTGACGTGTTATGACCAGAAGAAGCAAGCTTTTATTCCAATTGATGAGCATTATTCCAGCAACTAGCATCACACGAAATTTCAGTTGCTATTCAGACACGATTATTAAGGGTTTACCATGTTTAATCTTACAACTCGACATCTTAGAGGTGACATATTTGGCGGTATAACGGCGGGTGTCGTTGCCTTACCGTTGGCTCTGGCAATGGGTGTGGCATCCGGTCTTGGACCTATTGCCGGTCTTTATGGTGCCATTTTTGTTGGTTTTTTTGCTGCATTATTTGGTGGCACAGAGTCACAAGTTTCTGGTCCTACTGGCCCAATGACAGTCGTTGTTGCCGGGGTGGTCGCGAGTATCGCTATTCATCCCGACCTTTCAGGAAATATAGAACTGATTTTCACCACTATTATTCTGGCAGGTGTTTTTCAGATTCTATTTGGTGTTTTCAAACTGGGAGATTACATCAGTCTGGTTCCCTACCCCGTAATCAGTGGCTTTATGAGTGGAATTGGAGGCATTATCATTATCCTTCAAATAAGTCCGTTGCTGGGTCAGGTAGCACCTGCCGGTACCTTGGGCGCGTTAATGTACGCGCCTACTGCGCTTGGAAATATGAACATTGCTGCATTGGGATTGGGATTTTTAACCCTCCTCATTGCGATGAAATGGCCAGCAAACTTGGCTAAGTTTTTACCGGGTCCACTTGCCGCTTTAATTATTGGTACGTTAATCAGTGTATTTTTAGGCACTGTGCCAATATTGGGCGAGATTCCAACCGGTTTGCCGGAACTGCATCTACCTGTATTTAGCCCGGAATCCTTTTTAATAATCGCAGAAGCAGCATTGGTGCTTGCCGTGTTGGGTTCAATTGATAGCCTGTTGACGTCTCTAGTAGCAGACAATATGACTCGGACACGACATCAGTCTAATAAGGAACTGATCGGTCAGGGCATTGGTAATGCAGTCGCAGGATTATTTGGTGGCGCTCCCGGTGCTGGTGCGACGATGCGTACAGTGGTTAATATCCGAACAGGTGGTAAAACTCGAATTTCAGGCATGGTGCATGCGATTTTATTGCTGGCCGTAGTTTTGGGAATGGGACCACTGGCTTCGTATATTCCTCATGCTGTGCTTGCCGGTATTTTGGTGAAAGTCGGGCTGGATATCATTGACTGGAGTTACATCAAAAATTCTCATCGTGGCCCACGATGGGACTTGGTATTGATGATCATCGTAGTTGGACTCACCATCTTTGTTGACTTGATGACGGCAGTTGCCGCTGGTGTTGTTCTGGCTTCTCTTGCTTTCGTAAAACAGGTGGCGAGCCAACAAATGGAAAGGATAAAAGCAACCGACTTAGTTCGTCACACAGCTACGCCACGTGAATTGGAAATTATGAATGAAGCAGGAGATTTAATGACTATCTTTGATTTCAGTGGACCTTTGAGTTTTGGTGCTGCTGCAGATCTTGGTCACCATGCGCGCTCACAATTACAGGGTGGGACACTGGCTATAGTGCTTGATTTTAGTCGGGTTCCATTTCTTGATGTCTCAGCAGCATTAGCAGTAGAAACCATCGCTAACGATGCTGAACATACAAATAGAAGACTGTATATGTGCGGTATGAATGAAGAGGTAAGAAAAGTGCTTTCCGCTTTGGAAGCGGACGAACACCTGCATGATGCCCATCATTTTGAAACGCGAGAACAAGCGATGGAAGCGGCGATACAGGGTATTAAGGAAATGCAATCTGGTTATACTCAAACAAAAAACCATTAAGAGAAAACCAAATAATTGAGCTTAGAACTACCTCCTTCGAAAGGCAGGAGGTAGTTCAATTATTTGTATAACGTTTTGCTAATCATAGCCATGCCGTGGTGATTGTTCTGCTTAAAAGCTTCTTGGACATACCCCTATTATTCCCACATCATTTTAATATCGATGCCTTTTGGTGATTTTTCATTGTTTTGTTACTTGTTAGACAGTGATCCGCGGTAAGATTAACTTTTATGAATTAACCATTTAAGTTTTGAGGAAAAAATGGCATCGGGCGAGCAGATTTCAGAACAATGGCAGCACTTACTGGTTGAGCAACAAGCGTTAAAAGAGTCTGCAACCACAGTTTTAGCAGGCAGTGAGTATGTTGTTCAATGGGGCGAACGTCATGCTGATCGTGCTGAAGCACTAATTCAATCTGGTGATATCAACACAGTTTATGATGCTGATGCATACCAACAGAGATTAAGCCTTTTCCTTAAAAATGTGACTGGTGAAACCGCATTGCAACAGCAGTTACGCTATTTTCGCCAGCGGGAAATGGTGCGAATTATCTGGCGTGATCTGGCTGGTTGGGCTGATTTGGCTGAAACAGTGCGTGATTTATCTGCGATGGCAGATGCTTGTATACAGCAATCATTATTGATGCTTCACCAATGGCAATGTGATGAGCTGGGTAAGCCGTTAAACGCTCATGGTGATGAACAATATTTAATTGTTATTGCCATGGGGAAATTGGGCGCAGGTGAGCTCAATTTATCATCTGATATTGATCTGATTTTTACCTATCCGGAAGATGGCCAGACGCAGGGCGGTCGTAAGAGTCTTTCTAATGAAGAATTTTTTACCCGTTTGGGACGAAAACTGATTCAATCGTTGGACAATGTCACTGTGGATGGTTTTGTATTCCGTGTCGATATGCGGTTGCGACCATTTGGTGAAAGTGGAGCTTTGGCAGCCAGTTTTTCTGCTATGGAAGATTATTACCAGACTCAAGGGCGGGAATGGGAACGTTACGCGATGATCAAAGCGCGATCGGTCACGGGTACTGATGCGGCCAAAAAAGAGCTGGAGGAAATGCTGACTCCGTTTGTCTATCGTCGTTATCTTGATTACGGTATGTTTGACTCTCTTCGTGAAATGAAAGGGATGATTGCCGGTCAACTACATAGCAAAGGCATGAAAGACAATATTAAACTCGGTGCGGGTGGTATTCGTGAAATTGAGTTTATCGGGCAAGTGTTTCAACTGATTTATGGTGGCAGAGATAAACCACTGCAACAACGCCCTATTTTGACCATTCTGGATTTGTTAGCCGAACGACAATGGTTATCAGATTATGCTGTCGATGACTTGAAAGCAGCCTATGATTTTTTACGTCGAACAGAGCATCGTATTCAGGCTTGGGCCGATCAGCAAACCCATTTGTTGCCTAAACAAGATGATGAGCGACACCGAATTGCAAGCTTAATGGGCTTTAGTGACTGGGACAGTTTTTCAATGGTACTGGCAGAACATCGCCAGCAAGTGCAAAGCCATTTTGAACAGCTATTAACGGCACCACAGGCCGATGACTCACCCAGTGATAGGGTGTCTATTTTTACGTCGAGCGACGATGAAAAAATACAGTATCTACAGCAATTAGGTTTTTCAGAACCGGAAGCGTGTTTAGATGACCTGGATAAAATGTTGAATACTCATGTCTGTCGAAACTTAAGTGAAAAAGGACGAGAGCGACTCATTAAGTTATTACCCTTATTGATACAGGCTGCTGCTGGTGTCAGTAATGCTGATGCCTGTCTTGCACGGCTGATGCCATTGCTGGAAGCGATCATGAGGCGCTCAGCTTATATGTCATTGCTGGTGGAAAACCCAATGGCCTTGTCGCAACTCATTAAATTATGTGCTGCCAGTCCGTGGATAAGTAGCCAATTAGCTCGATATCCGGTGTTGTTGGATGAACTGCTGAATCCTCGCAGTTTGTATGGGGTGCCAGATCGGGAAGCTGAAAAAGCTGCACTGAAAAAATTTCTATCATCCGCAGATGAAAATGATCTGGAGCAACAGATGGATTTGTTGCGTGAATTTCGACAAATTGCCACCTTACATGTGGCTGCCGCTGATGTGATGGATGTGTTGCCATTAATGCGGGTAGGAGATCAACTGAGTGAACTGGCCGAGATTCTGCTAGAACAGGTGATGCAGATGGCTTGGCAACATTTAGTGTTGAAACATGGTCATCCTGCCTGCACTCAAAAAGATGATTTAAGCGGATCTGGCTTTACAGTGTTGGCCTATGGCAAGTTAGCGGGACTGGAGCTCGGTTATGGATCTGATCTGGATTTGGTGTTTATTTATGATGACGTCGCTAATCAGGAAGCGACGGATGGCAATAAACCATTAGATGCTTTGGTCTTTTACACGCGTTTAGCGCAACGGATGATTCATCTTCTAAACACAGTCACTGCCGGCGGTATTTTGTATGAAGTTGATATGCGACTTCGCCCTAATGGTTCCTCTGGATTGCTGGTAGCTCCTGTTTCTGGCTTCGCTGAGTATCAGAAGAACGATGCCTGGACGTGGGAGCATCAAGCTTTGGTACGGGCACGATGTGTGGCAGGAGATCAAAATCTAGCGCAACAGGTCAGTGATATTCGACGACAAGTGCTAGCAAAACCACGTGATCAGCAGGCATTGGCAACAGAAGTTAGTGAGATGCGTGCTAAAATGCGCGAGCAATTAGATAAGAGTACCGACCAACTGTTTGATCTCAAGCAGGGTGAGGGTGGTATCACTGATATTGAATTTATGGTGCAATATGCAATTTTAGCTTGGTCAGAGGCCTTGCCCGAATTGCTGGTTTATACCGATAATATCAGGATTCTGGATGCGCTAAAAACATCAGGTAAATTAAGCAAAGAAGATGGCAATATGCTGGCAGGTGCGTATCGATTTTATCGTGACCGGGCTAATCATTGTGTGTTGCAGGAATTGCCAGCTGTTGTACCGATTGAAGAGGTAGCGGTGTATCGACCTCAGGTTAAAGCCATTTGGCAGCGTTGGTTGGGTTAATCAGAAACGAATTTATTTTAAGTAACAAATTTAGAGAAGTAGAAAATTATGGTAGCAGCAACAATGGCAGATCGGGATGGCGTTATCTGGCTGGATGGCAAAATGGTGCCGTGGCGAGAAGCTAAAGTACACGTCTTAACGCATACCTTACATTATGGAATGGGTGCATTTGAAGGGGTACGTGCCTATAAAACAGAGAGTGGCCCCGCTATTTTCCGCTTGCAAGAACATACTGATCGTTTATTCCGTTCAGCCAAGATTCTTGGCATGGGGATGCCGTTTGATAAGGATGAGGTAAACGAAGCTCAAAAAGCGGTCATTCGTGACAACAATCTTGAGTCAGCCTATCTGCGACCGATGTGTTTTTATGGATCAGAAGGCATGGGTATCCGCGCCGATAATTTAAAAACACACGTGATGGTGGCTGCTTGGGAATGGGGATCGTATCTGGGTGCTGAAAACATGGAAAAAGGCATCCGAATCAAAACGTCTTCGTTTACCCGTCATCATGTCAATATCACCATGTGCAAAGCCAAGGCGAATGGTAATTACATGAATTCCATGATGGCATTACAGGAAGCCGTGAACTGTGGTTATGATGAAGCCTTATTATTAGATGCCAGTGGCTTTGTATCTGAAGGCAGTGGGGAAAACTTCTTTATGGTTCGTGATGGTGTGCTGTATACACCAACATTGACTTCAGCTCTGGAAGGTATCACTCGTGCTACTGTAATGACACTGGCTGAAGATATTGGTCTGAAAGTGGTTGAAAAACAAATTACCCGTGATGAAGTTTACATTGCTGATGAAGCGTTCTTTACTGGTACCGCAGCAGAAGTAACTCCGATCCGTGAACTGGATAATCGCAGTATTGGTAATGGCGGCCGTGGCCCAATTACTGAACAATTACAAGCCATGTATTTTGATCAGGTTTACGGTCGAAGTGATGTGTATCGCAACTGGAATACAATGGTTGATTAAGTTTTAATTTGTCATGATGAACTGAGGTTTGACTGACAGCAATAGTAAAAAATAGAGGTAAAAATTCAAATGGCAGGTCATAGTAAGTGGGCGAATATTCAGCATCGTAAAGGCGCGCAAGACGCTAAACGCGGCAAATTATTCACCAAGTTTATTCGTGAGATCACTGTTGCTGCAAAAGAAGGCGGTAGCGATCCAGTTAATAATCCACGACTCCGCGCTGCAATTGATAAAGCGCTAAGCGGAAATATGACCCGTGACGTGATTGAACGTGCTACTAAGCGTGGTGCGGGTGAGCTGGAAGGTGTCAGTTACGAGGAAATTCGCTATGAAGGTTATGGCCCAAGCGGCATTGCGATCATGGTCGATTGCCTGACCGACAACAAAAATCGCAGTGTTGCTGCTGTGCGTAATGTGTTTACCAAACGCGGCGGTAACATGGGCACCGATGGTTCTGTTTCATATCTGTTTAATAAAAAAGGCATTATCACTTATCCTGCTGGTACCGATGAAGATACTGTGATGGAAGCGGCGTTAGAGTCAGGTGCGGAAGATATTGTGACTAATGACGACGGTTCCATTGATGTATTTACCAGCGCTGAAGATTACTCAACAGTCAAAGATGCATTGGATGCGGCAGGACTGGAAGCGGTATCGGCAGAAGTGACTATGCATCCTGAAACGACGGCCAGTCTGGATGTTGATGATGCACGAAAAGCGCTTGCAATGATTGAGGCTTTTGAAGAGCTGGATGATGTTCAGCAAGTCTATTCCAATGCTGATTTTTCTGATGAAGTCATGGAGCAGTTGGCTGAAGATTAGCCAGAACTAATTCATGCCGCGCATTTTAGGGATTGATCCAGGCTCAAGAAAAACAGGCTTTGGTATCATTGAATTGGAAGACCGAAAAATACGCCATGTGATTAATGGTCGGCTGGTGGTAGGAGATGGAGATTTTCCTGACCGTTTACGGCAGATTTTTGTTGGCCTGACCGATATTATTGAGCGATATCAGCCTGAAATGATGGCAGTTGAAAAAGTATTTTTACATAAAAATGCAGATTCGGCTTTAAAGTTAGGGCAGGCACGGGGCGCGGCAATTTGTGCCGGAGTGAGTCAAAATCTCAGCGTTCATGAATATACGGCAACTCAAATTAAAAAGGCGGTCGTTGGTAATGGACATGCAAAAAAAGAACAGGTGCAATATATGATGTCAGTTATTTTGTCTTTGTCTGAACTGCCTGAAGAAGATGCAGCTGATGCCCTTGCATGTGCGCTGACACATGCGAATTTTGCTGCAGTAGATGGTCGTCAGAACAGTAAATTACCAGAAGGCATGCGTACCAGTCGCCGTGGAGGACGTTACGGACGATGAGGTCTATAACTATTCTAGATAAAGGCGCGTCGCAATGATTGGTCGTTTACGTGGCATCATTATAGAAAAACAGGCACCGGATCTGGTGCTGGATGTGCAAGGCGTGGGGTATGAAGTGGCGGCACCTATGTCGACATTTTTTAATCTGCCCGCTATCAATGAAGAAGTTTCCCTGTTTACTCATTTAGTGGTACGTGAAGATGCTCAATTGTTATACGGTTTTGCAACAGTACGTGAGCGTTTACTCTTTCGAAGCTTATTGAAAGTAAATGGTGTGGGCGCTAAACTTGCCCTGACAATTTTATCAGGCAGTGATGTTGATGATTTTGCTCGAAGTGTACAAGAAGGCGATGCGGCCAGTTTGACTCGTCTGCCCGGAGTAGGCAAGAAAACTGCTGAACGTTTAATTGTGGAAATGCGTGACCGCTTGAAAGAAGTCAGTGGTGCGATGGGGTTAAAACCCGTTGAGTCAGAAGCAGCAAAATTGGCTGGTGCTAAAGATGAAGCTGCTGAAGCACTGGTTTCATTAGGTTACAAATTAGCAGAGGCTGAAAAAATGATTCGCAGTTTAGACAGTGATGGTTTAAGCACTGAAGACATAATCAGATTAGCCTTGCAGAGAAATTAATTTATGGAAGATCGCTTTATTTCAGCAACAGCCAATATGGATGAAGACCCTCAGGAGCAAGCGATCCGTCCAGACAGATTGAGTGACTATATCGGTCAGCCAGCGGTACGCGAGCAAATGGATTTGTTTGTCACAGCAGCTCGAAAACGTAGCGAAGCCCTGGATCACACATTGATTTTTGGTCCACCAGGGTTAGGTAAAACCACACTGGCCCACATTATTGCCAATGAAATGGGTGTCAATCTGAAGCAGACTTCAGGCCCTGTTTTGGAACGTCCTGGTGATTTGGCTGCATTACTCACCAACCTTGAGCCCAATGATGTGTTGTTTGTTGACGAGATTCACCGTCTTAGTCCCATCGTGGAAGAAGTGCTGTATCCAGCAATGGAAGATTACCAACTTGATATTATGATTGGTGAAGGACCAGCAGCACGATCAATTAAACTTGATCTGGAACCGTTTACTTTGGTTGGTGCGACCACCCGAGCGGGCTCTCTGACTTCACCGCTACGTGATCGTTTTGGCATTGTGCAACGGTTGGAATTTTATAGCCCTGAAGATTTGAGCACCATCGTACAACGTAGCGCTCGCATATTTGGAGTGACATTGGATATTACTGGTGCCAATGAAATTGCTCGACGTTCACGCGGTACTCCACGTATTGCGAATAGATTATTACGTCGGGTGCGTGATTATGCTGAAGTAAAATTTGATGGTCAGATCACTGTTGAAGTCGCACGTCAGGCTTTGGATTTGCTTGATGTCGATGACAATGGTTTTGACATGCTGGATCGCAAGTTATTGATAGCCATTATTGAGAAATTTGAAGGCGGGCCTGTCGGTATTGATAATTTGGCCGCTGCCATTGGTGAAGAGCGCGGTACGATTGAAGATGTGTTAGAGCCGTTTTTGATTCAGGAAGGCTTTATTATGCGTACGCCACGTGGGCGGGTTGCCACGAAGCGTGCCTGGCTACATTTAGGACTGTCTCCAGATTTGGCTGGGGATAAGAATGACTGACTTTGAGTGGCCATTCCGGATTTATTATGAAGATACGGATAGTGGCGGCGTGGTTTATCACTCCAACTACCTGAATTTTATGGAGCGAGCTCGAACAGAATGGCTACGCAGTTTGGGTTTTGAACAAGACGAATTAATTACTCAACATCAGTGCCTGTTTGCTGTACATTCAATGCAATTGAACTTTCGACGCCCGGCCAAATTTAATGATGCTCTGGTGGTGCGATCACATGTTGTGAATGTATCGGGCGCGAGTATGGAGTTTGAACAAAAAATTTTTCGCGATGATGAACTGTTGTGTGAGGCTGTAGTCAAAATCGCCTGTTTAGATGCGAATCGATTTCGACCAAAATCGATTCCTTCATTTATGTTGACGGAGATACAAGGTGAACGCTGATCTTTCTTTGGTAACCCTGATTGCTGAAGCCAGCTTATTGGTGAAATTAGTAATGTTGTCGCTGTTGGCAATATCACTCTATTCATGGATGCTGATTTTCAGAAAACGTAACGAACTAGCTCAGGCAAAAAGCGATGCCGATTCCTTTGAAGACAAGTTTTGGTCAGGTAATGAATTAAATCGTCTTTATGAAGATATTTCTGCCAGACCACATGCTAGCAGAGGCATGGAAGGAATATTTGAAACGGGTTTTAAAGAATTTGTACGCCTAAAAAAATCAGCACCGGAATCCGTAATAGTGTTAGAAGGCGCTCAACGCGTGATGCGTATTTCTTTGGCACGAGAAATTGATCAACTGGAAATGTCATTACCCTTTTTAGCGACCGCAGGATCAACCAGCCCCTATATCGGTTTGTTTGGGACAGTCTGGGGAATTATGAATTCTTTTCGAGCCCTAGGTAATGTACAGCAGGCGACGTTAAGCATGGTGGCACCCGGAATTTCAGAAGCATTGATTGCAACTGCGATGGGTTTGTTTGCTGCGATTCCGGCCGTTATTGCCTATAACCGTTATTCGCATGAAGTTGAACGACTCATTAATCGTTATGATACGTTCGTAGAAGAGTTTTCTTCTATCTTGCAACGTCAGCACGACTAATAATTGGGCTACCTTCATGGCTACTGTTCACAAACAAAGACAACGTCGTAAACCACTATCCGAAATCAATGTCGTCCCCTACATTGATGTCATGTTGGTGTTACTGATTATTTTTATGATTACGGCACCGATGTTGACTCAAGGCGTTAAGGTGGATTTACCGAAAGCAGCAGCGAACCTTGTTGAACCAAGTGATGATAATAGTGAACCTTTGGTTGTATCCGTTGATGCAGAAGGCCTTTTTTATGTTGCTATCGGGGATAAACAGGATCAGCCGATAGACGCAAATCAACTGATGGTCAAAGTGGCAGCGGTACTCCGTCGAAGCCCACAGACTCCGGTTCTGGTGAAAGGAGATAATGCAGCAAATTACGGTCAAGTAGTGACAGTGATGGCTTTGTTGCAGCAAGCCGGAGCACCCAGTGTGGGATTAATTACCAAGCAACCAGAACAAGCAAAAAAGTAACATAAATGAAAAACAGCTTTATTGAAAATCTGATTGCTGGAAGTTACTCTCTGGTACTGCATATTATATTAGTGACACTGTTTGTCATTGGTATGGAATCAACGCCACAGATTGTTAGCCCACCTAAAGTTGATATCGTTCAAGCAACAGTGATAGACGAGGCTCAAGTTGAGCAAGAAATAGCGAATCAAGAAGCGTTTGAAGACAAAAAACGGGAAGCTGAGCAAGAGCGGCAGAGGCAAGTAGAAAAACAACTGGAAGAAACCAAAAAAGAATTGGCGCTCAAAGAAAAGGAACGTGAAGCGGAACTAGAGCGCAAGCGTCTTGCAGAACAGCAACGTAAGCTGGAAGAAGAGCGCAAACAAAAAGCCGAACAAGAACGTAAGGTCGAAGAAGAACGCAGGCTTAAGGCTGAACAACAACGCAAACTGGAAGAACAGCGCCAACGTAAGGCTGAAATGGAACGCAAGGCTGAAGAAGAGCGCAAACAAAAAGCGCAGCAAGAGCGTAGAGCCGAAGAAGAAAAACGGCGATTAGCGGAAGCAGATCGTAAAGCTGAAGAAGATCGTAAACGTCAGGCTGAATTGGAACGCAAGGCCGAAGAAGAGCGTAAGCGTAAAGCTGAGCAAGAGCGGATAGCAGAAGAAAAACGAAAAGCGGAAGCTGAACGTAAGGCGCAAATAGAAGAAGCAGATCGACAATTACAAGAAAGCCTGGCGGCGGAACAGCGTGAACAGGAAGCAAGACGGGTAGCAGGTGTTGTCGATACCTACGCAGTGATGATCAAACAAAAAATTAAACGATACTGGATCAGGCCGGCCAGCAGCCAGAGTGGTTTGCAATGTACATTACGAGTGAGCTTGATGCCTGGTGGTGGAGTCAAACAGGTGACAATTGTTAAAAGCAGTGGCAACGCGGTCTTTGACCGATCAGCCGAATCTGCTGTGTATAAAGCAGATCCATTGCCACAGCCAACTGATCCTAAAGCGGCGGCGACATTACGTGACTTCCAGTTTATTTTTAAACCAGAGTAGAGGGTGAAATAATGACCAAACGATGGTTAGCAGCAATCTGGCTTTTGAGCATGATGGTAGTACCATGGCAGGCTCACGCAGAATTAATAATCGAAATTACCGGCGGCACAGAGGCGGCATTACCGATTGCAGTTGTACCCTTTGGCAGTGAAGGCATTGCTGCACCCGAAGATATTTCAGCAGTAATCAGTAATGATTTAGCTCGTAGTGGTCGTTTTGCACCATTGCCAAAGCAGGATTTAATTTCTCAACCTCACGAAAAAGAAGAGATTAACTTTAGAGACTGGCGTTTATTGCGTTCTGAAGGATTGCTGGTCGGTAAAGTCAGCAGTGTTGATGGTGAAACCTATCAAGTTCAATTTCAGTTATTTGATGTTTATAATGCTCAGCAACTAGTGGGCAAACGCTATCAGGTACCGGCATCCGGCCTAAGGCGACTGGCTCATCAGATAGCGGACCAAATATATCAGACATTAACCGGTGAGATGGGGGTGTTTTCAACCAGATTGGCATTTGTGACGGCGATTGCCAATGCTGATGGTAAAAAGCGCTTCGCGCTACAGGTGTCTGATTCTGATGGAGCCAATCCACGGACAGTACTGCAATCTAAACAACCGATTTTATCGCCTAATTGGTCGCCAGACGGTGAGCGATTAACTTATGTGTCATTTGAGAATGGTAAGGCTGAGGTGTTTGTTCAGGAAATGAGTAGTGGGCGCCGAGATTCAGTGGCTGCATTCAAAGGTTTAAATAGTGCGCCAGCTTGGTCACCCGATGGCACGCGGTTGGCACTGACATTATCAAAATCAGGCAATCCAGAAATATATATTCTGGAGTTGGCCACAGGTAAACTGTCACGTGTAACTCATAATTCGCAAGCGATAGATACTGAGGCCGTATGGATGCCAAATGGCCGTGAATTACTTTTTACCTCTGATCGGGGTGGACGACCACAAATTTACAAAGTTTCTGCAGAGGGTGGCCGAGCAAAAAGAGTGAGTTTTGAAGGCAGTTACAATGCCTCCCCTGATATTTCATCAGACGGTCATTTTATGACGATGACACATGGTCTGAATGGCAAGTTTTATATTGCAGTGCAGGATCTGGATACTGGTGCGGTGCAGATTTTAACTGAAACGGGTCGGGATGAATCACCAAGCTTTGCGCCAAATGGTCGCATGATCCTGTATGCTACCGAGCAACAGGGAAAAGGAGTATTGGCAGCGGTGTCAGTTGATGGACGAATTCATCAACGCTTGGGTGAATCTGGCACTGAAGTACGTGAACCCGCGTGGTCACCAATTAGAAAATAACAAAACAAGGTTTTCAGGAGTAATCCAAATGAAATTATTCAAATTATCAGTCGTGCTATTCATATTGATGTGGCTTTCTGCTTGTACCACATTGGGCCTAGGCAAGAAGGACACCGATGCAGCTACAGATGGTGCTGAAGTGGCAGTGGAGGATCGTAGTGCTGATTCAGCCAGTATTGGAGGGGATAATGCATCGGGCGATGCAGAGACCACGGTTATTGTTGGTGAGGATCAATATCAAGGTGACGAGTTAAATGATCCTGCAAGTCCATTATCCAATCGTGTTGTTTACTTTGAATATGACAGCAGTGCCGTCAGACAGGAAGACCAGACAACTCTGGCAGCGCATGCGGCGTATATGGGTGAACACCAAAATGTCACTATGCGTTTGATAGGGCATACTGATGAACGCGGTTCACGTGAATATAATCTGGCATTAGGGGAACGTCGAGCCATGGCTATTCGCCAAATTTTGATGTTGCACGGGGCTGATATCAAGCAGTTTCAGGTAACAAGTTTTGGAGAAGAACGCCCACAAGCAGAAGGCCATGATGAATCTGCATGGCAACAAAATAGACGTGTTGAATTGATTTACGTAGGACAATAATAATGAAAGTGATTGGCAGAAAAGCCTTAGTGTTAGCGTTACTACTATCACCTATGATGACAAACAGCGTATGGGCTGATGAAGCCGAATTGTCACAGCGTATCGAGCGTCTGGAACGCATTATCCAGGGGCAGGGTTTAGTCTCGCTCTTGGGACGTGTTGATCAGCTTCAAAATGAAATTCAGCGATTGAATGGCGATAACGAATCATTACGTCATGAATTGGAAGTGATGCAAAAACGTCAACGTGAAATGTATCTGGATATTGACCAACGCATGCAAGCTCAGACTGTAGCAGTTCAACAACCTGCTTCCGAACCAGAGACCGACACAGAACAAGTTGAAGTAGAAGAAAGTCCGTCAGCAGTGACCGAAAACACAACTGAAACACCAGAGCAAAGTGTAGCGGTAGTTGAGAATGCAGAAAATATACAGCCTTCTCCAGTTGCAGTAGAAAATGGCGAGGCTGCATATCAGGCCGCTTTACAAACATTGCGTAGTGGACAGTATGAGCAGGCCATCGTGGCACTGGAAAAATTCCCTGAACAGTTCCCGCAAAGCAGTTATTTACCCAATGCATATTATTGGCAAGGAGAAGCTAATTATGTATTGCGAAACTTTGATGTGGCAATTACTGCATTTCAAACAGTCATTGACCGATTCCCGAGCAGTACTAAAGTGGCCGATGCAATGTTGAAACAAGGCTTTAGCCAATATGAATTGGGACAACTTGATGTAGCAAAAACAACATTAGCAGCCGTTGTTCAGAAATATGCAAATTCATCAGCGGCACGATTAGCAAAAGTAAGACTGGCTCGCATTAAACAAGAAGCACGTTAAGCCATAATTGAGCGAAATTAGCTATGGCGCAGTGCCGTATTACAGAAATTTTTTATTCATTACAGGGTGAGACTCGTACAGTTGGATTACCAACAGTGTTTGTACGTTTAACAGGTTGCCCATTGCGTTGTTCATATTGTGATACTGCGTATGCCTTTCACGGCGGCGATAAAATGGATATCGTCGATATCGTGGATCAGGTATCTGCCTATCAGCCTCGCTATGTCACTGTTACCGGTGGCGAACCGCTTGCGCAACAATCTTGTCATGAACTGTTATCCGCATTGTGCGATCTTGGTGTTGAGGTCTCACTGGAAACCAGTGGCGCAATGGATACTTCCGGAGTTGACCCGCGAGTCGTGTGCGTGATGGATTTGAAAACACCCGCATCCGGCGAAGAGAGTAAAAACAGATACGAAAATATCGCCAACCTGAAACCACAGGATCAAATTAAGTTTGTGATCTGCGATCGAAATGATTATGAATGGGCATGTGAGAAGCTAGCCTACTATGATTTAGCCAACCGTTGTGAAGTATTATTTTCGCCAGTGCATGGCAATCTCAAACCGGCAGATTTGGCCGACTGGATCATTGAAGATAATTTGCCAGTACGAATGCAGATACAAATGCATAAATATTTATGGGGTGAGGAACAAGGCCGATGAAGCGTGCAGTAGTGCTTTTATCCGGCGGTCTGGATTCAGTAACAGCACTGGCCATTGCCAAAGAACAAGGTTATGACTGTTACACCCTGAGCTTTAATTATGGACAGCGCCATGATGCCGAACTGGTTGCAGCACAAAAACTGTCTCACCAAACCGGTGTCATAGAACATAAAGTCATTGAAATAGATTTGCGTGCTATTGGTGGTTCAGCATTAACAGATAACAGCCTAGATGTGCCTGAACAACATCAAGACGGAATTCCTGCTACCTATGTGCCTGCAAGAAACACCGTCTTTTTATCCATTGCCTTAGGTTGGGCAGAGGTATTGTCAGCACAAGCTATTTTTGTAGGTGTTAATGCCGTTGATTATTCAGGGTACCCTGATTGTCGCCCTGAATTTATAGCTGCATTTGAGCAAATGGCGAATTTAGCAACCAAGGCAGCTGTCGAAGGACAACGAATTACGATCAATGCACCACTGATAGACATGACTAAAGCTGAAATTATTCAGCAGGGCGTACGATTGGGCGTTGATTACAGTCAGACCATTTCATGTTATCAGGCTGATAGTGACGGTCGAGCTTGCGGGCGCTGCGATTCGTGTCGATTTAGACAACAAGGATTTGAACAGGCCGGTATCGAAGATCCTACCCATTACCAAGTGTAGTTTTATAAACCGAATCGAGGCTCTTCCATGGTTTCGGCCTCAACCTCATAATCCTCAAATTTTTCTATGGCTTTAACAAGGTTTGCATGAAGCTGCTGATCCTGACCAAACTGGATATACGCCTTGGCTGATTGAGCAATATGCTCTAATTTACGATTTCGCTCCGCAAGATAAAGAATCATGTGAGCTAGTGAATGGGGATCATTGTCAGACTCACGTAGTAGCTCTGCGTAATTAAGAGCTTCTGTATATATAGTGTTACTAGGTTTAGAAATGACGGCCATGACAACCTCTAACTA
>Ga0224506_10000945_pt1 | contig 21857 bp, 19 predicted proteins | sample SF_Jan12_sed_USG_2_FD_169108 | JGI IMG/M metagenome (GOLD analysis project Ga0224506, IMG submission 169108) | Sediment microbial communities from San Francisco Bay, California, United States - SF_Jan12_sed_USGS_8_1 | ecosystem: Environmental > Aquatic > Marine > Sediment | place: USA... | reverse complement strand
TTGCGCTGTTTCTGTTTTCATTTGGCGTTTCCGGCATGAGCATAACAATAGCCGTGATGATAAAGTCCAGCGATCGTTACGACATATTCATGGGCGTCTTAAACGCTTTGATTGTGCGACTCAGCACAGCCATGTATCCGTTGGCAATAGTGCAGACAGCCAATCCGATTTACGGTAGCGTTGCAGGCCTCAACCCCATAACTTTTATGGCTGACTTGTTCCGATGGGGCACAGGTCTAGATTCAATAATAACTTTGGATAACCCTTTACTGCCGCTACTTGGCGTAATAGCGTTCTTCTCCTTTTTCACCTTAATAGGCATAGTAGTTTATGAAAGACTAATTGAAGGCGGAGGTTGGATGTAATGAAGGCTGTCATGCATGTTTTGGAACATGATTTCAGGAATTTCTTCAGGTACAAATGGTGGATTGTAGGGTTAGTCAGCATGAATTTGGCTGACCTATTTATAATGGCTATTGTCTACAATCGCATGCTGAATCCTGATTTGACAGAGCAGATCAAAGGCTACTTCAACTTCTTCGCACCTGGGCTTACTGTGACCGGTCTGTTTGCTTCTGCCTTCATGATTGGACGTGAAATAAACATGGAACGCCGAAGAGAAGTTCATTACTATATGTTGAGTCTGCCCATGACTAGGTTGGAACTAGCCATTGGACGCGTCCTGTCTGGTGGGTTTCGCGGCATGTTATACATGTCTCCACTTTTGCTGACTTGTTTCCTTTTCCTAGGGTTTCCCAACATATGGCAGCTGTTGCTGATCTTGACTGTTTTGTTCTTTCTAGCGATTGGCATTTCGGGTTTGAGCATCGCAATAGCAGTTTCTACGTCGAGCCTTGAAAAATTTATTACAGCGCGAGGCTTAGTTTACTATACACTTTTCTTCTGCAGTAGTGTCTTTTACCCGCTTTCTTTGATTCAAGATCTTGGACGAGATGGCAAGCTTCCTATGGTGCTGGTGACTCTGGCTGAGATCAACCCTCTCACTGGAGCTTCAGACATGATACGTAGCTTCCTACTGGGTTACCCGCCTTTTTCCATCACATCGGTCATCGGTGTTCTTCTATTCTCAGCACTTTTCACTTTCAGCGCCGGTTTTGCGTACATGAAAATACTAGAACGCACGTAATGCCGAAGTTAAATTTATGAATGTGAACAGCGTATTTTCTTTCCTTCGCCTTGGCATGGTTTGGTTTGAAGGTTAACTCTATGGATGAAGTGCAGACCATCTTTGAACCACAAAGGGTCGTCCTAATCGGTTCAAGCATGCTTACAGAAAAAGTCGGTATGACTTCTCCACAACTTTTTAAAAGCATAGTTTACAACATGAAGAAATTCTTTCGAGGAAAAACGTACGTTCTGGATGTTGAAGGAAAAGTTGGCTATAATAACTTGAGTAAGATCCCAGAAACTTGCGAGCTTGCCGCGATAATGCTTCCGCCAAGGGAGTCTATTGTTCAAGCGGAAAAATGCGGAAAAGCGGGCGTGAAGGCGCTTATAATTATTACTGGCGGATACGATGATAGGCAACGGCGGCAATTGCTCAAACTCAAAGAAGAGTATGGCATCAGAATCTTGGGACCAAACACGATTATGGGAATCGTAAATACTGCCAACGGGCTAAACACGACATTTGAAAAAGGACTCATGCCTGGACAGGGAAAAATTGCAGTCATTTCTCAAAGCGGCGGAGTCGGTGCCTCTCTGCTTGATTGGGCGTGCTTCTACAATGTTGGAATAAGCAAATTTGCTTTTATGGGGGACAAAATCGATGTTGATGATGTTGATTTGCTACGTTATTTTGAGAAGGATAAGCAAACGAAAGTTATTTGCCTTTACATGGAAGGAATCAAAGACGGTAGAGACTTCATAGAGAGTGCAAAGAAAATCGTGAAGAAAAAGCCGATATTGGCTCTAAAAGGCGGAGTGGCGCAAGAATCCGCACATAGGGCTAAGTCACATACAGCTTCTATGGCGGGTTCGAACGAAATATTCGACGCAGCTTTCAGAAAGGCTGGAATAGTTAGGGTCGCGGATATTGAAGAGTTGATGAACGCCGCTATTGCACTTTCCAAACAGCCGCTCATGCATGGAGACAACGTAGCAATTGTGAGCAATGTGGGCGGACCGGCTATATTGGCCGCAGACGCTGTTGTAAAAAACAGCCTAAAGCTCGCAATTCTATCCGGGGAAACAAAAGCAGAAATTGAGAGCCTGTATCCCGGCGTGGATGCAACCAATCCAATAGACATAATAGCCGACGCAAGGGCTGAAAGATACCAGAAGGTGCTGGAGCTGATACTTAAAGACAAAAATGTAGACGGGATCTTGGTGATAAACATGCTTAAGTCATGCTTCTTTGAACCTAAAGATGCTAAAGTGATTCCAAAAATGGCGGCGAAATATCCTAGCAAGCCAGTTGTGGATGTGCCAGGAGGCGGAGAGGACTTCGCCCTCGTGTACAAGGCGCTGGGCAATACAAATATACCTTTGTATAATTTGCCGGAAAAAGCTGCGAAAGCCCTCAGGATTCTGCGAACTCGTTACAAAATTGTCGAAAAGCACTAACTATATTTGCAGAGACCTAGACTCTAATTGTGGCTATCTGTCTCTCTAAGGTGTAACTTTGCTTCTGCCTTCAAAAAGTCTGAATAAGACGCTGCAAGAGCGAATTCTCAATTTCTGTACGTACGTTGCTGGCTCTTGTCATATCACAGCAGCATCCATCTGTGGTGATTACGCTCTTGGGTTCACCGATGAAAAGGCAACCATCGAAGTCTTATTAATAATCCATGATTTTCAGCCTAGGCTCATGAATTATGTTACGATTGCTGATGAGAGAAGCATAATTGTTTTTGCTGTCGACGAGTGGGTTTTTGAAAGAGACATAGACAGAGGGTTCTTAGGCGAAGCCTTGGCTGGCGGACTAATTTTTCCATACATCCCATTAGCAAATGAACATTACTTGCACATTCAAGAAGTCAAATTGAAAAAGCGCCTAATACAAGAACTTCTAGAAAACCTCATCCTAAATTTTCCAGAACTCTCGCACGAGATTCGTATACAACCTGAATATTTCATGTATGAAACCATGCTGAGCAGAGCCCGACTTTTCCCTCCAACAATCTATAACCTACTAAATTTCATGCGAAAAGACGTTAAAAAGAAAAACATTGACAATGCCCTCAGTGGCTATTCGGAAGCATTGAAACAATTAGAAAAGGAAAAAATTGTTGACTTCTCAAACGGATATTTGAAAATCTCGAGAAAATTTTTCGCGGAAAATGTAGGAAACCGTAAAGTCCGCTACATAAACCTCTTCAAAAGCGCGCAAAGAGCTCTATTCGTGTCCTTACTTAGCATCTTTCCCAAAACTTTGAATCTCATCTCACAGAATAAAGAAATATTCCTCAAACTCCAGAGGGCTGTTGATGAAAAATCGAGAATTATCCATCAAATTGAAAACCCTCAGAAGTACTTGCATGTTCCAACGGCTTCCGGATTTGTTCCATTGGCAAGCAAAATGGATATTGAAGCCTTTGCAAAAAAAGTGCTTTCCACGAGCGCAAGTGCAAAAATCCAAATCGAAGAAATTGGCGGCATATTAAACGATGTATACTTGATCAAAACCATTGTAAAAAATGAAGAAAGAAAAACCATCGTCAAAAGGTTCAGGGATTGGTCAAGTTTTAAATGGTTTCCGCTTACATTGTGGACTGTTGGAACCAGAACATTTGCCGTTTCAGGGCATTCCAGACTGGAAAGAGAATGCGCCATAAACCAACTTCTATACTCAAAGGGTTTCACGGTTCCAAAGATTCTCCACGTGAGTCACAATGCGCGCCTAGTTTTCATGGAATATATAGAGGGGGAAAACTTGGATAAACTAATAGAACGTACTGTGAATACGAAAAGCACAGTTGAAATTGAAAAGAACCTAGACATCGTAAGCAAAGTTGGTGAATTGCTCGCTAATGTACACTCTCTAGACGTTTCCTTGGGCGATACAAAACCCGAAAACATCATGATTGGAAAAAACAATGAAATCGTAATGTTGGATTTTGAACAAGCCTCAAGAAACGGCGACAAAGTTTGGGATATTGCTGAATTTTTGTACTGCGCGGGGCATGTCATTCCCCCGTTTGTGGGAACACGCGCAGCAGAGCGTATTGCAGAAGCTTTCATTAAAGGTTATTTAAAGGCCGGCGGGGGCACAAAGATTGTAAACGAAGCTGGAAAACCAAAATACACAAAAGTTTTCAGTGTTTTCACTTTTCCGCACATAATGCTCGCAATTTCAAGCGTCTGCAGAAAAACGGACAAGCAGAAGCGATAAGTATGGTCAAGCATAAAACAAGGATAATCTTTTACGGTGGAGTCAACGAAATCGGCGGAAACAAAATCCTACTACAAGACAGAGACACCAAGGTTTTCTTTGATTTTGGCATGTCCTTCACTCTGAAAAAGCAGTTTTATTCTCCGCCTTTTCTCTCGCCAAGAAGCGAAAGAAGTCTACAGGAGCTTGGGGTTCTGCCAAAGATTCGAGGAATCTACAAGTTTGATGAAAAAGTTCCAGAAGTTGACGCGGTCTTCATTTCCCATGCGCATATGGACCATTCTGCATACTTATCGTTCATAAACCGCAAAATTCAAGTCTACTGCGGAGAAACAACGCAAATTATCTTGCATGCACAAAGCGAAATGCGCAGAGCCGATTTAGAGTTTAACGTGAGTGGCATTTCATTCAAGTCCTTCAGGACAGGCAAAAAGATTGTTGTCGACAACTTGGAAGTTGAGCCAATTCATGTTGACCATTCCGTTCCAGGCGCCTACGGCTTCGTCGTTCATACTTCTAACGGTGCTGTTGTCTATACTGGAGATTTTAGGGTTCACGGAGCTAAACCCGAAATGACCCAGGATCTTGTTGAGAAAGCGAAAAAAGCTGATCCGGTGGCGGTCGTTACTGAAGCTACGAACATGACTGGCGCATCTATTTCTTCTGAAGAAGAAGTTGAAAATAAATTAGATCACATTGTTAAGCAAGCAGATGGCATAGTTCTTGCCGATTTTGCCTACACAGATGTTGATAGACTGAATTCATTCTATCGAATAGCCAAGAAGAACGGACGGTGTCTTGCTGTCTCACTTAAGCAAGCGTATTTAATGAGCGCATTACAAAGTGACAAGGGCTTAAGCATCCCAAACTTAAACGATAAAAGCGTTCTGATTTTTCGAAAGTCGAAGAAAAAATATGAAAAATGGGAAAACCAAATCATAGAAAAATATTCCAACAAAATCGTCGACGTGTTCGAAGCTTCGAAGCGGCAATGCAAAACTGTTTTAGCCATGTCTTTTTACGACTTGGAAGAACTAGTGGAAATAAAACCAGAAGCAGGAAGCTGTTACATCTTGTCCGCTTCTGAACCCTTCAATGAAGAAATGGAAATAGACTTTGAAAAACTCACTAACTGGCTTAGACATTACGGTTTGCCCCAGTATCATGCGCATGTTTCTGGACACATTATGCCTTTACAACTTAAAGCAATCCTAAAAGAAGTCAACGCGACAACTATTTTTCCGATTCACACAGAAAATGCGGAGTTATTCACTAGGTTTATGAGAGACCTGAAAAGTCAAACTGTGCTGGTAGAAAAAAGCAGAGGATACACAATTTGAAGGCGTAGATGAGCTAGCCATCACCCAAATAGTAAGTTAACGAAATATGCATTGAGGATAGAGTAGAAAAACATAATCATAATGAGCAGTTTGATGTTCAAGAGAATTCTGCCTGTTAGTCTCGCGCGCGAAGTTATGAAAAGATTTTATGTTTCATACGAATGAATATGTTTCTCCGTTGCGTAGGTTCAGAACGGACAGCCGCTTCGAGTTGCTTGAGAAACCGCTTGCCTTTTTGTGTTTTCTAGAAGTAGATGGTTCAATAGTGCTCAAACTAGGTCCACTAATTTTCACTGAATAGAAATGCTGTGTCTGCGTATACAGAAAACAAAAGAGAAGACATCTTCAAAAATGCTCTAAACTGTGAAAAAGTCGACTCATAAACGTCTTGTCCGCATTGTTTATGAACAATATGTTCCAATATATCCAACCACAACTAAAGATCCATCTTTCACAATTGCCATCTTCAAAAAAATGCCCGTTAATTATATTTAACTGAAAACTTATTCTTTGAAAGTATGATCTCTATAATTGGTGCTGGAAAAGTAGGCAGTGCCGCAGCATTCAACATTCTAAGATACAGAATCAGCGATGTTGTCCTTATAGACATTTTTGAAAGTCTGGCTAAGGGTGAAGCGCTTGACATGATGCAAACAGCGCCCGCAATAGAGTTTGACGGAAAAATCAAAGGAACAAGTGACTTCAGCGAAATGGAAGGGTCAGAACTAGTAATCGTAACAGCTGGTGAAGCCAGAAAGCCAGGAATGACAAGAATCGACCTTATGAACAAAAACGCCAAGATAGTCAAATCCATTGTAAAAGAAATTGTGCAATACGCTCCCAACTGCAAGCTTATGATGGTGACGAATCCAGTTGACATAATGACATACATAGCCTACAAAGAATCAGGCTTCGAAAGAAACCGTGTTTTTGGAATGGGAAACATACTTGATACTTTACGCTTCAGATCTTACATTGCATTGGAACTTAATGTCTCAAGAGAGGACGTGCGTGCTCTAGTCATGGGGGAACATGGCGATTCTATGACGCCCCTTGTTGGGTATGCTTCTGTTTCGGGCATACCAATAACATGTTTGCTTGACAAAAAACAGATCGAAAAGACAGTAAACTTCACGATAAGCTCGGGTTCTGATGTGATCAAGCTAAAGGGGTCAACGACTCATGCACCTTCAGCCGTCATAGCGATTATGGCGGATGCTATCCTTAGAGGCAGAAACAGAGTAATGGGCGTTTCCACATATCTCGAAGGTGAATATGGCGCTTCTGACATCGCGATCGGTGTGCCAGTAATTCTTGGAAAAAACGGCGTCGAGCGAATTTTGGAGCTTGAATTGATCCCTGAAACAAGGAAACGCTTTGAAAACTCCGTCTCTATTGTTAAAGAAGCCATAAAGAAACTAAGCGAAAAAGGTTAGGTGCGCATTCTGGTCTCGATTTTCGGATAAGTCTGATATTGTTGCAGAATCTATCCATATCGCCTACTGCGTCTATTCAATAACGTAAGATTTATAACTGATGACAAAGATACCTACGGTTTTGTGAATTAGAATGGAAATGGAACAAATAGCGAGGTGGGCATACATCGCCTTTGTTGTCCTAGCAATTGTAATGGGATTAGCGGTAGGCTACATGGCTTACAATGCTGGAACTTGGAGCGACCCCACCGTTGCAGATACAAATGGATGGGTCATGCTAACAATGCTAATCTTAGGAATAATAATCGGAATTACGAGTATAACGGCGAAAGAAGTCAGCCCATTTCTCATAGCAACAATCGCCTTAGTAGTAGCCGCCAGTGCAAACGTCTGGTCTCCATTAGGCAAAATCCACGAATTACTCAACTATTGGGCTACTGGAATCCTAAACTACATTGTGGCATTCGCAGCACCAGCCGCCGTCATAATTTCAATTAAAGCTGTTCTTGCTATGGCAAAAGAGAAATAGAAATTTCCTTAAATTCCCTTTTTTCTTGGACCAGTTTACGCTGGAGATAAGTGAGAGTTTTGAAATATTTGCAGCTTTTGCCCCTTTTTTCCTTTACTGTGGAAATTCAAACTTCATATAGACTAAGCAAATGAAGTTTCTCACACACAACTCTCTCTTTCTCCTCATGCACTCGTGAGAGCGAAGGAAAGATTGATCATAATTATATTTGGTCTTCTGGCTCTATATTCTAAATCTTCATAGGTACACAAGTTAAGCCATTGACTTTTCGCGTTTTTCTAGCCTGAAGGTATGCTTGGTTTCCATTTTTGAACGTCTTCGATGTAAATGAGCAATCACCAACTCTACCGAATCTATTGTCATCGTTCCGAATTTTCTATCTCTGAGTTTTTCGAGACTGTTTATTAGCTTCGTGAATTGTTGTTTGCTTTTGAACAGGGCTATGCTGACATGAGGTAAGAAATTTGGATAATCAAACCTAATCTTTCTTATCTCGGGTATCAATTGCAGTTTTTTGTTCAACTCTCCAATTATTCCATCGTCGTGAACTTCAATAAAAACGACGTCTGGAAAAATGTTAAGTCTGGCAATGAGTGCATCGAATTTGTTGAATGTTCGCAGGATTTCCCCCGCTCGCTCAACTATTCTCTGCAAGTTGTCTATTAAGACATCATCTTCTTGTTCTACAGATCTTCTCAGGAACCCACATCCTTTCACAGTTATGTGAAAAGAATCTTTAGGTAAGTGAACGCAAGGAATACTTGACAACTCGTCTTGAGTTTCAGTTATTTTCTTAATCAAGTTTTCATCCTTAATCCTGATGAGAAAGATCAAAAATTGGTTTCCTCTTTTGGACCAATCACTGTCAGCCCGATTCTTGATGACATAAGGTTGAATTTCATTTCGTCTTTCCCAAACACTGGTAAATCTATCGTCCATATTTTTACCTCCTCAAGGAAACGAGGGAAGGTTCTGAATCAATCGGCAAACTCCGCTTCACATTTTTCTCTAGTCTCAATTTGATTTCTGGCTTTAGCTTCGCGAATAAGCTTGACCGCTCCTCTATTGTAGACGATTACCCTTGATATTTAGGGTGAATTATTAGGTTTTGTCGTGCGTAGGGATTCATAACGTATAAGTTGACGTATCGACTCTTGATATTCACGATAACAATGAAGGCTAACCCTACCCTCGGCCGCCGAATCCGCATGCTCTTTCACACCTTGGGCTTAAGTTGCTTAGGCGGAGCCATATTCCTCCAAATTTTAGTATTTACTGATATACTTCAGCGCGGATATTTTATGGCAGTGGAAAATAATGTGGCTATTCTGGTTTTCGAAATAGCTCTGACGGCTTTTGCCTTTATCTACTTCGTTTACATATATCTCCGGTTCATCCGCTCAATAAGATAATCTTTTTTGGATAGAATCCTTTAAAAATCTTCTTTGAGTCGTTGCTAAATGGCAAAAGAAATAATCAAAAGTATTAAATAAACTTCCATAAAACTTTGTCAACAGCTTTTGCCTAAAAAAGGGTGAAAAAATGAAGAAACCAGCAAAAACGAGCTTGACGTTAATAATTCTTACGCTCATATTCGCACAGATTTGTGTAGTGAGATCCCAAGAGTCGACAGAAGACCTGAAGACATGTTTAGATTCCATATTCCCTGGAATTAAGGTTCAAGTTAACGCAACGGGAGAAACGCAGCCGGCCCATAACATTACTTTTGTTTTGAGTCTGAAACAACAAACGGAAGTTTACGTAGAATACTTTAACTTTACCATATTTGGCTTCTTGAATGGAACAGACAAAGTTGCTATGTTTAACATTACTGACAACAACTTTCCACTAGGAGATTCCCCGAAAGAATATGACGGGAATTTTTCCGTGCCGGAACAAGCTTGGGGTATTACTTACGGAGAAATTACGCTAAACTATACTGCGACATACATAGCAGAGTTTGGTAGTCTAGAATTACCATACAAAATTACCCTCGGGTTTATCATGACTAACGTTGAGAACGTTTACCTTAGAGCAACTGAAGAGCAGTTTAGAATCTTAAATCAAACCTACTGGGAGCTTCTGCAGAACTACACGGAGCTTCAGGGAAGCATAATAGAACTTGACAGTACTAGAAGATTAGCGGTGGTCTTGGGAATAACTACTGTGTTCTTCGTTGCTGCAACGCTTTATGTGATAATGAGGAAGCCTCGAGAACCCTGGTAGCACCCAATTTCCTCTTTTTATTCTATTACAAGCTGGCGTAACGTAAATCATTTTTTATGAAGCTTTTGGGCTGCTATAAACGTTAGACTTCGTTCAGTGAGCGCCTTGGCTGTTCTGTTCAGAGCGTCATGTTTGTCCATGTAGTTGCTCAGAAGTTTTGGCATGAGTCCTTTTTCGATTATTTCTTTTTTTGGAATGAAGTAGTCCAATATGTCTGATGGCTGTTCTCTGGTCTTTTCAATCTCTGGAGCGCCGCCTTCGTGTTTGGCGCTTATGTTTTTGACATGATCTGCTATTTCTACAAGCTCGCCTAAGCGGTCGTACGGTTGTCTTAAAATGCTCTTGTAAGCTTCTGTAATGTGGTGCTCTATGCGCACGATGTCTTCAAATCCAAAGGCTTTTCTCATGTGGGCTGACAGCTCGATTGTTTCGTTGTTTACTGAGTTTGATAGGTTAAAGCCGATGAGTGGGGTTGAGCCGTCGTCTCGGCTGAGAAGTTTTGCAGTCATAAGCGTCCAAAGTATTGAGTAGGGATTGTCGTTGCCTAGAAACACCGAAATCTTAAATTCGATGTCGATTCCAAGCTTGTGCAACAAATAGCCTAGCAAGACTGTTCCTGAGTTTATGTTCAAAACTTGAGTCAGTCCATATTCGGTGTAATAGTGAAGAAATTCCTCAACCCACTTTAACGCGTATTCATTTGGGACTCCGACGCCTCCAAAATAGCCTGTTATAGTTTCTGGACCACCTAAGTGAACATTGATAGGTTTGCCCTCTGGTCCGGGCAAAGTGCCCTTTGTGTCGAGTGTTTGCACATAAGAAGCGCCTATAATCTGCATTGCGGCGGCGAAGGCGATGATATCGTCATCTTCAACTTGTTCTTTCATGGAGCGAACACGGATGTAGCGGCTTGGCATGAGGTCCTGCCGTTCTATCGCATGTTTTGCTTCTTCTATTAACCATGGGAAGAAGTTGAATGCACTAATTTCTAACGTTATCGCGAAAGACTCGTCGAATTTCATTGTCTCGGTCTTGTTTCCTAGGATTTTCTTGCGATAGTCTCCAATGCTGATGAAAGCTTCTTTGTCTCGTTGTCTAGTTAGCCACTCAAGATCCTTTATGAAGGGCGATTTTTTCTCTTCAAGGCATTTCACTAGGTTTTCGAGTCTGCGAGACTCCTTGGCTTTACGGTTAATCTCGTTGACGCCGCCGTATTTTTCTACAATCTTGAGCAACCCGTTTGTAACCGGATTGTCTTTTCTTAGAAGAAAGTCATTAATTTCCTTAAGGTGTTCCTCTTTGATTCCTAATTTTTCTCTGACATTATCCAAAACAAGACTCCCTCTTCATATTGCATTGTGTTCAGCTTCTCCAAATTTAAGTATTTTCACTTTGTTTTCCTTTCTGAATTCAAAATCTGTTTTCGAAGATTCTTTACGTTGTAGTTTATTTCTTGCTTCCTTGGGTGGTGTGGTGACTTGAACCACTAGCAGGGAGACGTTTCTAACAATTATCTCTCTCTTCCACCTATAGAGGATTTTTCCATAAGCATTATCTTGAAGAAAACTATTACTAATCTATTAGAAAGGAAGCTTGAGGTTGTCACGTCTTTCACTGTTCTTGCTTTCAGTCCTATTTGTATTCTCTTTAGGTGTCAAAGTTGTCTATGCGCTCTCTGCCTCAATCAGCCCAACTTCCGCATACATAACTCTCGACGAATCAGTCACTTTAACGTCAACAGTTACTGATGGCATCCTACCCTACACTTACAAATGGTACCTGAACGGGATCAAGACAGACTGGAACTCGAGCGCCGCAATATTCACTCCCTCATTAGATGGTTACTACGTCATTTATCTGGAAGTCACTGACGATTCAAATGTTACAACGCGATCCAACGATGCCACAGTGACTGTCTACCCCCCGATCCCACAAGCTAATTTCACATACTCACCGACTTATCCGCAGGTAAACCAACTAGTCACCTTTGACGCTTCAGATTCGACCGCTGGTGCCAACGTTGCCACTATTACGAGTTATCAATGGAACTTCGACGATGGGACAAGTGCAAGTGGCGTAATCGCAGAGCATTCGTATACAGCCTCTGGCACTTACAACGTGACTCTGAACGTAACAAACTGCTTTGGCTATTGGGGTACAAAATCGAAACTAGTAGTGGTCATACTGCCACATGGCCCAACAGCAGCATTCACAGTAACTCCTGAAACCGCATCCGCACATACTCCTGTAATGTTTGACGCTACAACCTCTCTTCCAGGATGGAACGGCACTCACGAGATGCCTATTATCGAATATCGATGGGATTTTGGTGACGGCAACAATGAAACAACATTCAGTCCAATAGTGAATCATACCTTCAACAAGTTCGGGAAATACTATGTGAACCTTACTGTTTATGCACTCGGCGCTACTCCAGAAACGGATTCAACAATTCGGACAGTGATTGTTCTTATCTATAGGCCTGTTGGAGGTTATTCGGTTCAAATAGAAGAATACGCAAAAACAAAACCTGCAACACCTTACTTAGCCCTAATAGCAGTCTTTGCAGCAGTTATAACTGTAACCAAACGTAGACTACAAGGAAGAGTAGATCATTCCTTGGATTGACATAATAGGTAATTCATTGTTGTTCCAAGTTTCATTTCTGGCTTCACTATCTCATCCCATTGTAACTGTAGCTCATTAGAATCATTTTTTGGCCTAAAAATAGAACTTGCAGAAGTCTCCAATCTCTATCATATCATATTATGAGTTCTCGGTTCAAAGCTTAAATGATATAAGGTGAATGGTTAGATAGCAAGGTGAAGATGCGCCATGTTCAAGCCCGAGGGAATTTTGCCTGCCTTGGTTACACCTTTTGCTGATGATGGAAAAACTGTTGATGAAGAGAGATTGCGAGCATTGGTTAATCACTGTATCGCGTTAGGCGTGCATGGGGTTGTACCATGTGGTACAACAGGCGAGTTTGTGAATATGACCGTTAATGAGAAAAAGGACGCCATAAAAACCGTTATTGACGAGGTTAACGGACGAGTCAAGGTTGTTGCCGGGACGGGAGCAAGCGGGACAGAACAAGCTTTGGAGATGACAAAATTTGCGAAGGATGCAGGTGCTGATGCTGTCCTAATCGTTACGCCGTACTATTTGAAACCAGCAGACCGCGGAATATATGAGCATTACGATACAATCGCGAGCAAAGTTGACTTGCCTATAATTCTCTACAACATCCCACAGTGCACAGGCTTACCAATGCCGTGGCAAATGGTCGAAGATCTAGCCCAAATCCCCAACATAGTAGGCATAAAAGACAGCAGTGGACAACTAAGCCTAATATTAGCCGTACTAGAAAAAGTCAGAGACAAAATCAATGTTTTATGCGGACACGACGAAGTAGTCATTGCTGCATTAGCTGCAGGCTGTTCTGGAGCGATTCTTGCAAGCGCCAACGTCATCCCCGACGTATGGGTTCAGGTCTACAATCACGTAAAGAATGGCGAATTGCAAAAGGCTCGAGAACTCCAATACAAAGTGCAGAAAATCGCGAGGATAATAGCTGGAAGCGGAGCCGTAGGCACAAAAGAAGCATTAAACATGATGAAAATGAAGGTCGGTCCAGTCAGAAAGCCGCTGAGTGTAGGCGGCGAACTAACATACGAGGCCAGGGAAGAACTCCGCCTAGACTTGGAAAAGATAGGAAAAATAAAGCCAAAAGAAACTAAGGTCGAAGTCGCCGAAAAGCCTTTGGAAGAACGTTTTGCCACAGTTGAAATATCGTCAGAAGCTATAAGAGATTTCAAGCTAAGGGTAGGAGAGGCTTTGGCTGGACAAGGCGCTGAAGTCGCCCACATAGACCTTATGATTGGAAACAGAGACGGTCCGTTAGGAGAAGCCTTTGCAAAGGCTAAAGCCGCACCAACATCGGGACACGAACCATTGTTAGCTATTTTAGAGCCGAACCTGTCAGTGAAGCCTGTAACCTTAATCGTTCCAACAGTCACAATCACTAGTATGCGTCAAGCAAGCATGGTCTATGGGCCAGCCCAAACGGCAGTCGCAAAAGCAGTAGTCGACAGTGTCGCAGATGGAACAATTCCAAAGAAGGTTGTTGAGGATTTGATAATCATTTCGAACGTGTTCGTTCATCCGACTGCTGTTGACAGACAACGCATCTACATAAACAATTACAAGGCAATGCGCCACGCTATCCGCAAGGCGATAGAAGGCAGACCAGACATAGACGAGCTAATAGAAAACAAAGACAGGTCAAAACATCCCTTCAAATACACACCCTAGTTCCCAATTTGGCTTTCACCACAAACACAAATCAACGGTGGATGGCGCGCATGCGGAACGCTTAAACCTACATTGCCATGAAGTTTGTCTGGAGAGAAAGTGATGAGAGTAGCCACTATAATGGGTAGCCCGAGGAAAAAAGGCAATACGGCAAGAGTGCTTAAATTGTTTGAAAACCAGACCATACAGAACGGACACGAAGTAGACCGGATCAATATTGTGGATTATGAAGTTAAAGGTTGCTTGGGCTGTCAGTCCTGCCGAAAAGAGAGGCATAAGCTATGGTGCAGGCAAGATGACGATGCAATAAGGATATTCAAACGCCTCGTGGCAACTGATGCCGTGATATATGCCTCACCGCTGTATACATACAGTTTCCCTGCACAGATGAAAGCTCTGATTGACCGTCAGAACTGTTTGGTCAAAGACTATGGCACGTCAGAGTGCATAGCCTTCCTCAAAGACAAACGAGCAGCACTCCTCGTCACGTGTGGGGGTCCAGTTGAGGAGAATGCGGATCTAATCCAAGAAGCGTTTAAGAGAGAAAGCCAATACCAGCAAATGAACGTCGTCGGCACGTATGTCGTCCCCTATTGCACCACCCCTGACGCACTTGGCAACAATGCAATAGAAATCGCAAAGCAAATGGCGACAGATATAGTAAGCGAGGAACAAGCGCACACTGCTAACTGTTCTTCTTTTTTGACATAAAAATGCCAACCATGAAGAAAACATCTACCAGAAACGGCCATCATGGGTTCCTCGGGTGAGAGAAACTGCACACTTCCAACCTAGGCCTTTGCTCCCTGTCCACAATTCAATTCTGCCTGCACATCTATGTCGAAAGGCAGTTCAAACGGCACATGGAATCTTCAGAAGATAAATCATGCAGCTTTACGCGAAAATGGACAGAGCTTGTCCGAGATGTAAAGGATTCAGCGTCGACGGAATCTTTGCATGTAAGTTGCTTCGCTATTCGCCTAAAAGATAGATACAGCTCATGTTGAAAAAAAAATATTTTTTTCCATGAGCTAATACTTACCATGAGCTAATACTTATATTGATAACTGTTCAAAACTTTTAGTCAGTGTAGTGAAGGGTTTGTCTATTCAGAAAATAAGTGAAGGCGAATACGTACTGTTATACCTGAGCCAGCGGAAAACCTACATGGTTAAAGTTGAAGCTGGCAAGACCTTTCATACGCATAAGGGGTTCATAAAATTCGACGATTTGATTGGAAAAGAGTACGGCTCAAGAATTCTAAGCAGCCTAGGCATCGAATTCACAGCATTGAAACCTTTGTTGCGCGATTATATTATGAAGTCTGTGCGAAAGACGCAGATAACTTATCCCAAGGACATAGCACTTATCGTAATGTTCAGCGGTATAGGTCCAGGAAGCCTGATCGTGGAAGCCGGAACAGGCACAGGTGCATTGACTACAGCATTAGCACATTACGTTAAGCCAGATGGCAAATTGTGCAGCTACGAGATTAGAGAAGAATTCCTCAAAACTGCAGAGAGAAATCTGAAACGAGCAAACATGTTTGACTTTGTTGAGTTGAAGAACAAAGATGTCACCATTGGGATAGATGAAAGCGACGTAGATGCAGTTATACTTGATTTGGCGACGCCGTGGCTTGTTGTCCCCCACGCTTATTCAGCCCTAAAGCCTTGTGGAACAATAGTCTCCTTTAGTCCAACAATAGATCAGATTATCAAGACAGTTGAGACCTTGAAGGAAAACGGTTTTGTGGACATAGAAACCGTTGAGTGCCTAATGCGTGGAATGCAAGTTGAAAAGGGAAAAACACGACCCCAAACTTTGATGACTGCTCATACGGGTTATATAACATTTGCCCGCAAGGCAGTAAAGACCGGATCCTAACCTTTTTCTGGACCACCAATAGCAAATATACCATTGACACAATCATTTTCAAGCTTTTTTCCAAAACGCATGCGAATGCTTTCTGAATACTGTACAAAACCAAACTCTCGGAGAATTTCAACAGCCCCTTCGTTCACTGCAGGAACGCCTACATACAATCTTGCATCATGCTCAAACACGTCGATGCATTTCGTCAAAAGTTCCTTTGCGGCTTCTGGATTTTCAGGGCTACACACCCAAGGTCCTATTCTGTACCCATCTTGTAGTCCGCGACACATGACGTAACCCGCAATCTTGGATCCGACATGAGAACCGAAGCAGAGCCGTGGATTGTCACGATAGAGACTTGTTAAGACTTTGGTTCTATCCGCTCCAAAATACTCAGCGTCAAACCTAACAACTTCTTTCATGTTCTCCTTTTTCAGAAATGTTGCGCTTGGATTGGATTCTGCAGTATTTTTTCGTTTTTTCCCCGAAAGTCTCAGAGAGCCATACTCATCTACAAACCCTAGTTTTCGGTACAAGCCTGCTATGGCTGGAACTGCTTCCAGCTTTATCGTTTCTACTCCAAGGTTTAACAGATAATTAATTGCTTTTTTCATCAGCAACGTACCTATTCCCTTTCTTCTATACTCAGCCTCAACAATTAGGAATCCTATCCACCCTACTCTGCCATAGCTGATGGAGAAAATGTGGCCCGCAGGTTTGTTTCTTGCTTCTGCGATGAAGCATCCTTTCGGTTCATAGTTAAACATTCGTTCAATGTCACTTTTTGTGTCACCCCAATGCTCTGTGGCGTTCATTTCATGTGCAAAGTTGATGTCTTTTTCTTTAAACTGGCGAATGGCAAAATGCTCCAAGCATCATTCCAACCTAATGTGAAAAGCATTTATGTACTGTTTATTATAATTTTTCGTAATTTTTCGCGACTGTTTGGAGGGTTACCATGGTGAAGTTTCGCATAAGTGGGACTGAGCATGAGTGTCGTATAGAACAAATCAGAAAAGTTCTAGCTAGACGTAGACTTGATGCATTATATTTGACGAATAGTACAAGCATGTTTTATCTAACGGGCTACTCATTCATCTCAACCGAACGCCCAGCAGCACTGGTAATACCACTTGATGGAAAAATCACCTTCATAGGTCCGCTTTTGGAAAGAGACCACATCCCATTGAAAACAAAACTTATCGAAGATGTCAAGACCTATATGGATTACCCTGGAGAAAAGCATCCGATTGATCATTTTGCACAGTTCTTGAACGACATGGGCTTAGCTAAAAAACGCATTGGTACAGACAATAAAGCTGGAGCCGCTGGGACTTGGGGTTACAGGGGTCCGCCACTCTTCAAAAAGCTGCATGAGGCAAGGTTTGTGGATATGAAGGATTTGGTTCCTTCAATGCGTCTTGTAAAATCAGAAGAAGAAATAGCCCTAATGAGGGAAAGCGCAAAGTGGGCGAATTTAGCGCATGCGTTATTGCAGGAGTATACGGCTGAAGGATTGTGGGATGTTGAAGTTGCCCTGACTGCGACACAAGAGGCATGCATCATCATGAAAAAAGCTCTTGGATTCGATTATGAACCTTTGCGTAGAAGCGCTCCGGTGAGCGTGGGCTTTAGAGGTCAGATAGGTGAAATGAGCGCCATACCTCATTCTATTGCAACGAGGCGCTTGATTGGGAAGGGCGATGTTATAGTTACGGGTGCCGGTGCGGATGTTGGCGGCTACAGTTGCGAACTAGAACGTACAATGGTGGTAGGCAAACCAACACCCAGACAGAAACGTTATTTCAATGTAATGGTGAAAGCTCAAGAAGCAGCGTTCAAAACATTTAGACCTGGAGCAAAATGCAGCGATATTGACAAGGCAACGATTGACGTGTTTAAGAAAGCCAAGTTATTACATTTAGTGCTGCATCACACTGGTCATGGATTGGGTTTGGAAGGACATGAACCTCCATGGTTGGACATAGGCAACGGTGAGCCTTTACGTGCTGGAATGGTTGTCAGCTGTGAACCAGGAATATACGAGGTTGGATTTGCAGGTTTTCGCCACTCTGACACTGTTTTGATAACTGAGGATGAAGCAGAACTAATCACATATTATCCAAGAAACCTGGAAGAACTCACAATAGACTAAAGAATTAGAACGTCTTGAGTATCATGGTTTTTGTTCTAAGCAAGCCTTGGCAGCGTGGGCAGCGTCTTCGCCCTCGTTTGAAGGGGAACGCGCCTCCGCAATTGAAACATATCTGAACATCGGCAATCACTTTTCCATTAGGCATTCGTTCAGAAGCTTCTAAACATTCTTGAGCTTTTATTCCTGCCCTCTGTTCTCCGAAGTAATGTTTTTGCAGCTTTGACGACATATCGTTGCATCTCACTCTTAAGATTTTTTTTCTCTAATTTTGATTTCAAGCGAGTCGATTAGCATTGCTATTTTGTACACTACCACTGCCAACATGATTGTTACGGCGACTTCTGTGATATCTCCAAGCATTCTTATCAATTCAGTCAATGTCAATCATGCAGCCTCCATCAGTTGTTAAAGTCTATTTCGTTGATTTCACTCAGATCTAGAATTGCCATTTCAACTTTCACCTTCTTCGAACAATATAAAATGGAGTTGCGAATCTTAATACTACGGTTTAGAACATTATTGTACTAAAATTAGTACGTCTTGATCCACAAATGCCCTTCCCGTGGCATTCTTCGCTTAGCCACTGCATAAATGGCGATGGCAATCACAAAACTGACAGCAAAAATCTCAACATCGCCAGCTGAATACTCTTGTGTTTTGGAACCATAACTGAATACCGCGCTTTCGCCGGCTAATCCTAAAAACCTTACATAACTGTTTTCAACCGTAATTTCTGTAGCCGCAATTAGCGGAACCAATGTTATTACTAATCCAAGGACAATAGCAATCGCGGTGTACAGCAAGATTCTCTTCAATTGCCTTGCCTCCATGAAAAGTTATTGATGTCGTGTCTTTTAAGTCTACATTTTAGAACACTATGCTGTTGAGGCTTCAAAATGGCTTTGTCCTCCATAACCTGATGGTTTCAATCCAGAAAATCGCAACTGCGATTAGACCGAACATCACGGCGTAGAAGTTGGGTGTTATCTGCAGTACTAAGAGCAGCATGAAATACGCTGTTACCATAGTGGAAAACAATATTGAGTAGAAGAGGTACCGGGGCACAAGAAAATGACCCATGCGAGTGAAAAACCGCAAGATTCCCACTTTGACTTCTTCTTCCAATACGTATTCACCTGTCCCCTTTTTCTGAACAAGCCTCAAGTTCTGCAATTTCTCAAGGTGATGCGCTGCAATGCTTGGACTTGAAAAACCAAGGGCTCGCTGAACTTCTCGAACACCTACCATATGGCTGGGCTGCTGAAGCAAATACCAATAAACGAGAAGAGTCTTGCCTTTCAACTCAGACTCCAAAAAAGCCAAATCAAATTCGCGAGGAGCTTTTGACACAAACTACCGCCCGAAATATATTAGGAAAAACTGTTTAAAAGCCTGATTACAAACTGCCACTTTATCTCTGCTCGATCTTCGCCTTCTTCAAAAACTTCTCACTCTTCTCTCTATATCTCTTTTCTTTAGCGTAATAATTGAGGTTCTTGCAGAGTTCAGCCATTAACGCGGTCACATTTGCGACTCCAGCATAATTCTTTATGTTTTCAAGTATTTTCTCTGCACGTTCCGCAATTTTCAAAGCTCCCAGATACTCTGCATTCTGTTTCAAAAATCGGGCTTTGACAATTAGTGTCCAACCGACAATCTGCTGCATGTCGTACTCATCGTTGCTTTCTGCTATGTTAAGAGCCTTTCTCCAATTTTCCTCAGCCCCGGCGACGAAACCTGCACTTGCGAGTCTCACACCTAAAGCCACAAGACACCGGGCGATTTGGACTTTGTCCTGAGATTTTCTTGCTGTCACCAGTGCTTTTTTCATACGTTTCACACTTTCTTCTTTATCTCCTGTGGCTACTAGGGCGCTGTCAATTCTCATGAGGCAATATGCTAACACGCTGTTTCGTTCTTTCTCCAAATCTGGGGAGAGTTTCGACAGAGCTTCCAGGATCTGTCTCGCTTTTTCATACTCTCGTAATTCTTTCCGGTGATTTTTATCTCGTAGACTGGTCCAGAGAGCCTTGTTTATTAATTCTGCTGCTTGTTTCAGCTTCTTCTGCTGCTCATTTTCATTTTGATCATAACTTAAAGATAATCACCTTGGATATTCTACTTCTGTACAATTGCTTCTTACTGGATCGCCGTCTGAGTAACTCTGAGATTTCATCCCTTTGCAAGTGTCAAGCTAATGCCTTCTCATCATCCGGCAAGAAGCCAATAGGCAGAATCGAAAATAAAAATGTTCTTCAACGTAACGAGTGAACACGTGATTTTTAGATTGTTTCTGAAATATTGGGCTTATGGATGATTTTCATAAAAATCGTCTTGCTTCTAAACCACTGGGTACGTAGGCTGGAGAAACAAAAGAAGCAGTTACTGGATTAGTGGCGATTCTTTTTTTGACCGATATTCTGTTCGCAGCATTTTTGCTATTTACTTGAATTGATGTTTTTTGCGGAATAAAGTTTCGCAGGCGATAGCGCTGCAATTGTCAACTAATATTTCAAATTTCAGGTCTTCTTTGCTTCTTTTTGGATTTGTGCCTTGCTTCTTTCTCATGTGTTCATTCACCTTTAACCGAAGGCATAAGGTATCGCAAGTCTTAATAAACATTCTTCTCCATCTGTTCAACTAAAATACATCAACAATTTATCAGTCTTAACACGTACACCTGGAGCTTTTTGCTCGATCGTAGAAAATTTCTTAACACCCTAGTTTCCAGCTAGGCTTTTAACTATCTTTGTGTTAACGTACTTGGTGAGGTTTAGAATCGTGATTGATCCTAGAATTCACTACTTGGAGAAAACGTCTACTTCTGCCCGACTATGGAAGAAAGCGTCGGAAGTTATGCCTGGTGGGATAACAGCAAACATCAAGTATTTTGATCCATATCCGATTTTTATGAGAAAAGCTGAAGGGTCAAGAATATATGATGTAGATGAAAAAGAGTATGTTGATTATTGCCTATGCCTTGGTCCATTGATCCTAGGCCACGGACATCCAAAAATTGTGGAAGCAATTAGAAAGCAGCTGGATGAAGGCGGAACTACTATTTACGGAACTCCTCACGAGCTCGAAATCGACATGGCTGAAAGAATAAAAAGCCATGTTCCATGTGCGGAAATGGTGCGGTTCACTAACTCCGGTCTAGAAGCCACCTTGCATTCGATAAGAGTAGCGCGAGCATACACCAAAAGGGAAAAAGTGGCAAAGTTTGAAGGGCATTATCATGGGGCTCATGATGATTTAGCAGTAAGCGTGTCTCCACCCATAGATTTAGCAGGATCAGAACTCGCTCCTGAAACCGTCTCCAACTCTGCTGGACTACCAGATTTCGTCTTGGCAAACTCCATCATTTTGCCGTTTAACAATTCTTCTGCGACTGAAAGGTTAATAGAAAAACACAAAAATGAGCTGGCTGCGGTGATAATTGAACCAGTTGCCAGAGGCTTCCTGCCACCTGAAAGAGACTTTCTTAAAAGTCTGAGAAAGGTGACAGAAGAAAATAACATAGTGCTGATATTTGATGAGATCATGACAGGTTTCAGGCTAGGTCTCGGCGGAGCCCAAGAATACTTCGGAATAATTCCTGACATGGTTGCGTTAGGAAAAATCGTTG
>Ga0224506_10000944_pt1 | contig 21897 bp, 17 predicted proteins | sample SF_Jan12_sed_USG_2_FD_169108 | JGI IMG/M metagenome (GOLD analysis project Ga0224506, IMG submission 169108) | Sediment microbial communities from San Francisco Bay, California, United States - SF_Jan12_sed_USGS_8_1 | ecosystem: Environmental > Aquatic > Marine > Sediment | place: USA... | reverse complement strand
CGCCTGTTCATTCATGTTGGGAATACCTGGAGAAACAGCCAACGACATGAAGGCCACGTTTAACTTTGCAAAGAAGTTAGATCCTGACTGGTGTCGGTTTAATATCTTCATAGCGGTTCCGGGTAGTAGTCTATATGAGGAAATAATGCAGAACGGTCTCTACGATCGCGTTGAAGATTTTGTGGCCTACGTCAAGACCGAAGATTTCAATTATGAATCGCTGCTTGAGGTTCAGAGACGATTTCACATGAGTTTCAATAGATCGCCGAAGAGGATTCTTCGAAAAATCAGACGAGAGGGTTTTTTGACCGTCTTAAGAAAGAGCCGTAGATTTTTTTGTCGATAACTTCTTTACGGAGACTAAATTTGTTCGTAGAGGTTATCTTCAACGCTTAATTTCCTGAGATGCATGCATGCCGAGGAGAGATGGAGGGACTTCGGAAACGAAGACATGGAATTGTGAAGCTTTTGTTCTAGGTCCCAAAGAAATTATTACAACCGTTATCTTTGATGGCTGGGATCATACATCACAAAATGAACAAGTTGCAGGTGTAGTCCCTGTACCTAGTTCAATAATCGCTGAGTTAACCTACTCGGTCACCAATTATCTGAAGACCCATCCAGAACATGTTTTTGACACAATATCGCAAATACTGATATCTTAGTTTGGATTAATGCGTAAGGACTATTCTACTTTCTTACCACATTTGCGACAATAGACTGCATGAGGGGGAAGCTCTTCTCCGCAATGTATGCAGTATATAGACTTTCCAGTCTTAGGTATAGCTTTCTTCGGTCTGGGAACTTCCTTTGTTACAGGCGGTATGGGTGTTTGCGCGGGCGCGCGCACTTTCCGAGTTGGTTTCTTGATTTTTTTGAAATAGACCAGAAAGGCTACTCCGCCTATCGCGATTATTGCTATTGCAACTGCAATCCATGTTGTTGGGAAAGGCTCTGTTTTTATGCTAAAGTAGATTGTTTCAGAAGCTCCCATGTTTCCAGCATTGTCCTGAGCATAAACGGTTACATTATGCTCTCCGTTAGGTAAGTCAGTCAGGGTTGTGTTTCCAGCGATAGTACGGTTTGCTTGTCCGTCTAGGCTATAGCCGATCCATGAAGTTGACTCACTCACCGTGAAGGTTAAGTCAACACGGTTCACAGTATACGTCTTGTTTTCTGGCGAAACAATTGAAATAGCAGGAGGACTCCCATACGGCATAAGCGGATAATTGTCTATGTTTTTTTCATAAACAATGTAAGGCGTATCGCCTATGCCGTCACTACCAGGCTGGTCTTGATTGGAGCCGCTCTTTACATCTAAACCAGCATAATCGCTCCAATAATTGCCGCCTAGAGGATAGCCAAAATCCCAAAAGTTCACTGAGGGAGTTACAGAAGAGTCACCCATATGAGAATCGTAAACCTGTCTCGTGTTACTAATGAAGTAGTTATGGTGAATCATGTTGTTTGAAGACACACTGAAGCCGATGCCAATTTCACTGTTTGTTATGTTGTTTCCATTAATAGTGTTTTGTGAAGACTCGAAGAGGTAGATACCATTCCTGTTGTTTGTTATGTTATTTGCAGATATGGTGTTACTTTTTGAAGACTGACCGAGCTGGATGCCTCCATAGTTCTTTGTTATGTGGTTTCCAGAAATGATGTTGTTAGAAGATGAATAGAGTCTTACGCCATCGCTGTTGTTTGCTATGTAGTTTTGGGTTATTAGTGAGTTTGTCGTGAAAGCCAATATTACGCCTTGCCCATTATTGGTTAGTTCTAGATTATGGACGGTTATATTTGCGCAGTTTACGAGGGCGAGAAACCCTAAGTCTGGAAAGGTAGACGGACTTACGATCAGATCACTTTCGCTAACCAAATAATACACTTTTTTGCCGTTGATTAAATTTGAAACATCAACATCGTTAACAAAGTGTGAAAGCTCAGTGCCATAAACCGCGAAATTATATCTATTGTTCATACTGTTGTTTCCAAGCACGTTGTTTGAAGACGAAAAGATCGAAATGCCGCGGTCGTTGTTTGTTACGTTGTTTACAGAAATAATGTTGTTTGAAGCGTTTTGGAGCATGATGCCACCCACGTTGTATGCTATGGTGTTTCCAGTAATTATGTTGCCAAAAGAATTCCAAAGATAGACACCGTACCAGAAACCACCGCCTATTCGCATGTTTCTGATTGTTACGTTGCTTCTGTACGACAGATCCATTCCTATTTCTCCTTGCCCTTGAAGGGTGTAGCCTCCCCCATCAACCACAATGTTATCACGCTGAACCACAATAGAATAATCAATAATGCTACCATTGAAAGTGTAGACGTCTCCAACTCGTTGAATAGGAACAGTAAAATTTGTGGAAGAGTAAACGCTTCCATTACTTGCAATGTAAATGGTTTCAGAATATTGTGACTTAACAGGTTGCGTATTAACTAGACATAAAGATAACACGCCTAAGAAAACGAGAAAACCAACCTTACTCGGGTTCACGCCATACCCCCTCCACTTTCGCATATGCTTATCCGAAATTTAAGGGTTATATCAATGCGCGCGCAAAGCAATTTGTCACCGTTAAACATTCTTCATAATCTTGCTATCTCTGTTTATGAGGAGCCACATCAAAAAAGTGTGTGCCCATGTTGGGATAGACTAAGTCTGCGCGCCCTGAAAATTTAAATTTCGGAAGAAAAATGTTCTATTGGAGCAAGCATGCGTTTCAAGTCTCAGAAAAAAATTATCTTGATTGTCAACGTTTTGCTACTGGTTTTCATTATACAACCTAATGCGCGCGCGCATACTAACGACAATAACTATTCTTTTGCAAGCAATTATGACCGCACCTACACTTTCTACGTTCAATATGGATACCGTCAGTTTAGTCGCAGATTGTATGTTTCAGTGCCACCTTCCCTCTACGATTATTACAGTAGTAGAAACCACCGCATATACCATGACAGCGATTACTCAAAATTTGTAACGCCTGATGCGGTTAAATCCATCGCGGAGAATATTCAAAACGTTACTGGCAACGCACTCTACAGTGATGAACAGTTCGCCAATGACGTATTGAAGCTGGTTCATCAGATCTCATACGTTAAGAGTAATGCAAAGTATCCTGCTGAGACCATTGTAGACAATTCAGGAGATTGCGATGTGCTGTCGTACCTCGCTGCCTCAATTATGAAGGCTGGAGGCTTAGATGTTGTTTTACTTCACTATAAAGAGAGGAGCCCGACGCACATGAATATTGGAGTTTACCTACCCAATACGCCCGTCTATAGTAAGTGGTGGATGACACCAAAAGGCTACGAGTACAACGGCAAAAAATACTGGGTGGCTGAGTGCACTTCTAAAGGAGACTGGAAGGTGGGCGACCAACCCAGTAGCCTCGCTGGCGCTAATGCTTGGATTATTTCCCTTGAAAACTGTGAGAAATCATCGCCAGCACATGTTTCATCAAGTTTAGATAGTCCCTTGACACCTTCTTCCATATCCATAAATCTATCTCCAGAACCCTCAAATGTTGAAGAGAGAGCACGCACGCTAAATATTTCAGGCTCAATTTCACCAGCGTACTCAGGGAAAAGCGTCGTGATGTACATTAGTCAATATGGATCTTCTTCCAACACATTTGAAACAGTTTTTACAGACAATCTTGGAAATTATTCGTTGACTTGGAACTTCACCTCAACAGGGATATATTATATCAGAACAAGCTGGAGTGGTGTTTCAAATTACGCTGGCTCGGACAGCGAAACACTTACAGTTTTCATTAGGTTAAGTCAACCTTTGGATGAGTTTGAGGTGCCTGAATACTACTGGGGTGCTGGACCTGAATATACATTAGCACGCGCGAGCGCTGCTGCCTATAACATTCTTATCAGCCAAGGTGTTAAAGAATTTCTTAAAATCGATTTGTTAGGGGAAGGCGTCTTCCTTAGCGGTGAATTCATTATACTGAGGAGCGAGAAAACAATAACAATACCAAGTTACGAGCAAACATATGGAATACCGAGGAGCAGGCGAACAAGAACAATAACGATACCCGAGCAAACAACGGATAATCACCTCGGTCTTATTCTGCGATATAATGGCGGAAATAATTACAGTGTAAGCGTAAGAGTGCTGGACGATTATGACCTATCTCAAATAACAAAAAGACTTGATGGAAACGATGTAGCGTTCATGAACACATCCATGGGCACAAGAGAAAACACATGGTATAAAGTAGTAGCAAGGATATCTGAGAACGAAACTACAGCCGAATTGTACAATAATAATGGCACCCTCTTACAAAGTATAGCAACCATAGACGACGCCATAAGCATCAGTGAATTAGGAATTCTGATGGTATATGAAACAGACACGATCATAGCCTTCAAAAACTTGAAAGTGGAAACTCTTGACCAACCTACCCCACCAGTCGATGAGAACCAAGTTCCAGCACACAGACTTGAATGGAAAAGAGGCGGATGAAAACAAAGTTGTTCAAGCAACCATGTTCGCGCGCGCAAAAAGGCTTATTTTGAAGCCTATTAATGAAGTCTTGATCACTAATGAAACAAAGAAACTTGATTGTTCTCCTCGTTTCTTTGCTGATTGTTTCACTTCTCTTACAATATAGTTTTTTTGTTAAGAACCCCTCGAAGGGTGATCCTCCAGATGTCTTCGTTGGCGTTGATGCGGCTTACGATAACCTTGCAGAAATTAAGAGGCTTGTTGACGAAATCAGTTGTTACACAAATCTTTTTGTGATAGGAAGCAAAGGTATAACCTACAATGTCACGAAGCTCGATGAGACTTGCCAGTATATTTACGATAAAGGCTTATCTTTCATAATTTATACCGAAGAGCCTCCTGTAACCCAATGGGTTGAAAGCGCCAAAAGTAGATGGGGCGACCAGTTTTTGGGTTTTTACGCCTTCGATGAAGTTGGTGGGAAACAGCTGGATCTTTATGAACATAGGCTAGTTTCGGAAGCAGACAATTACACTGATGCGGCGAGCCAATTCGTTAGTTCAATAAATATGGGTCTGAATTGGGTTACCCAGTATTATAATGACTCTGTGAATTTTCCCTTGTTTACTTCAGACTATGCGCTTTACTGGTTTGACTACAAAGCGGGTTATGATGTGCTCTTTGCAGAGTTTGGTTGGAACTACAGTAGACATTTGAATGTAGCGCTGTGCAGAGGTGCAGCTACAGTTCAAAACAAGAGTTGGGGAGTGATGATTACATGGACATATAATGACACGCCATACATTGAATCGGGCGAAGAACTTTACAACGACATGATCTTAGCATACGAAAATGGTGCAGAATACATCTTAGTCTTTGACACCAACAAGGATTACACTCATGGAATTTTGAAAGAAGAACATTTAGAGGCTTTGAAGCGATTCTGGCAATACATACAAGATAATCCTAGAACGAGTAATGCAATGAATGGCAGAGTTGCATATGTTCTTCCGAAGGATTACGCATACGGTTTTCGGGGACCAAACGACAAGATTTGGGGATTATGGGAGGCTGACGCTCTTTCATACGAACTATGTATAAACCTCAACAGTCTAATGAAACAATACGGAACTAAGCTGGACATAATTTATGACGATGGAATAAAGCCTAATAATACAAACGCATATAACAAATTAATTTTTTGGAATGGAACGGTTTACGATCGATCAACTAATCTTCTCGGGTAGGATTGTGCTCAATGAATGTAAGAACACTAATGAGGACTTCAAACCGTATTGGGATTGGTTTGAGACCCATGTTTCAGACCGCTATGTTAAGGGATTACCTATTGTCCAAGATCTAGCGAGGATCTTGGGGATTTCCACCACTACTTTCAGTCTTACCACCCCAACCTATAAGCCAGCTGACGGTAGAGTAGCAGAAGCTACAAAATCTCTAAGATTAGAAGTTATTGTAACTAGTAAACAAGCATTAGCCAGAGAGGACTTCTCATGTTGACATAAAGCCCTAGAAAGGTTTGTTAAAACTGTAGAGGATATAGAGAGTAGTGAAGTGAGTCAAGAGTCTAGGTTAGGGCTACCGTCACAGCTACACGCTTACTCACCCCCATCCTCCTTGTGGCCTCTTCATGGAATTCTGGCATTTCTATGGGAACTTAAATTCAAGGAGTTAGGTAAACCTCCCCCGCGGATAGCTAAAAACCTCCCTGTAAAATCTGCCTATGGCGGTTAGCGCGTACATATATTCCTTCCACACTGAAAGACTAGCACATCACCTATCAAAGTTTGGATTAAGAACTAATAGAATTTGCTTAGAAACATCAATCTCAGATATGAGAACAAAGTTTCTTTGCAGTGCCTAACACAATGTGCGAGCAATTCTTATGCGAGGACATCCAATTTAGTTAGGAATTGTCTGCTGGGGCCTCGGGGATCCGACAGAGGGTGAGAAATAAACAAGAGCCCCTCACCACGGCCAGCCAGCGTGAAGAATCCTGCAGGCCCTTTCAGCCTTTCCAACCTCGACGCACATAGCCACTTCGTAACTTTCGTCAGCTTTATCGCCTTATTGAAGAAAAAAGAGGTGGTTTATTTTTTGCAGCTTTTCATGTAGGCATATCCGGCTATAGCGATTATCACAATGACTACTATTGCAACGCCTGCGTAAACGTATTCCATGAGTAGACCTTCTTCTGGTGGCGGCGGTTGCTGCGACTCAACCACTTTTAGGGGCAAGTCCGCGCTGTAGGCGTTGGTATAGGCGCGGCTTGGGTATTCCGCGCCGCTGTACCAGGCAGTGACGGTCCAGTTGCCAACTGTGTCGGGTGTGAGGGAGGCGGTGAAGACGCCCTCTTCGTTGGCTGTGACTTTTAAGTCTACGGTGGTGCCGCCGGGTTTGACAAAGGTTACTGTCATGTGTGCGTTGGCGATTCCGGGCTTGATTTGGCCAGTGACGGCCACAGATTCGCCTTTGGTTCGGTCAACCGTATCCCTGCTCAGGTTGGCAACAATAGATGTAGAAATTATTGGAAAGCTGGCGTCCACAAGGCAGTAGACGTTCCAGTCGTGGTGTCCTATGTACAATCTGCCCTCGCAGAGGGTTGGGGAGGACCAGCATTTGGAGCCGGTTTCGAACCATGAGAGCCTATCTCCATTTGTGGCGTTGAGGACGTAAATGGCATTTCGGTCGGTGGCGACATAGAGCTTGCCGTCGGCGTAGGCCGGTGAGGCATATAACTCGCTTCCTATCCAGCTTTTCCAGACTGGAAAACCGCTCTTGGCGTCGACGCAGACTATGAAGAACTGGTCGATGAGGAAGAGCTTGCCGTCGTGATAGGTTACAGAGCCAACCAAAAAATTCTCGAAAATAGCTCTGTATGTCCATTCAATGTTACCAGTCGACGCGTTTATCCCATAATAATCAAACTTATTGGATGATGTGAAGACCATGCCGTATGTGACTGTTGGGGATGCGTGCATGTCGGTGCCTCTCTCATCTGTCAATTGATACGGGATCTCGAGCTTCCAGATGCGGCTACCGTTGATGACGTCCAGCTTGTAGAGGGCGCCTGAGGTGGGCTCTTGCGAAGTGATGTAGACTGCACCGTCGACGACAGCGGGAGAGGAAGTGATATACCCTGCGGTTTCATAAATCCACGTTACGTTTCCAGAGCTGGCGTTGAGGCAATATAAATTGGTGTCCAACGATCCAGCATACACCCTGCCCCCGACCACGGTGGGGGAGGAGCGTAGGCTCGACACAGCATCAAAGTGGGCTGGGATGTAACCGCCAGCGGGTGTCTTCCAGATGAGGCTACCGTTGATGGCGTCGAGGCAGTAAACGTACCCGTCGTCGGGTCCTATGTAGACCTTGCCGTCAACCACGGCTGGTGAAGATTTGATTCGGAAGCCAGTCGTGAAATTCCATAGGAGTCTGCCGCTCAGAGCATCAAGACAGTAGATGTTTTTATCATTTGAACCAACATAGACCTTGCCATCCACAACACTCGGCGAGGAGATAACCGCACCGCCTGTAGTGAAATTCCACCGGAGAGTTAGATTCATGGGACCGGACTGACCAGTTCCGGTGTGCGCTGGATCATGGCGCCACATAGGCCAAGGCTTGGTGCCGATAGCCCATACCTCGTCGAGAGTTTCGTAGATATCCATTCTGCCTTTCGTGTAGCCAGGGATAAGGTATAGATTGCCGTAGGCGATGGCGGTAGACTCTCTCGGAGCATGAGCTTCTATAGGCAGTTTCCACAAGAGCCTCCCAGTATAGGCGTCTAGACACACAAACTCAGATCTGCTATACTCACCAGTGTAGGGGTCACTCGATCTTGCTTGACCTGTTGTAGCATAAACTTTGCCGTCGGCAACCACCGCGTGCCCTGGAAGGAAAATAAAGCTTGGGCCCTTGTACTTCCACACGAGCTGCCCCGAGTTCACGTCTATGGCGTAGAGGTGCCCATCCGCGTTGACTTGGTAGACCTTACCGTATGCGGCAGCGCAGCCAACGCTCCAGAAGCCGAACTGAGTGGCCGGGTTGAACATCCACAGAATCTCGCCTGTGACAGCATCGAAGCAATAGAACGTGTTGTCGACTCCGCCCCTAAGGAACTTGTCTTGGTAATAGGAACCAGAAAACGTCATCGGTCCTTTTGTTTCCGTGTCCCATACGACCTTCCCTGTTTTAGCGTCTAAGGCCATTTGGTGAGCGTCGAATGATCCAGGGAACACCTTTCCATCGCCATAGTGCACACCAGATCCTGCCGACCCGCCGCCAGGCACATAGGCCTCCCATGCCAGTGTGGGTGGTTTCGATGGATCAGAGAAGTTCCAAGCTTTAACTGACGATTTACCCTTACTAAAGAAAACTTTTTCATCTGGACTGTAAACACCAGGAGCAAAATAGGTCGTACGGGCAGAAAATTCGTCGCTGACCCATAAAACTTTTCCAGTCTCTATGTCAAGACAGTATTTCCCTATAACAAGGTGTGTATTATCGATCTTATATACTGCTGCCCACTGCTCAGGTGCAGGCAAGGTGGTATTCCAAACGGTGCTTCCCGTGTCCTTGTCGAGGGTTATTACATTCGTAGTTGTTGTGACAAAGACCTTGCCGTTGAAGGCTCCGACATAACTCTGTATGCCCTTTATGGTTCTTTTCCACAGGATGTCTGGTGCTTCTGGGGCTGGTCCCGCCGAGAAACGCGTAAAAGCTGGGTCGCCGTGAATCTGTGGCCACTCGTACTGAAGTAAATCGCTATAATCAGTTGATGCGTTAACGTTCGTGGGCACACTTGAAGCATCAACTGTGTCGCTCGCAGAATTTGAGAACACCATGAAAGCCGATAAGATCAACAGCAAAGCCAAGAAGGGTGCAACTATTTCATAGGTGCGCTTTGGCATTCCCATTTTTCACTTCAAAGGCTTTATTTTTGGCGGAGTAAAACCGCGATTTCTTATGAAAGTCGTACGCTGCTTGACTTCACTCAAGGCGTTTTTTAACTCCACATGAATCTTTACTGAGTATTCTGAATTTAAGGTTTCTGAGGCATAAACAGAATGGACGAAAATCGGTCTAAGCAGAAAACACTGCACAATTGTAACCTATACCTAAAACCAGGTCTGATATCTCCTAACATGTAGGTTGAAGTTGCTCAGTTGCGTGCGCAGCTAAAAGTTATTATTTTAGGGATTTATGAGTATGGATAATTCAGAGTTCATGATATTATCAAAGGAGAGAGCTAAGAGTGATTCTATTGATGACCACTGCTCCGCCAATAAAGGCACCATGGGGTCTTGGTAAGGCACTTCCCCCGCTAGGGTTAAGTTATGTTGCTGCGGCTCTTGAAAAAGCGGGTTTCCAAGTAGAGGTACTTGACAACTATCTTCTCAAAAAGCCAATTAATTACGTCAAGCAAATGGTTAGAAGGCTTAATCCAGAAATAGTCGGCATAACATGTGGCTCCGTGACATATCGACGATGCGTTGAAACAGCTAGGGCTGTTAAGGAGGCGCTTCCTTCTTGCAGAATAGCGCCGCGCGCGCTTAGTAGTCTATACGAAGAAATACTCCAGAAGGGTCTCTACGATCGCGTCGAAGATTTTGTGACCTACGTCAAGACCAAAGACTTCGATTACGAATCTTTGCTTGAGCTTCAAAAGCGATTTCACATAGAGTTCAATAGATCGCCAAAGAGGATACTTCGAAAAATCAGACAAGAGGGTTTTTTAACCATCTTGAGAAAGAGCCTTAGACCATAGACTTTCGTCGTTGACCTCACGATGCGCGCGCAAAACAATTTGTCACCACACTAACATAAGCATAGTGTTTTTCTCTGTTTATACGATAACAGAAAAAAGTGAAAAGTCACACTTTTTTCACCGTTTTTGTAATCATTTAACATTCTTTTACATAATGTGTAACCATGCGCGCGCAATTGAACTAGTTTATTTCCGGTTCTTCCTTACAATTAGAAATACGCTGACTACCGCTATGACCACGCCTGTCGCTACCATTGCCAAAAGTGCATATGGAAAGGACGTTTGCTCTTGAGGAATGGACCAAATTCTCATGTCAGGATCGCACATGTAACCCACAGACATACATCCAACAGTGACTATCTCTATGGCTCCATCATTGTCAACATCAGAGGTAGCAACGTTCCATGCGCAAGTACCCTCCCCCACAACCCACTCTTCACTGTTCTTCAGCGTCAATGTGTTTCCATCCCAACTCCAGACTCTAAGCTGAGCTGCTACCGTGGTGGTGTTTAATCCGAACGCGCCAGGAGGTGCAGTGACCCCGCTGGTCACAATTTCCTGTCTTCCATCGCCATCAACGTCATTTATCGAGACAGATTTGACCTCGGTAATGTTAGCAGTGTGCCATTCATGACTTTTCTCTAGCATCAAAGTCTCTATACTCCAACTCCAAATCCTGAGCTGACCGTTGGCTCTTGCACCATCGTAGATGAAGCCTGCCGTAACAACCTCATTTTCCCCATCACCATCAACATCACCAACATCCAAAGCGTTGGAAATAGTGTTTCCCATCACATTCCCAGCTATGGTTAACATATACCCATCCGTCATTCGCCACTCTTGGCTTTCCTCCATAGTCAAAGTCGTTCCATCCCATTTCCAAAGCCGAAGTTGACCAGTACTGTTCTCTAGGTCATGGTCAAAACCACACGTTATAATCTCAGTCACACCGTCATCATTTATATCACTAGCATACACGGAAGTAGCACTTGCTTCTTTCAAAGCGCACCATTCTGTGCTTTTTTGCAGCACTAAACTATTATCATCCAAATGCCAAATTCGAAGCTGTGCACTAGATCTTATATCATTGTAGGTTCTCCCACCTGTAATTATCTCGGACTTCCCATCTTTATCCAGATCACCTACAAAAATGGAAGTCACACTGGCTCCTTTTGTGTCTGTCCATTCATTGCTGCTTTCCAAAACCAAATTCATCCCGTCCCAACTCCAGATTCTAAGCTGAGCATAATTCGTTGAGCCATTTGAGAATCTCCCTCCAGTTAATATCTCAATGTTTCCATCGCCGTTAGCGTCGGCTGCGTATAAACACAAAATTGAATTAGTACCTGTAGTGTTCCATTGATGACTTTTTTCAAGGGTTAGGTGCTTTCCATTCCAATTCCATATTTTTAGCGGAGCCACAGGCGCAATTCTTTTTTCTCCAACAAGTTGGTACGTGAAGCCTCCAGTGATTATCTCAGTGAGGCCATCGCCATCCACGTCTTTCAAAAACAAGTTGTGTCCACCTGGGATACAAGTGCCTCCCACTCCATAAGTTTCCCAATGCTGCTCTTTCTCCAATGTTAATGAACCTGTTTGAGCGCAGACTTCTTGTATGACTGGCAGAGAGAGCGCTAATAATAGGCAAGAAAGAAATAGGCTAATATACTCTTGCCGTTTCATACTGAACACCCAAGCTTTAAGCATTAAAAAAATAATGAAACTAATAATCGTTTGCTTCGTTTAGCGCGTTTAGAAAATCACCAATCCCAACGAGTTTTTTGTCTCTTCCTGCGCGCGCATAGATACACTTAGTTTTCCATTTTTCACCAGTATGGGCCCACATGTTTTCGGTGAGACCAAGTTCTCTCTTCTCCTAGACTCACGCGCATTGAGGTGTATGGTTTTGGTTGATGTAAGCTTTATGATAAGTCTATTAAGTAACATTTTTTGGGAAGTTCCTTCAACTGTCTAACGATTCTGGTGGCTGTCCCCAATCTGGTATAAGAAATAATGAGTAAAAAAGCTAAAATAGCGCTGGTCAATCCGCCGACACTAAAAGGGGTCTTTCGGCATAAGCTCTACCTACCCATTGGGCTAGCCTACCTAGCGGCTGTCCTTGAAGACAATGGACATGAGGTAACTGTGATAGATTGCCCAGCAACCGAAGCAGATCACAAAAAACTAAGAGCGAAGTTAGCCTCTTTCGAGCCACTTATGCGCGCGCGTGCGCAAGGGATGTACATGGAGCTGAGGCTTTCACCTTCTACGATGACACCTTGACGTTTGACAAAAAGAGAATTTACGAGATTTGCCAAGAAATCAGGAATAGAAAGATCGGGATTGCATGGGATTGCCAAACAAGAGTTGACCAGGTTTCCAAAGAGATTTTGGTCAAAATGAGAGAAGCCAACTGTCAACAAGTTTTCTTTGGAGTTGAGTCAGGCTGTCAACAAATGCTAGACGCCATGAATAAAAGGACTTCAATTGAGCAAAACGAGAGGGTGATTAAATGGGCAAAGGAAGCAGGTCTATTTGTCGCCGTACCCGTGATCATTGGATATCCAGGCGAAACAATAGATATGTTAAAAAAACTCTTGATGCGCGCGCGCGCAGCGCTGGATTTATTGTCACTGAAGAGGTTTACTCTAAACCTGAGGTACCTTCTTAGGCGAGGCGAACCACTACTTCTGAAAAACATAATCTTTATTATTTCAATTAATACTCTCTGAAACGGGAGCCTTAGGGGAGCCCAACATGAAAGAGGTTATTCCGGAAACAAAAAAATCGGATATTTATGGCTCAAGATCAGTTTGGCCTCCCTACACTTACAGGGATTACCCGGACATCAAGCCTGAAACGTACAACTCCTTTATGGAGTTTTTGTCAACCGAGAACACCAGTAACAAGGTGATGGAACTACAGCCATGGATATCCTTTTGCGACTCACGATGCACCTTCTGCTACTATCCGACAACGCCACATTCTAAAACCCTAATCGATTCCTATCTCAGGGCGTTAAGAAAAGAACTTGAAATGTATGCAGAAACAAATTATGTAAGAACAAGCGAGTTTGACGAAATAGTTTTAGGCGGAGGAACCCCAAGCCTCCTCACGGCAGAACAAATGATCGACCTCATATCATACTGCGAAAAGAACTTCAACACAAACAAAGACTACATGATTAAAATTACAGGATCATCTAGAAGCTTCAACGAAAAGAAGCTAGCCGCAGTAGCCAAATATGGTGTTTACCAAGTAGATCTTGGAGCGCAAACTTTCGACAACAACCTTAGAAAGATGCTTAACCTACCCGACGACGCAGAGAATGTTGAACGAGAAATCAGAGCGGCACGAAAGTTGGGACTTTGCGTCTGCATAGACCTCATGTATAATCTTCCTGGGCAAACGATGGAGAGTTGGACTCACTCCGTGAAGAAGTCAATTGAGCTGGATGTGGAAGTTGATTGCTACTCTCTTGAAGTGTATCCTGGAACAATTCTTGACAAACAATTAAAATCTGGCCAGGTGCCGCCTCTGGGAGATTCAGAAACAGAAAAGAAAATGTACCTAGCCGCATACGACCTTTTCACCCAGGCAGGTTACATGCCGGTTGGTCACGACCGTTTTTCTAGAGTGGAATGGCACTTCAAGGAGTCATGTCTAAACGGATGGCCGTGGGCTGGCATCCTAACAACCGGAGCAGGATGCTTCATGGGCTATCTCCAAAGATATTCCTACTCAAACATCGAGTCAGCAAAAGAATACATGGAAGCTGTCCGAGATGGAAGATTTCCAGTCTCTAAACTCTCAAAATCCACAGACGAGGACATGATGAGAAAGGTAATGACAAAACTGTATCTACGCCTACCAGTAGATAGACACGAATTCCTAGAACATTTCGGAAGACTGCCAGAAGAAGCGTTCCCTGACCAACTAAAAAGATTGAAGGAGAAAGGCTTAATCGAAATAGATGAGAAGGAAATTAGAATAACACGGCTTGGCGACGTCTGGAAAACCAATATCGCATGGGAATTCGCTACACCCACATGAGCTGGTTGAGCCAGCTCCTACTTTTCACGTAAGCTCCTAGGAATATAAGCACATGCCGGATCAGATTCAAAGATGTCTCCAGTGTATATTTCTGCTCTAGTTCGGCATCCGCCGCACATCTCACGATATTCACATACGCCGCATTTACCTTTCAAGTTGTTTTTGTCTTTGAGCTTGAAGGAGAATTCGGATGTCTGCAATTCACTCCAGAATTCTTTAAGCTTTCTGTCTCTAATGTTTCCCAGCTTATAACCCTCATTGAAGCCGCACCGTCTAACGTCTCCATTTTCAATTATGCCCATGTATCTGCCGGCTAAGAAGCATCTGCCAAGGAAACGATTCTCAAACCAGTCTTGGAAATCAGGAATACCTCTTTCTTTTGCAACACGAGCAAAGAAGGGACAATACACGTTGACTCTGGGTTTATCTTTGTACTTATGCATCAAGTCGCAGAGTTTGTTCCAAGTCCATTCGTACTGCTCTGGAGAGGGAGCCAGCTCGAGGTGCTCTTTAGCTCTGCCGACTGGAATGAAGTTATGAAAGACTGCCATTCTCGCGCCATACTTTTCCGCCAGATCGACTACATGTTCAACATCTCTGTAGCTAACATTGGTAAGCGTTGTCACAAGACAATCTAACATTCCTTCTTCCGATAATTTCTGCATAGCTGAAACGGCTTTTGCATATACGCCTTTTCCTCTTAAGGCATCATTCGCTTTTTCGGTGCCATCGATACTTATCGCAGTATGAACCTCATTTCTAACCAAATTATCAAAAATTTTGCCTTCAACAAGATCACCGTTAGTTATGAGGCTTACATTTAACCCGATTTCCCGGGCATGGCCAATTATTTCAAAAATGTCTTTTCGCAAAAGCGGTTCCCCACCGCTTATCCCAAACCAACCCGCCCCAAAATCGTAGATTTCATCAACAATACGCATGCCGCCTTCGGTGTTGATTGCACCTGAGACATGAGGTGTTGAAGCAAAGCTACAGTATGAGCAACTATAGTTACACGCTCGGGTGCATCTCCAAGTCACCATATATAAAGGCCCTTTGCTTCTCATGGTGCGCACCAAACAATGAATCTGTTCGAATCAGCTTAAAAAGGTAGAGTATATTTTAATTTTTCCATTTTGGGCAAAAAATGTGCTGGTCAAACGCGTTAGACGACGGTTCTAATGACCGTACCAATACATTTGGTTTATCCTCAAACGGATCTGTCTGGGTCGTTTTCGGTTTCTTTCTCAAGTAGAGGTATGCTCCGGCGAATGCTAATACGGTGGCAACAGTTGCTACAATCACGTATAATCCATAGAGAGGGAACGTAGATGATCTCGAAATAGACCAGATTCTTAGGTGTCCACTACATTTGATGCCAGCAAACATGCATCCAACCGTGACAATCTCCGTGACTCCGTCTTTGTCTACGTCGCCCGAATCAACGTTCCAAGGACAAGCACCGTCTCCGGAGCACCAAATCTGGCTACTCTTCAGCGCTAACGTTTTTCCATCCCAATTCCAGACACTTAAGCTGAGCCAAACTAGTTCCGTTCCAAACAAATTCACTGGTAACTATTCCCTGCTTTCCGTCACCGTCGATGTCTTCAATAGAAACGGATTTGACCTCGGTAAGGTTGAAATTGTACCATTCATGACTCTTCTCCAGCGTCAAAGTTTCTCCATCCCAGCTCCAGACCCTGAGCTGCCCGTTAGCCCTCGTACCATCATAAGTGAAGCCACTAGTAAAAATCTCAGGAAAACCGTCCCCATCGACATCGCTAGTCCTAGCGGCAGCAGCAATGGTGTTTCCCATCACCTGCCCAACTATGTTTAAAGCTGTGCCTTCTGCCATCTGCCACTCCGCGCTCTTCTCCAGAGTCAACATCTCTCCATTCCAGTTCCAGATTCGAAGCTGACCACTACTGTTTTCGAGACCATGATCGAAGCCACTAGTAATTATCTCAATGACACTGTCACTATCTACATCGCTGGCGTAGACGGAATTTACGAGAGCTTCCTCTACGGCGCACCACTCCTGACTATTCTCTAAAACCAAAGAATCACCATCCCAACACCAAATCCGAAGTTGAGCGAAACTTACTGTGCCATTGAAGTCGACTCCCGCAGTCATTATCTCAGTGTCACCATCACCATCGACATCACTGGCGTAGACGCCTAGAACTCCGGTTCTGTTTATCGTGCTCCATTCATGACCCTTTTCCAGCGTTAAGTTTTCTCCGTCCCAGCTCCAGATACTAAGCATACCACCTCCATACGTGAAGCCCCCGGTAATTATCTCAACAACGCCATCATCGTCAACATCTTCAACAAACACATTGTGACCGCCTGGGATGCAACCGGTCCAATTATGCTCTTTCTCCAGCGTTAAGGAACCTTCTTTTTGGGCGTAGGCCCCAACGCTCGGCAGGGAAGAGAACGACAACAATGATGCAAGAAAAACAAAGAGAAAACCTTCATACATTTGATGCTGCAAGGCTGAACACCTACTCACATACCTTCATAAAATGCCATAAAAAGGTGGCGCTAAAGTTCTTGAGATAGGTCTCTTCGGCGTAGTTGAGAAAATGAGCCTCAACCAAAGCAGGTCTTATTTCGCGCGCGCTGTTCGAATCGACTTCTACGGAGCGACCGCTTAGCTAATCATGGAAGAAGACTAAACTGAGCATTTCGATGCTTCAGAATAGACTTGAAACATTGTTTTAGCACAAATATCCCAAGAAAAATTCTCAGAAACGAATTTTCGACTGCAACGCCCCATCTTTTCCCTCAAAGACCTATTCGAGAGAAGATTCAAAATAGCATCGGCTAGTTCGTAGCTATCGGGCTTAACCAGTAGTCCGGTTTCTTTATCTAATACAATTTCGTTGATTCCGCTCACATTGAAGGCAACCACTGGCTTAGACGTGGCTTGAGCCTCCAATAACGCTAAACCTTGCCCTTCCTGGATTGATGGCAAGGCAAACACATCAGCGCAATTGTATAACCTAGGAAGCATAACCTCGTGAACGTCGCCTAAAAAAACAAAATTATCTGAAACACCTTGCTTTTTTGAATAGGAAATTAGATGGTTCTTGAGCGGCCCGTCTCCAACTACCACAAACATTGTTTCTTTACTTTCTTTGACAACATGTCTAGCCGCTTCGATTAGGAAATGCACCCCCTTTCTGGGCACTAGCCTGCCAACGAAAAGTACGCATTGTTTATTTTTGACTTCAATTCTATGCTTAACTTTCTCGCAGCCCTCAACGGCCTTGAACTTTTCAAGATCAACACCGTTGGGCACAATTCTTATCTTTGTCTCGTCTACGTCGTACAATTGAACTATTCTTTTGGATGAGTATCTGCTAACGGTAACTATCAGGGTTGCATCTTTGGCTGACTCCTTTTCAATCTTTGAAAGGTACCGCATGAAAAAGTGAGACAGCTTCGTTCTAGGTGTGGGAAATACGCTTTTGGATGATTGTATGTATTCATCTGCAAGAACGCCGTGAATCGTTTGTATAAAAGGTTTAATAATGCTCCGCTTCCTAACGGCCTTCAAAAATCCGTAGCCACTAACAGTATGAGCTTCATAAACATCCGCTTTAATCACATCAGACATTCTGGAAAGGGTCTTGTTAAAAAACCAGTTATCCAGCGGGAAAAGCACGTCGGTGGAAAAACATGGAATGAAAACTGTCCCATCGGCTAAAGTGATTTTATTGAACCCCGCTTTCGTGCCACAGTAAACTCTCGTGTCAACTTTACTCAGCAATCTTTTGGCCGTTTCAACTATCCGACGTTCCACACCTCCGAAGTACAAATGTGCTGGTTGCGTGTTAAAAACCGCTACGCTCAGCTTCTTCTTCATGCAATGTGCCCTCTAATCTTGAGGAAACGGCTCCCCAAACAATCTTTGACAATACTCTAACTTATAATATATTCAACTAAATAGGGTAAGCCCCACAGATTCTGCAAAAACTGCTTCTCTCATCACCCTTGGACTTGCAGTACGGACATAGCTTACCCTTTGCCTTTGAGAAGACTTTAATAGGTGTCCCAAAAACTGATCTAAAAACTTCATAATAGCGCAATTGTTCCTTATCTCTTATAGACACTTGATCCTCTTCGAGGTATTTCTTCGCTTTCTTTTGGAAGTATTCGTCAGAAATTTTTTCTTCAAAAAATTTTGGAAATACAGTTGTTCCAGAGCCGTATTCGATTGGATGTTTCACTCTCCACACTATTTCGTCGGGTAATAGGCCCTCAAAGGATTTGCGCATTATCCATTTACCCCAGATTTTGCCTCTTTCACTTCTGATTTTTAGCTTCGGGTCAACACTCATGGCGAACGACTTGAAATCAGGGTCTAAGTAGGGAGCCTTCGCTTCCATTCCAAGTGAACGCGCCATCGGGATCGAAGAGAACTGCATTGTTTGCAACATATTAGATAATCTTGAAGTCAACTCGCTCTCGCTGAGATTAAAAAGCCAGCTATAGCCAGCAAAAAGCTCGTCCAAGCCGTCGCCTGTCATAACGCCTTTAACCCCATTTTCTTTCGCAAGTTTCAAACCAACAAAAATGGCTACGCTGTTTCGAACTTCCATGGGGTCAAAAACTCTTAGAGTTTTTATGACTTCTCGAATGGCTGAAAACATTTCCTTTTCAGCAAAAAAGTGGATATTATGGTCCATCTTCAATAGCTTCGCCATTATCTTTGAATATTCAAGGTCCAACGCGGGCGCATTTTCGAAGGCAACTGTAAATGCGTTCAAACTCGAATATTTCGACGCAACGAATGCAACAATGCTTGTATCTAAGCCCCCTGAAAAAAGTATTCCGTTTGTTACATTTCTTTTCACAACCTTGTCTATTAGAAGGCGAATCTGTGAACAAATATTTTCGATTTGGTCCAATCTTCGTCCTCGCGAGGCTTGAGTTACAGCGTTATTTTCGTAGATTTAAAGGTTTATTAGAAAGGTTAACAGGGCAATATGACAAAGATAAACGATGAAAATCCCATGCAAGTCAGCTTGATTCACATGCAAGTTAGCGATTCGATGGAAGAAAACCTGAAAACAGCAGCGCAAATGATTTACAGCGCAGCTGAAGCTGGTTCAAAATTCATCTGCCTTCCAGAATACTTCTCAATTCCTTCCAGTCTAGAAAACCAAAAGTCAGTAAACAGAGTATTCAACGAAACGTATGAGCCCACATTGTTTTTTCTGAAACGTATTTCAAAAAATGTTGACGCTTACATCGTTGGAGGTACACTCATTGAAAAATTCAGGGGGAAGCCTTACAATACATGCCTTCTGCTCAAAAATGGACAAGTGCTTGGAAAATATAGGAAGATGCATCTTACCTTATGGGAGAAAACTTTAAACTTGAATCGAGGAAGAACCCTTCGCGTCTTTGAAACAGAATTTTGCAAAGCTGGAATTCTGATATGCGCCGACATATTCTATCCGAAAACCGTTAAGAAGTTGGCTTCTATGGGCGCGGAAGTGATATTTTTGCCAGTGTCGGCTTCGAAAACCCATCCGCCAGTAGAAGGACATCCTCTTTCCACTGAAAGAGCCAAGGACAACCACGTTTTCATCCTGAAAAACGGCAACATCAAATCAGACTCTAGGGGTGGCCGTAGCGCAATAATTTCTCCTTGGGGAATTCTAAACGAAGCGAAAAATGAAAAGGAAAACGCAATTATTTCCGCTAGCTTGGATTTGACGAAATTGAGAGACTACCAGCGTAGAATTTTTCCTAAATGAAGCCGCGAATCAACGAGAAGCCAGCATCGGCTCTAGAAAGTTTTCTCCCATCTTTCAACAATTTTAGCCATGTTCCCAAATCCGAATTTGTCCAGCCAATTTCGAAAATTGATGTCTTGCACTACCTTTCTACAGATTTCTTCAGCTTGTTTTGCTGTGTGCACAAGAAGGAGAATGGCGTCCACGTCATGGCTAGAAACATAGGCCATCGTTCTGAGAAGAGCCTTAGTTTCGATTTCTCCAAGGACTTCTGCGCTCAACTCAATGTAAAGTGGTTTCTTCAGCAATTTCTTGAAGCCGCGTGTTAAGGTGTCTACCCAATACATTGTCAAATAATTCTGTGAAGAGAGGGGAACATGGAAAAAATCCACGTATTTTGCAAGCGCATCGAAGTCTAGTCCAAATCTCTCCTTGGCCAAGACGGGGTCGGGCCATATTTCTATTGCAAAACTCTGCGTAACTAGTGCCTTGGCTTTTCCCACAAAATCCGTGACCACCTGTGCCCTCCATTCGATCCCGTTGAGCCCGCTTTCCCTCTGTTGCTTCAAACACCGTTCACAAGTGCAGAATCCTTCTTCTGGAAAGTGATAGAGGTTCAGAACTACCCCCTTCACATCTTCCTTTGAGGTGTTCTCTATAAAACGCAGTAGATAGGCTCGGTATTCTTCGTTAGTGGGACACACAAAGTCCCATGGAAGGTTGAAGAATTTGTTCGCCCTTGTAGCTACGCCTTTTTTGGAAACTGCTACCAATTCTGGTTTCTCCCTTATTGTTTTGGCGTCGGCAAAGCATGTGATGTCGTTGAACATGCCTTTTGCAGGTTTTCCAACGACGCCATCTGCACGTTTTACGTAATAGAAAGAGAAGTCGAATCCTTCGACGGTTGCGGGTTCATAAATTACTGTTCCAATCTTCACAGCATCAACCTCTTAAATAATCACTTCTGTAACTTTAAATCTAAAGATTCCTAATTAGTCTTAGCGTTTAAACATGCCACATTGAGGTGCTTTTCAATAAAGATTAAAATCAACTACCGCAAATGCAGAAATTGTCTTACATATACTTGTGTCGACTGTTGCGCCAAGGCTGTCTATGAACTTGAAGAAAACAAACCAATAATAGTTGATTTAGATTCTTGTACCCTATGCGAAATCTGCGTAGAATTATGCCCACATAAAGCAATAGCCCTAGAGAAATAGTTAAAGCAGCATTTTTGTTGCTTGTCTGGCCAACATATCTTTGGAGCTGTTATCCCTCTCACATACAATTGAAAGCTCAGGTGCCTTAGAGAAAAGAAAAAAAGGAGGGTTTGCTTTAGGAATCTTGTGACTGTTATGAGCTATTGGCGTTTCTGTAATTGCCAAACGTATATATGCGAACATAAAGGAAGATTGATGATAAATGAAACTGAAAACTAACATCAAATTCATTGAAGCAGAAATACAAAGAGGAAAGATTCTGGTATGGTCAAAGACCCCTTTGAAAATACTTAGCTCCGCCGTCTTAAATGGCGGTTTGCAGGACGCAAACGGAATAATGATCGTTCATGTTCCAGAGGATTGCGGTAGCGAAATCGCCGACCCAGTTCACAGCAACCCTGAAGACTTCCTAAGAAAAGAGGCATCGAAACTGAACCTTCCTCAAGACAAGGTCGTAGGGTTAATGACAGCTGCTGATCTGCAGAATGCGGAACTAACAAGCCAAAAATATGAAGATACCACTCTGAGCGTTCTTGTCACTGCCGGAATCTCTTGCCCAGCTACAGCGGGCGACGAAATCGCTTCAAAATATGGGTCTTTTCGGTTCAAAGA
>Ga0224506_10000943_pt1 | contig 21944 bp, 18 predicted proteins | sample SF_Jan12_sed_USG_2_FD_169108 | JGI IMG/M metagenome (GOLD analysis project Ga0224506, IMG submission 169108) | Sediment microbial communities from San Francisco Bay, California, United States - SF_Jan12_sed_USGS_8_1 | ecosystem: Environmental > Aquatic > Marine > Sediment | place: USA... | reverse complement strand
CATCATGCACCCAGCCGGTTCCGCGGATAAGAACAATTGAGCGGTACTTGTCTTTAGGTAAACCTGTGACTAAGTCTATGAACACGGTTTCAGCGCCACCAGGACCGGTGGTATCGATGACATGCAGAATCGTTTTAATCACTGTTTTAATTTAGAAATTCCGAATCTATTAGATTATAAACATGTTATTATCGTGTATAATTACTCGTTTAGCTAGTTTGATTTCATCGCCCATAAGAATATGCCAAAAACTAATCCTATCAAAAAACTAATCAAGCGAAGTTACCAGCATTTCGCTGCCAGATATGGCTCTCACAAGCGAAACGATAAGACACCTCGATTATTGGTGTTGATGTATCACCGAATCTTGCCAGCTGATGCAATGCAAGCAAAATTCGAAGAACCTGGCATGATGGTGACGCCAGAAACATTTGAGAACAACCTTATTCTACTTTCAGAACTATTTGAATTTACTACACTTTCCAAATGGATTGAGCGAAAGAATTCAGGCCAAACTTTACCGCAAAAAGCCTGTGTGATCACTTTCGACGATGGCTGGGCAGATAATTATGAATATGCATTCCCAGTGTTGAAAAAAATGAATATACCGGCAACTATTTTTGCGGTTGCGGAAATGCTCAACACCCATGCCCAGTTCTGGCCAGAGCGTCTCGCAAGAGTTGTTTATTGGTTGGCGAAACACCAGCCTGACGCGCTATCCGATCCCTCGTTAGCTTGGATCAGAACCGATCAACAAGGTATTCGTTTTTCCGACTCATTGCCCAATAATGAAGAATTAAGTGTACTTATCGGCCAGGCCAAACGGTTTAATGATTCAGAGATTCATGCATATTTAGACAACATCGAACAACAATTTGCTATTGATGCATGTGACCTAAAACCATCACTCTTGAGTTGGACTCAACTTAAAGAAATGCATGACTCAGGCTTAATTGATGTTGGTAGTCACACCTGTCACCATATTCGCCTTAATGAAAAAGTAAGCGAAGATACCATTCAATATGAAATCACTGCAAGCAAACAGATACTCGAAAAACAACTCGGTGGCCCGATCAATACGTTTTGTTTTCCCAATGGGGATTATTCTAACTATTCACTTTCAGTGGTAAAACAGAATTACGCAGCCGCGGTGACTACTCAACAAGGTTGGAATACAGACCAGCAAGATAACCACCTACTGCAACGCATTGGCGTACACGAAGATGCCGCAAAGGACCCTATTGCTTTTCAGGCCCTGATTTCAGGCTGGCATTAAGCAAATAACTCAAATAATATGCCTACATTAGACAATACACAAAAAAAGACCCTTTTAAAAAATCCTGTTGATGCTTATGAGCGCCTTCACCCCCAAGGTGAGCATCTGAAAAATATTATCGAACTTGTTCAATTGCAAGAACAACTCAAATCCCAACTAAAAGCACACGAAATTGAAAAACGCCAACTATCAAGGAAAATTGGCGCTGCAAAAAAACAAAAACATGACGCTTCAGCACTCATCCAGGAAATGCAATCTCAAAGTGAGTCGGTTAAGACTTTTCAGTCTGAGCTGAAACAAATTGAAACACAGATCATCTCTTTTTTTGAATACGATCTTACAACGCCAGATAGCGCTATAGTTCCTACAACTGTTGAAAAAAGAAATTATGCCGATGACAAATTCCTAGATATTAATGATATTACCATTTTTCAATTAGCATGGGATTCAACTGAAATAATAAATTCCTGGAATACATATGTAGAGAATAATCCCTCGTGCAGCATTTATCATCGAAGCGAATGGCGAGACATTATTAAATCCAGCTTTGGTCATGAAAGCTTCTATTTCTATGCGTCAGACACGCATGATAAAATTCGGGGTGTTCTACCGGTCACAAGACTAAAAAGCAAACTTTTTGGCGACTTCATGGTATCAATTCCTTACTTCAATTATGGTGGTGCGATTGCCGATTCCGCTGCAATTGAACAAAAACTTATTCAGACAGTCAATGATTTCGCCGCTGACATGGGCGTCAGTCACGTAGAATATCGCGATGATACTCAAAGAATAGGCATGCCGGTTCGTGATGAAAAAGTTTGCATGCTATTAGCGTTGCCCAGTGACAAACAAACCCTTTGGGAAAGTTTTACACCAAAGCTACGCGCGCAAATTAAAAGACCACAACGGGAAAATGTGACGACTACGGTCGGTGACATTGAGTTACTGGACGACTACTACAATGTGTTTTCGCGAAACATGCGTGACCTTGGAACCCCGGTCTATAGTAAAACTTTTTTTGAAAATATCCTGAACAACAAAGCAGATGCTTGCAAAATTATTATTGTACGACTCAATGACAAGCCGGTCGCTGCCGCTTTCTTAATCGGGCATAAAAATACATTAGAAATTCCTTGGGCGTCTACCTTGAAAGAAACCAATCATTTAAGCATTAATATGTTGTTATATTGGGAGGTGCTTGGTTATGCTATCGATAAGCACTATCATTATTTCGATTTCGGGCGCTCAAGCAAAGACGCCGGAACTTATCGATTTAAAAAACAGTGGGGCAGTATTGAAAAACCACTCTATTGGCATTATTGGCTAAAAGACAATAACGATTTACCTGAATTAAATCCAAATAATCCAAAATATAAGTTAATGATAGCACTCTGGAAAAAGCTTCCATTGATTATCACGAAACTGATCGGCCCAGCCGTAGTGAAGAATTTACCCTAACTTAAGCCAAATTAATAAGACCTTGCGATGAATGGAAATATAAAGAAATTACTACTTGATATACTAACATCTTCAGCGGTTTCACCACTCGCCAATACTACGTTTGGCTCAGGTGTTCCTATTTTTTTAATGCACCGCTTTACCGATGAAGACAACAATGTCAAAGGCACCTCTCCGCAACACTTAAAACGTTGCCTAGAATTCCTCAAAAAAAACAAATATAACTTTCTATCATTGAATAACTATATTCGTGCGATTGTGAATGGTGAGACATTACCCAAGAAAAGTGTTGTGTTTACGATAGATGATGGCTTTCAGGATCAAATTGAAATTGCTGCACCGATATTTTTAGAATACGACTGTCCCGTGACGATTTTTCTTGTCAGCGGCTTAGTTGACAAGCAACTGTGGCCTTGGGACGATCAAATTACCTATTTACTCGATCACACTCAGAAGAAAACATTATCGATGAAACTCTTCTCTCAACAGTATGAATTTTCGCTGCATTCAGCTTCTGCGAAAAAAAGTGCGTTAGAGTTTATTCGCAACACAATAAAAGCTAATCCAATGGAAGATTTAGCGGCGACAATGATGTATTTAAGTAAAATAACGGACTGTGAAATTCCTAAAACTTTTCCCAGTAAATACCAACCCGCTAACTGGGACCGGGTTAGATATTTTGAGGCCAAAGGAATTGAATTTGGACCGCACACCGTGACTCATCGCATACTATCACGCCTAGAGACAAACACAGCCATAGAGGAAATAAAACAATCTTGGCTTAGACTACAACAGGAATTGAAATCACCCGTACCAGTTTTTTGCTACCCTACTGGCCGCTATGTGGATTATGGACCACGGGAAGTTGATATCATAAGAGATACTGGTCTCATTGGTGGCGTATCCGCCATTCCAGCACAAGCAGAACTCAGCAAACAATCTGGGAACTATCCCTTTCATATTCCTCGCTTTTGTTTGAGCGACGATTTTGAGGAGTTCAGACACGATTTGTCATGGCTCGGATACATTCGCAACAAACCACATCCGCTTTTTTTAAAGCGATAGTATGTCAACACATTATTGGTAACGATATTTAATGACTAACAATATTTTAATTTGCGATGGAGAGCAACGCAGTACGCTGGCCGTGACTCGTTCCTTGGGAAGCAAAGGACACAGTATTTATATTGGTAGCGAGACTCCTCATTCGCTGGCTGGTTCATCCAAATTTTGCAAGGAACAATTACAATATCCATCCCCCATTAGCGAACCACTAGCATTCATTGATAAATTGAAAGCCATTTGTAAACAATTCTCCATTGATATTCTAATTCCAACAACAGACATTACCGCTTATCTGTTATCAAAATATAAACATGAAATTTCAAATACAAAAATTCCAATCATGGATTTCTCGACGCTCGAAATGGTTTCTGACAAATACCGCCTATTTCAATTTGCCAATGAAATCGGAGTTCCTATTCCTAAAACAATATTCATTGACAACTTGCCTGAGTTAGCAATCAAAAAGGACTCCTTACAATATCCGCTTATTGTAAAACCATTTCGTTCCCAAATTTACACCGACACCGGCTTCATTCATACACAGGTAGAACGTGCAACTAGTGAAGCCAGTTTAATGGCACTGATTGAGCAACAAAAGTATCTACAAGAATATCCGTTTATGCTACAGGAACTTATTGAAGGTGATGGACAAGGAATGTTTTTATTGACGGAACAAGGCAACGTCGTTGCTGAATTCTGCCATAAGCGTATTCGAGAAAAACCCCCCCGCGGCGGTGTTAGCGTGCTATCAGAAAGTGCGGAACCACCCATACAGCTTAAGAAATTCAGTTATGATCTATTACAAAAAACCCGATGGAGTGGTGTTGCCATGGTAGAGTATAAAGTATCAAAAGATGGCACTCCCTATCTAATGGAAATCAATACACGTTTCTGGGGGTCGCTACAACTGGCCATTGATGCTGGCGTGGATTTTCCGCTTTTACTCATTCAGAACAATCACAGCCATAATCCGCATTCCTATGACAAACAAATTCGTCTTCGCTGGCTGCTAGGTGACTTGGACCGTTTATACTTAGTATGGAAAGATAAACAGTTCCCGTTGAGCAAAAAAATCACTGAGAGTTTTATTTTCTTCAATCCGTTCCACAAGCGTACTCGCCATGAAGTCAATCGTCTTCGAGACTTCAAACCATTCCTGTTTGAATTGAAAAAATACATATCTGACTTGAGAAAGTAGCTCTAAGACAATAAATCATTTTTTTGCAGAACTGATTTCATAGTTGTGAAAGGAAAAGACTGCAACAGTTGTGACAGCCGAGCTTCACATTTATGTAAATTATTATAGTGTCGAAATTTTGATTTCCAACCCACATCTACTTTCGGCTGATCAGGATCAACCTCCCAAGGATGCAAGTAAAATACAAATGGTTGTTTTTTCGACTGAAGATTTTTTAACAAATGTTTGCTCAACCAATAAGGATACAAACGAAAATATCCACCACCCGCAGCAGGCAGGTTCATGCCAACAAATTTGGATGTCGATAATGGAAACTCAACTATTTGATTATCACCTGGAGTAGTTAATACATGAGGTATTTTTTCCGCATCTGGGATTCCATAGCGGTCATGATAAATCGGAAATATACTCGAATCATATTTAAAACCGGCTTCAACGAGTACATCCAATGCCCAAAGTGACTTTTTGGTAATAGAATAGCTCGCCGCACGATAACCAATCACTTCCTCACCGATAATATCCTCCAATATTTTTTTGGACTTCAATGTCTCTTCCCGGAATACATCAATGCTTTGATCATAAATCAATTGGTGACTATATCCATGACTAGCTACTTCATGTCCACGCGCTGCAATATTTTCAACCAACTTGGGATGACGTTCAGCGACCCAACCCAAGGTGAAGAACGTCGCCTTAACATTTAGCGAGTCCATTAAATCCATTATACGAGAAGTATTGGCGACAACTCGCGAAGCGTGTTCATCCCACTCACTATAATTAATTGCTTCAGCCAGTGCCGCAACTTGAAAATGTTCTTCAACATCTATTGTTAACGCATTATCCATTATTTCTTCTTTCTATTTGAACTGTATTCCTAAATCGAGAAACAGCATATTCGACAAATAATCATTGGTAGCAGCGACATACGATTTCCGCTTTAATAGACTATAGCGCGCGCCCAAAAAGATACTTCGTGATAATTGCCGATTCATTGAAATCGTTGATCGAGTTTCAAAAAAACGGCCATCAGTTCCCGACACTCTGTTTGCACTAGCATTAATACTCGCCTGGGTGAGCCTGGATAACTTTCGACTCAAAGACATAAAAGCGGAATAGGTGAGAGAACCTGCCTGCCCAAGTTGAGGTGTTCGTTTTGCGCGTTGTAGTCCTGTCATAAACTGAGTTCTTGCATCTCGACCACCCATTCTCATTTCAGACATTTCTGAAACCGAGATGGTTTCCGCGAGACTTTGCAAAGGTGCTTGATCAGTAAACGTCTGCTGCCCCGAGGGTCGCCGAGTCAATGTTGCTAAGCGATTAACGGCATTCATTTGTAATTTTTTATTATTGATAAACTGGAAATCTAGTCTATTGATTTTATAATTAAACGAAGTATCGATGGAATCACCAAAATAATTTTTCTCAAAATAGATCCTCATAGATAGACGGTCATACGGACTATAGGTAAAGCCCAAGCTATAGTTATTTCCACCGCCCGTCTCAGCATCAATCTTTTTAACCTGATAGGTTTCTCTTGTCGCTTTAACTTTTAACCGAACTTGGCCGATCAATGTATACGACAATTGAGCTCTCGCTGATCTTATGTTTACGCTCTGCTGATCGTTCATCCATAGTGATTGATCAAGAAATGAAAAATACCATAGCAGTGGTCTTTGTGATAATTCATTGTTGAAATTTAATTGATTGTTACTAATGATTGAATCGAATTCTGATAAATCAATGAAGTTGATATAGGCAATACTATTATCCAACTCCAGGTAGCTATCCCTATACAGTCGAAATTGCAGCTTTGGGTTTAATTGAGCCGATAGCGTATCAACAACATTTTGTGTCACTTGAATGGGTGAGCTGGGATTATTTTTATTCGTATCCATGACTGTCTGATTCAAAGCAAAAACAGAGTTTACTGAGAAAATATTCTCGAAAAAATGTTGATCAGCTTGAAGAAACAATTGTTGGTAACCCAACGCGTCTTGAGAGGTGTATGAATAATGAATTAGCTCAGCCGCCAATACACTATCGAGCGTTGTATTTTTTCCCTGCCAACTGAGCTCAACAACGGGGGCAAGTAAAGTGATTAACGCTGAATCTTCTTCACCAACATTGGAAAGCCGGAGGTTATCAGAATAAACCTCGCTAATTTTGGCTCTAACTTCAGCATTCAGCTCTTTAGCATATCCATACTCAATGAGCACAGATGCTGATAAAAGTAATATAAAAAATCCGAGCCTAAAAGTCATCGTTTAAGAAAATAAACTGGTCATAACTACTATTTTTTGTAGTAGTCAAATCCATACCCATAATTACTAGATTTGGATTTGGATTTGTTCAATACAAGATTAATAGGCTTGTCTTTTTTTAACAAAGATAGCGCATCGTTCAACAGTGTCTTTGTTGTTTTCTGCGCCTCAACAACAACAACAATTTGACCAACCAAGTTTGAAATCACAGGCGCTTCGTTTGTCACAAGTAATGGTGGAGAATCAAAAATAATTATACGATCGGGATATCGTTCGGCAAGCTCTTTAACTAAACGACCCATTTTTTCGCTTGATAGCAGCTCAGCTGAGCGCATGCTTTGCTGGCCTGCCGGCAAAATTCGCAAATTCTCGATGCTGGTTTTTAAAATATATGCTGACAAATCTGCATCGGTTTTTTGCAGATAATCATTCAAACCATACGGTGTCCTAATATTGAAAAATTTATTTATACTAGGCTTTATCACATCGGCGTCGACCAATAACACTGTGCGCTCTAACTCCATCGCAATACTAAGTGCAAGATTAACCGATGTATAGGTTTTACCCTCACCGGGTACGCTACTTGTCACCATGACTAGATTAGAGTATAAATTTGGATCGTTTTGGTTTTTAAATGCATACTCGATAATTGGTCGCTTTATTTTTCTGTACTCTTCAATCAGAGGATCACCAACAGAAACTTTTCGACTGAAAAATCCTTTTTTCTTCGGTGCCATGTTAATAGTGACAACTTCCGCAGCGCGTGATTTTGTATTTCTACTTTGCACCATTTTAATTGCCTGTATTGCTCCCTCATCATGAGGAAAAGAACCATTAGAGTCATTTTGACTTTTAATCGGGTCATCATTCGAGAAAATCTTCTTAATCATAGCTGGCCTACTTAAACAAAATGAAACTTAATATTTTCTCAATATTCAGATCTATAAATTGAGATATAATGAGTAAAAAATAAATTCCAAATAGAAAAACCGTAAAAACAAAAAACAAAACAGAACTCATATATTGAAATACTACTTCTTTGTTATCTTGTACTGCCATAACACTACCAATAACTGGCAAATCGAACTCTGCCTTCAAGGTTTTCATGGAGTGATAGCGAGGCTTCAACTGAGTGAGCAACCATGCAAGGCCAAGTCCACAGCCTAAAGCCCCAAAAAATATTGCACTATAAAGCATTAAGCGATTAGGCGACACAGGAACCAATGGAATTTTCGGTGGCTCAACAATAGAGTAAAGTGAGTCATCTGTGTCTTTTTCCACGTCTTTTGAAATTTTTGCTGATTCCCTACGCCCTAAAAGCGATTCAAAATTCTGTCGATTGACATTATAATCACGATTTAATCTAGCGAGCTCAGCTTCCACTTTGGGAATGGTATCAATCAATTGATTTAGATCATTGACTTCATTTTCGTATTCCTGAACCCGTATATATAGTGCTGCCACTTCAGCAACCGCTCGCCCGTGCGCTATTTTTAATTCTTGATAAACTGGATTATTTAAATTCAACTCCATTTTACTATCGGGGTCATTCAGCTTCTGCTCGCGTTCTTTTCGTAAAGCATCCAATGATTCCCGTGTCGAGATTACATTCGGATGCCTCTCGGTATAACGCAAAAGCAAATCATCGAGTGACAATTCTAGATTACGAATTCGCGCAGCCAATGGGTCGAGCTGATTTAAATCCTTCCTCCCACCATCCGTTGAAGCTGGCACATTTAAAGCGTCAAACGCTTCAAGTTGCTTTTGTAACTCGTTGCGTTTTTGTCGAGCTTCTTTTAACTCTAATATAGCCGTTTTGAGATTATCAGCAGCTGCAGAATGACGTTGAAAATAATCGCCGGTTTGGGTCGGCATTAAACCTACGTTTTTACGTTTAAACTCTTTAAGACGTTCTTCTGCCTCGACCAACTTTATTTCATAGTCTTTTATTTGGCGCTCAATAAATTCCTGCGCAATATCACTTTCTTTGCGACTTTCCGACAACGAATTTTGAATAAAGAGCTGCAATAATTCCTGCACAACCTCGTAAGCCAATTTGGCATCAGTGCTAGTGTATGAAATGGTATAAACACTGGTTTCATTTCCTTTAGCCTTGCGACTAGAGACGCCAGAAATATCGATATTAGAGCTTAGACTCCTGATTAAACGTTCCATGTCTTGATCTGTTCTAGCATCATTACGAAAACTAGTATTATTGACCACATGAGTTAGGTTTGGTCTGGTTAGCAATGTTCTTAATGCGATATTTGCAAATTGCTGAGTGTAGTTTTTCTCAACCGCGATGCCTTTTAATAGTGGCCCAAGTACCGACTGTGTATCGACAACAACTTTTGTCTTTGACTCATAACGATCAGGAATATTTGTAACAATCGGCCAACCAATACTTGAAACCACAAACGCGACAAGAATGACGACCCAACGATATTGCCACATGCCATAAAGCATATCGACTATTGCTTGCCAGGTATCGGTTAAACTAGGATCATCACCCGCTTGCATAACACAAATCTCTAGAAAAAAGTTTCGGGGACTAAAATGACATCACCCGGCACTAATTTGTGGTTGTTTCTTATATCCCCACGCTTCAGAAGACTTTTCAACTTAACGGGGATTTCCTGGGTTTGACCTCCAATACGACGGATAATTTTAGCTCGATTGCCCGCAGCAAATTCGCTCAAACCACCAACAACAATAATTGCATCTAGCACCGTCATATTTTTTCGATATGGGATCGCCTGTGGGTTGACCACTTCTCCCACTACTTTAATTTGTTGATTATAGGAACCACCAAATTCAGTAACAATTACTGAAACTTTAGGATTTTTTATATAGAGGCTGAGTGATTGCTCTATTTCGTTAGCTAATTGTCTAGGAGTTTTATCACTGGCTTCCACTTCTTCCACCAGTGGCAATGAAATACGCCCGTCAGGCCGAACAGGAACTGTGGTCGACAATTCCTCGTTGCGCCAAACAAAAACTCGTAACACATCACCTGGGCCAATTAAATACTGAACTTCTTCTTTAACTTTGGCTTGATTTGCTTGGGCTTGCTCAGTTTTTCCCTCAGGCGATTGCTCTAATAGCTCCTGAGGAGCTTTATTATTGCCTGCGGGTGCATCTGCAATCGATTCCTTGACAGGTAAACAGTTCGCACCAACACAATCGTCAGTCCATTCGATGCGAGTAGATTGTTTAGTACCACTGCAGGCACACACAGTAGTAACTAGTAATGTTAAAATTAAAAGCCTCATACGCGAAAAATCTACCAACCTTATTAAATTGATACCCATTCTTAATGTATCGTGCGAGTTAAATAAACAATAACCATAATATTAAAAAGCTATATTAAAAGCTAAATATTGTAGCAGTATTAATCAATTTACATAGTTTTATTCTAATAAAACTTCAATAAATTCAAATACCCAATAAGCAGTAAGAAGATCAAAAAACTGCCCAGTGTGCCCTAGAAAATAGAACGCTTCTGGGTATTGGAAATAAGCAAAGAGTGAATTTTCTGCCAGAAACAGCAAGTTGAGTGATTTAGCTACCACCGCACTAAATGTCTATTAACAACTCCAAAGCTTTCATTGGCTGCTGATCACTTTTCAACCAGTGAAACCTTATGTAATTCTATTTTTATCTTGCCCCTTTACCCCATAAGACAACTTCCGCTGTCTGAAACAAGACCATTATATCGAGAAATAAACTATAATTCTTCACGTAATACAGATCGTATTGGAGCTTCTCCATAGTATCCCGCTCAGAAGCTCCATAGGGGTAACATATTTGCGCCCAACCAGTAATTCCCGGCTTTATACGATGACGTTCCGCATAATAAGGGATTGTATCGGAGAATTTTTCAACAAATTCAGGACGTTCAGGACGCGGACCAACAAAACTCATATCGCCTTTCAAGACATTGATCAACTGAGGTAACTCATCAATACGTGTTTTGCGGATAAAGCGGCCAATTTTGGTTACGCGATTATCATCTTTACTAGCAAACTGTGCACCATGTTTTTCCGCATCTACCCGCATACTGCGGAATTTGAGAATATTGATTAGATCCCAGTTTTGGCCAACACGAACTTGGCGGTAAAATATCGGACCACGATCCTCAAAAAAGATAGCAATTGCGGCAAACACCATAAGAGGCGATGCTAAAATTAGCAAAGCGGAACTGCTAATGATGTCAAAAATGCGTTTGCTCAGTTCACGAACAGCGCCGTGCATGAATCCATCGGAGAATATAAGCCAGCTAGGATTTAGGATTTCTAGAATCAAACGACCCGTTTGTCGCTCAAAGAAAGTTAAAACATCAACAACCTCGATGCCACTCAATTTACAATCTAAGACCTGGTCTGTTGGAAATCCCTTCCGTCTTTCAGTAATTGCTATCACCAACTCGTCAACTCCGTGATGAAGCGCCAAGTCTTTTAAGCTTGAATCAGAATTAATAACATTTTCTTTACGAATCGCAACCTGCTCTTTTGGTAGAGCCACATAACCGACAATAATGAAATTTTCCCGGTCAGTTTTTCGTCGTAAGCGGTTTTCAATTTGAGAAGCCTGAACTCCAGCTCCAACTACTAAAATACGCCGTTTTAAAAACGTTCGGTTCACAACTTTAACGTAAATAATCCTCATTAGCAGAATGCTTAGCATGGAAACAACAAAGGTAATACCAAGCACTCCGCGCCCTATAAACGCGGAAGGGAACATGTAAAAGAAAACGGCAATTGTGAGGAACCCTAGAAGAAACGCAACAGCGATTCTTAAGAACATACCATTGAGACCGTCTCTAAGATGGCGTTGATATAGACCTGTTGCCGTCATTGCAGAAATCATAGTTAAAGCAAAAACAGCGGAAGATAGGTTTAATTCTGGTAGTTGAATAAAAATTTGAGATTCGTTTGCACTCCAAAACCGTAATCTAGCACCAAATTGAATAGCTATACTGAAGACTAGAAACTCCAGCAACCCCAGAATTATTAAAGACTTAGGAATGTAATGTTTGAAAAGCCTTATCATTATTTATTGTTCCACTAGATTATTTGGCCAATACAGCCATACACGCACAAACTATAATGTTGTTACTTTACGACAATCTTAACCGTTAGAATCGCGCTAAGCTAACGAAAAACCAGACTGGTAAAATCTTTTCTTCTCCTCTTGAGTGAAATACCATTTTTGATATATTTATCAAAAAGATAAAATTACACCTTGTCATGATCAAATCTCAAAACTCTTATAGACAGCACACAAGAGTGGTTATCCGATTAACAAATTATTCCAAAATCTATTCCATCAACTCTCAATAACGTCTCAAATCAACAACGGTTTACCAAAAAAACTAGACAAATTCTCATATTTTTAAAATATATAATCCGACAATATGGTTTTTATTATTGTGAAATCTTAGCAAATTAATATTTTTTTACATTAGCTCTTACGCACTAAATTTATTATTATTTCCATCTGCCATGAAGGCTATGCAATTCAAAAATAATCTTGATATTCAATCAATCTTAACTATTTTTTTTACCAGAATTAATTATCATTTTTATTATGGATATATCGCGCAAGTATAACAATGCTTTTGTTAAATACAACAAAATTACTAGAAAAGCTGAATTAAATGCTCTTATTTCATTTTGTGAATCAGTACACTTGCTTTTGTGAACCGCACCCCGAGTTTATTTTCGTTTTTTCACGACAGATTAGATAGTTTCAAGAGCTATTCAATAGCTGAAGTACATGCATGTTGAATTGTCAATAGTTCAGCCAACTAACTAATTCCATTGGGGTATAATATGAAATTTCAAAACCTTCTTGTAAAAACCGCTTTTCTATTTTTTATCTCAAGCTTATTTGTTGGCTGTGCCTCTCTGGAGAATGATAATGTTAATGATGCAAATAACCTTGGTAAAATAGAAGATAACGGCATGGTCACTCACACGGTTAGTCTAGCTTGGATGCCGCCGACCACTTATGAAAACGGAGATAGTTTAACAAGTCTAGCTGGTTACAAAATATACTATGGCAACCAATCTGGAAAATATACGCAAACTGTTGATGTTCCACTCAGTGGTGTTACAGAATACGTTTTAACAGATTTATACTCTGATACTTATTATTTTGTTATTACAGCATATACGGAAAACGGATTAGAAAGTCTTCATTCTGAAGAAGCGTATATTTCTCTTTAATAGTTGAATCAATATTAGTGCGTTATTGTGGGTAACCCAAACCCACAATAACAATTTATTATCAAGCTGAATCACATAACTTTTTTTCCCAATTCAAGGCATGCTCGACTATTTTTTCCAAATTGTCATATGCGGGTTGCCAACCGGTTTTTTCACGGATTAGACTTGAATCAGCAATTAAACTTGGCGGATCTCCAGCACGACGAGGTTTTTCCACAATATTAATCGCCTTACCGTGAACTTTCTGCACTGCATTTAATACTTCTCGTACACTGTAGCCATGCCCATAGCCACAGTTGAAAATAGCTGATTCTCCCCCGTTACGCAGGTAATCTAATGTTTTCACGTGCGCACTTGCAATGTCTTCAACGTGTATATAGTCGCGAATACCAGTACCATCAGGTGTAGGGTAATCCGTACCAAAAATCTGCAATTCTGGCCGTTTGCCTACAGCAACTTCGCAAGCTGCTTTTATCAACAACAATACATCTTTTGGATATGCGCCAATTCGGCACTGAGGATCAGCACCGGCTACGTTAAAATAGCGTATTGCTACATAGTTAAAATCATTAACTGCCGCAGTATCTCGAAGAATTTGTTCGGTCATCAGCTTGGATAAACCATAGGGATTGATCGGCGCAAGTGGTGCGGATTCTGTAATGGGCGCATCCTGCTCAACAATCCCATAAACCGCGGCAGTTGATGAAAATACAAAATTCTTAACTCCCGCGTTAAGAGCCGTCTGGATGAGAGACATTGCACTACAGGTGTTGTTGTGATAATACTTTAATGGGTCAGATACTGACTCTGGTACAGCTGTATACGCGGCAAAATGCATAATGGTGTCAACATCATAATTTTTGATAACTTTTTCAACGACTGCCCGATCACCCGTATCTCCCTGAACCAAATCACCATACAAAACGGCTTCGGCATGTCCAAAAATCATATTATCTAAAGTAACAACATTTTCCCCTGCTTCACCAAGCTGGCGTACTACGTGGCTACCTATATATCCAGCCCCACCCGTTACTAATACAGTTTTGTTACTCATTCGTTATTTCGCCTCTTTTTGTTTCTAGCTTCTTGGTAGTATTTTATTGAAAAATTCGAATTCCTTAGCCTGCACCTAATTGTACTTTCTAGACCTTATAATTAAAATATCCATTCCGTATAAAATTATTTTAAATCATCAATTAGCGAGATATGTCTCAACAATTCAACACTTTTTACTGCTCAGATATATTACAATGATTCATTCGTTTCATTAAATAACACAAACAATCTTGACGAATTACTCGTTCGTCCAGTGTTAACATAGATGGCATCATATCTTGAGCAAAACGAATCTCACTATTTTCAACAACGAAATAGTCATTTTCAACTTCTAACCCAGCTTCATCAGTTACCGATAAGTGGACTTCTTTGTTTGGATCTGTATATGCAATCACTGTCCCTGCACTGATTTCCCGAAAATTCAGACGATCCAAGTCTTCATCAAATCGAATATCAGCATCGACACTACCAAAGCCAAAACTAATATTTTCTGGTATTTTCACAATTGCTACCGTGTGAAATAAATCAATGTCATGTTTTGCCACAGGATGTTTGGGCAACTCACTTAAATGTAAACATGCATCAATAAATTCCGCTGCATGCATAACTCCCCGCTCATCGCCGGTGCGACCGCATTCCACTGTTACTGAAGGACATAACGCTGCAAATGCGATGGACTGTACACCTGCAGGTTTGAGAAAATAGACAACAATGCGACTAAAAAGATTAGCTAAATGTAGAAACTCATTGTCCAGTTTATTGATGCAAGCATAGTGTGGATTGATACCAGTATTGTTATGCAAATCAAGACTCAAAAATAATTTTATTTCTTTAACTTGTTCCCATACTTCTTGCATTATTAAATGCTCTTCACTATCCGTTTCGATTTCAGTGCCAGGCCATACTCGATTATAATCCTGTTGTGCCTCCAACCGTCGGGCGCCGAAGCGCGCTGCTTCAACATTCCCAACAAATAAAATCAAAGCTCGCGGTAAGGACTGATTCTTCTGAATAAACTTTTTTAATACCGACTGGATCGCTAACAATCCAACATCTTCATTACCATGTAATAATAAGGAAACAAAAATGGGTTCGGGGTGATGTCCGTTGAGAAAAATCAAACTCGGACCTGGCAAGACTCGGTATAATTCTCTTGCGGAGGTTTCTAAAAAGCCCATAGGCAAATTTTCGAATCGGTATAACATAATTTCTCTATTTAAAAGTCCCATTCATGAACAGGCATATCGCTTTGCTGGCGCTCATAATAAGCTTGAGTGAGTTGCTGCATATTCGATCCGAATTTTTCAACAAAACTTCGTTGCCATGCAGCACCAGTTTGTTGTGACTCAACTCTGGCTTGTATAATTGAAATATAATATTCAATATCTTTTGCATCGAGTTTTAATCTTTCCAAACCACTCAATGCCATAGGAATTAATTTATCCAATAGCAAGCGCCGCATATTGTAACGCTTTTGATCCAACCAATTAATGTGCGCACTAAGACCAAAGCGTGCAGCATTATAAAAATTATCTCTCGCTATCGCAAAATCCAATTGGGACTCTGGCGGTACTTCTGTAGTACTTAAATGTTCATGTAATCCATAACAAAAAGCGGTATTGGCTATTTCATCTGTTATCGTCGGTCCAGCCGAACAGACACGATGTTCCACTCTCAAATGAGGCAAATGATTTTCAAAACCAATCAAAGGTCGGTTCCAACGCCAAATTGTTCCGTTATGCAAACGTAAATAGGGTAAACGTTCAGGCGATTGAGCTAATTCAACAGGCAAAAGAATAGGATAGTGTTCCAAATTTTCACTAAAACACTCCATGAGACTCTTTTCAACATAGGCACTACCAAACGTGACACGTTTTAGTGGACCACCAATTGAACCGTAACCACCTAATTCCACTGATTGTTCGAACAGAGGAATACGTGATTCTTCCCACAAATGGCGGCCAAATAAAAAGGGGGAATTAACGGAGATTGCAACCAATGGTGCAGAACCGATAATTGCGGCGTTCATATAACGCGCGGCACGATCTAAAGCGATTTGACGATGTATTTGAAAAGATGTGGCTGCAGATTCCAGCATGACATCAAAATGCTCACTTTTTAAATGCTCAACGCCAACAATATCCAAACGTAGTGGTTTACCTTTTCTTGAATGCATCACTTGTTCGTTCAAAGCACGGTACCGATTCATGGCAGACATGTTCGCTAATGTTAGTTGCGAATCTTCCAGCGTTGGTAAAATCCCAGTAATCAACAATTTTAAATCGGATTGGGCTGCATGTTGTTCACAAGTTTGCCAAATTTCACTCAGCGCCAATTTAAGTTTACTCAGTGCCTTATCTTTGAGGGCGACGGGATTCACATTTAGTTCTATATTAAATCTTGCAAGTTCAGGTGAAAGCAAGGGATGATTTAGTTTTGCCAGATAGGATTCATTCATGGGCTCCGGTGAAAATGCATGGTTAACTAACCATGCCTCTTGTTCAAAACCGGCGACCGCGTATGTGGTATCAAATTTTTTATTAGCGAACCACTGTTCCAATAGCTGGGATTCAATGATTAAATGCTCATAAAACGCTTTGTAATCTTTTTTCTTAAAGCGTTGATTGGTGATTTCATCGCCCATGATGGTCTATTTGTCCGTGTGCGGTTTCGTTCATCTTATCGTGTAGCTCGATGCTCAGCAATATAGCGTTTTGCGGCGTCGACATCTTGCCTTGCGGCTTTTTGTATCCACGACCACGCAATTTCCTTTTGCTCTTCATTAATAGCTTGCCTCATCAGCAATCGTCCAAAATTAAACTGTGCAAAACGGTAACCAGATTGTGCAGATTGTCCATAAAGTTTTAAAGCCTTTGGCTCATCACGATCAACACCCAAGCCATTTTCAAGCATAGTGGCCAAGTTATTTTGAGCAATTGGATGGGATTGTTTAACCGCTTGCAGATACCATTGCCGGGCCAATAGGAAATCTTTAGGCACACCTAAACCCAGTTGATATAACCAACCCAAACTCGCTTGTGCCGGTGCATAATTTTGCTGTGCCAAGGGTCGCCACACATCAAGCGCGTTTGCATACGCCTTAAAAAAATACTGTACCTGACCTTGGCGATAACGCAATGCTAGCGCTTGCTCATCAGACGCTTGGGATTGACCGGCAAATCCGCGAGAAACCATGGGCCGTGACCAATCAGGCTCCTCAGCAGATTGTTGCTGCCACGATTTCATAGTAGGCATTTGAATATCCACAGGCTCCGAATCGGTGCCCCAAATCGGACCAGCAATACACAATAATATTAATATATACAATAAGATATGTATTTTAGGCGAGCTAATTTCATCCATAACAAATTTTTCGACATATGAGCAGGCTATTATGCGGAAATTAAGCCGCGCATAACAGGGCGAATTCATGTTATTATGCCTCTAACTGGGTAATTTTTAACCGCAATTTTCTAAAAAATAATTAAACGGGAGGCGCAGTGATTGGTGTGAAACACCAGCCACTATGCATATACCATGGGCGACAAAGAACTCATTTTATTATTATTTATTACGATTTGGTTGTTAACCGTTGGATTCAAACCACTCGCCAGCGATGCAAATCTCGCTTATGCCGATGCATCTGCAAGTGCTTGTTGTGAATACGTGAATAGCAGTCGTTCTCGACCTTAACTAAGCGTAAAAATCCACTAAACCTCGACTACTATAGTGGCGGGGTTTTACCTCATCTGCTTCTGTATTTGACCAACTAGCCTTCCCGAATTCATCACCATTTTTCGCTCCGGAATTTTGACTTGCTGTATATTCCTGATGCTGTTTTTGTGGAGTCTGTGCTGAGACGTCGACATTCGCCAAATTTAAACCCTGCTCATTAAGCATGTCTCTTAAACGAGGAATCGCTGCTTCTATGGCATCCCTAACCACGCCATGGGGTGAACTAAAAACAACATTCGCTTGGTCTTGATTAATGTTCAAACGAATATTAATGGCGCCTAGTTCAGGCGGGTTTAAACGAATATCAGCTTGTTGTAATTGATTCTGTACTACAATCGCAATGCGTTGTGCAAAACCCTGTTGCCAATCAGGGTTATGAATCGGTGTTGATAAGCTTAAATTTGGGGTAGAACGTACAGCGCTGGTATTGGCAACATTTACACTTCGTTCCAGGCCTTGAGGGGAAATTCTATCGGCTAACTGCTCAAGTGCATCGGAAACTTGTTGCGCTCGGTTAATGCCATCAACACCTTTGTCTCCCATTAATGTCTGGAATTGTTTTAATTCATCGAGTACTTCAGCGAACGCTTCCCCATCGAGTATTTTTTCTAAGGCTATCCCCTGCTGAATTGCTTTTTGAAGAAATTGATTCAACTCTTCCTTGCCTGGTTCCGTTCCTTGTTGCTGCTCCGAACCTTGCTGAAATATTTGTCTTACTTGTAGGATACGCTCTGCAAACTCATTTTTAAGATTGTCGCTACTTGAATCGAGTTTTGTTAGTACACTATCTTCAACGCTCGCTGTTTTATTTTCTTTGATGAGATCATCCATATTAACAATCAACTGACGTAACGCTTGGCGCAATTGAGACAAGTTCAATTCACTCGACTGTTCACTATCGACCAGTTTTCGTAATTCAGGACTCAATTTTTCACTATCAAATTGAGTCAACCACTGCACCAAAGCATCTAAGTCTTCAGCTTTGATAATTCCTTGCTCCTGCAGACTGGCTAAGTCTGTCTGTAATAATAGCGTTAATGCAGTCTCATCATCACTAAGCGTAGGTAATTGTTCCAACAATGATTCCAGGCCTTCACCATTGGTATCACTGAGTAAATCTTTCAATGACCCTAGTTTTTTCAACAAGTCTGTCTGTTTTAAATCCGTGGATTGTGATTCTATGTCAGCAGCTAGAGATTCATCAGCTGGTACTGCTGATTCTTTACCTGGTCGTGAATGTTGATTGAGTAAGGCAGCAAAACTATGCGAACGATTTGAAGCACCTTGCTCACTCATAGGCACAGTCTTCTGCCCGGATAGCGTTGCACTAAGCGGTTGCTTGGCGCTTGCTGCCTGACTAAATAAAATTGCCGCTGTCGAGTTTGCCATGTTGCTATCTGATTGCTCTATAATTTTATCACAGCCTCAACAGAGCAATCCCGATGCCAAGCGCTAATCTGACAGCATTAGCTCGGTCGAAAGAAAAATTGGCTGTGCTAACTATCTCTTTTCTTGGCCATTTGTGTAGAGAACCGATCATCAACTTCAGATTGAATTTTACGTTCTTGTTGTTTTTCCTCGGCCAATATGTGTTTATCGAGTAAACTGTTAACCGCTTTTTTGCGATTACGTGCGGTTAACCATTGCCGTTTTTTCCGCTCATAGTCTTGTTCAAATTTTACAATAACTTGTTTTTGCTGCTCGATCGCTCGATCTAAATTATTTAGGAATGATTGATAGTCTTTGAGCTTACTACCGCTAAATTGTCCAGGTTGACTTTGACTTAAGTGTGAAGCGTATTCTAGGCGATAGCTCTTCAATTCAACTAGGCGCTGGCGATTATTTTCTAGTTCTTGCTGCACCTTTCCTAAAGCCGCAGCTGCATCTTTTTCGCGTCGATCAGTTACTTTCACCACTGGTTGTAGGCGTTTTGAAGCTTTCATCAGTCAGCGGCTCCATTAGACCCATTCACTTTTTGAATCAAATTCATAAGGGTTTGCAAACTTTCCTGAAAGGCCACTGGTTGATTCATACTTTGCTGTAGGAATTGCATTAAATGAGGATTCATTGCAATCGCTTCATCAATACGAGGATCACTGCCTCGGGCATAAGCACCGACACTGATTAAATCCTGGTTTTGATGATAAATCGAATATAGTTGTTTAAAACGTCTCGCTGTGACTTGATGTTGCTCATCGGTTATTTCCGTCATGGCACGACTTATCGAGCCTTCAATGTCGATGGCAGGATAATGTCCCGCATCAGCCAAGTCACGCGACAAAACCACGTGACCATCAAGAATCGCACGCGCAGCATCTGCAATAGGATCTTGTTGGTCATCCCCTTCGGCCAACACGGTATAAAATGCTGTGATTGAACCTCCCCCCTCACTTCCGTTGCCCGCACGCTCAACCAATTGAGGTAATTTTGCAAAAACTGATGGCGGGTAGCCACGGGTTGCAGGTGGTTCACCAATGGCTAAGGCAATTTCACGTTGCGCTTGGGCATAGCGTGTCAGTGAATCCATCAGTAGCAAAACATTTTTACCTTGATCACGAAAATATTCAGCAATACTTGTCGCTGTAGCCGCACCCTGTAAACGAATCACGGGTGGAACGTCAGCCGGGGCCGCAACCACAACCGCACGCTTCATACCTTCCTTGCCTAAGATGTTCTGTATAAATTCTTTGACCTCACGACCCCGTTCCCCTATCAGTCCAACCACAACTACATCTGCTTCAGTAAAGCGTGTCATCATACCAAGTAATACTGATTTACCCACCCCACTACCAGCGAACAATCCCATGCGCTGACCACGTCCTACGGTTAGCATGGCATTGATCGCACGCACACCCACATCCAGTGGTTCATCTATTGGTTTGCGCGATAATGGATTAATCGGCTTGGCGTAAACCGCAACTTGTTCATCGGTGTTTAGACTTGGACCATCATCAATTGGTAAGCCATGACCATCAAGCACTCGCCCGAGCAATTGATTTCCTACGGGTACCTGATATATTTTCCCCGTAGGAATCACTCGTGCATTAGGAACGATGCCACGCAAATCCCCAGTTGGCATTAAAAATAATTTGTCACCGGCAAAACCAACAACTTCAGCTTCCACTTCCGATTGATCGGGTGCCACGACATTGCAATGCGCACCGATTGGCGCCTGACAGCCGACGGCTTCCATTGTCATGCCAACCATACGAATAAGTTTACCTTCAACAATTAGATGAGGAGGCTCTTGTAATCGATCACGATAGCGACGCAAACGATCCAACCAATATGGAATTCGATGGGGTTCTAAGTCTTGCATAGTAGACTCAGAAGAAGGCGTTGTCGGACTCACGTTCACCCCCAAGCGCCTTGGCAATAATTGCGGCTAAACGAGTTTCAATCGTGGCATCAATTCGTGAGTTGTCACTTTCGATATTACATCCACCTCGCGTTAGACTAGCATCCTCGACCACTCGCCAACGACGTTCTTCATTATTGCTATCACCGATGGACAATGCATCACGCACTAACACAGCATCATCTGGGTGAAGATATACCCGAACATCGCGCGCAGAAATTGGTAATACTGAAACCGCTTGTCTAACCGCAGCAATGACTTGGCCAGGGTCAAATTTCAATTCACGTCGAACTAAATGGCGTGCAAC
>Ga0224506_10000942_pt1 | contig 21957 bp, 19 predicted proteins | sample SF_Jan12_sed_USG_2_FD_169108 | JGI IMG/M metagenome (GOLD analysis project Ga0224506, IMG submission 169108) | Sediment microbial communities from San Francisco Bay, California, United States - SF_Jan12_sed_USGS_8_1 | ecosystem: Environmental > Aquatic > Marine > Sediment | place: USA... | reverse complement strand
TAATAATAGATTGATTGAAGTCTTATTCCCAAAGGGATTAAAAAAAATCAATAGATTCACGATGTCTGAAACAGACGTTGCCTATGAAAATTATAAATTCTTCACCGTGGAATACGAAGTGAAGTATTAGAATAACTTAATTAAAAAAACAGAATTAAAGGATAGAATCAGAGACCTAATTCCCTAAAACCCTGGCTTCCTTGAATTGATAAAGGGCTCTGAGCGAGGTAGAATTTTTAAATGGGGGTAAAAATGAAAAAATTCTTATTCATATTATTAAGCCTCATCGTTGTTTCTCAATTATCGGCCCAGGATTTTAAATTTATTCAGGGGATAAGCTTATCAAGATATGCTATTGAGCCAGATGTATTTGTAGATGCTTTGGGAGATGAATATAGATATGATATTAATAATGTAAAGGGATTTATTATTGGCACGGGGATTGAACTTGCTCTCGCCAGCAATATATCCACTGAAATTGACGCGTTGTTTTATCAAAAGGGAAGCATTATTGTATTACCATTGCCTCCCGCTCCCTATTTAGAGTGGAATTATACTTTAACTGTATTCAGCTTCCCCGTTCTGCTCAAAATCAGACCTCTAGATGAACCACCTGTTTATATTCTTTGTGGTGGCGAGTTCTCTTTTGTCGCTTCTCATAAAAGTAACGATAAATACATCACAGATGTCACAAAAGATATTGATTATGGTGTAGTTGCAGGAGGAGGTTTTGAGATTAAAATGAAGAATAATTCGCTCTTTTTTGAAATAAGGTATCATCTAGGATTAAAAAATATAACAAAAAATTGGACGCTTCATGATTCAGTAAAAACAAATTCAATAGCATTTATAATAGCATTCAAAGTGGGCTGATCATGCGCAATATAATATCTCTATTGGGATGAATAAAAAAATTAGTTAGAAATCATGAACTCTAATTAATTTGAGCTAACTGGAACCCAAATCTCCGGCAGTGTAAAATTTTATGTGTGAAATTGTGAAGGAGTAGAAAAAAAGGCTCTTTTCCTTAAAATAGGGATTGATCGAAAACCTATTTTTAAAAGGAGAAAGAGCCTATGAAAATCAAACTTAGCGTACCAGAGTTTTTGCAAGTATGCAAGGCCATCCGGCTTCGACCAGAGAGGGTATTCAAAATGATTCGCTCTGAGATTCGGGAGGCCGTAGGTCACTATCTGAATGAGATGATGAAAGCAGAACTTACAGAGTACATGGGCCGCCAGCCCTATGAGAGGAAGAATAGTGATGGCAATCATCGTAACGGCGGTTATCATCGCAGTATAACTCTCAAAGGCATAGGAACGGTGGGGGTGGATGTTCCCCGGGATCGGAAAGGATTATTTAAAAGCTTAGTTCTCCCCCGGAGCAAACAGATTGAGGAAGAACTTCGTAGGGATATCTGTTTGATGTTTCTCACCGGCGTCAGCACCCGGACCCTTTCGATGATCTCGAGCCAGTTGATCGGACGGAGGATAAGCCATTCCCAGGTCAGCCTGGTAAGCCGTGAGCTGATTGATGCTGTTGAGCAGTGGAGAGAGCGGGATTTATCGGCGGAGAAGATAAAATATCTGTTTGTGGACGGGGTGTGTTTCAAGATGAGAGTGGCAAAGAGTGTGGAGAATGTTCCTGTGCTTGTGGTTATCGGAGTGAATGAGTTTGGGCAGAGGATGGTTTTAGGGCTGCAGGCTGGGGATAAGGAATCGGCCACCTGCTGGAGGGAGTTCTTCAAAGACCTCAAACGCAGAGGTCTTGATGGCCGCAATGTGCAGCTCGGGATCATGGACGGGCTGCCTGGGTTGGAGAGGATTTTCACAGAAGAGTTTCCAAAGGCCAAGATCCAGCGCTGCCAGGTCCATGTGGCAAAAAATGTTTTGGCCAAGGTCCCCATGAAACTTAAACAAGCCGTTGCTGATGATGTCCGCACCATCTTCTATGCCTCATCGGAAAAGAAAGCCATGGAGTATTTTGAGGTTTTTCAAGAGAAGTGGGAAAAAGAAGTTCCTTCTGCTGTTAAATGTCTGGGAAAATCCATAGAGAACTGTTTGACGTTTTTTCATTTTCCGAAGGAAGATTGGATCTGTCTACGGACGTCTAATATTATCGAACGGCTCAATAAAGAGTTCAAACGCAGGACAAAGCCCATGGAGATTGTCGCAGGTGAGCGTGCCTGTTACACACTCCTGGCTTTTATCTGCTTGAAGATGGAAATGCATTGGAGGACCTTCCCTATGGGGAAAAGAGCCAGCAATTTACCAGTATTACAAAATCTTGAGCTGGCTAATTTCACACAATCTAGTTGACAGTACCCAAATCTCCTAAAGCTTTGGTTTACCCAGATTAAAAAAGGACACTAAGCGAGCAAAAATTTTATTAAAGGCGTAGAAATGAAAAGCAAAACCAAGGTCATTTTAATTATTTTATTTCTTTCAGGCTGTATTATGCTTAATTCATTTGGCGGACAAGAAGCTGAATGGAAAGGAAAAATTGAGTATGAAAACGGAGTCAAAATCATTCAGAATCCAGGAGACCCTCTTTATGGTGAGATTAAATTCGAATTAGAAGAGGATCTATGCATCGGAAATGAAAACGATGAGAATTTCCTCTTTTATAGAATCAGAGACATCCAAGTTGACACGGATGGGAACATCTATGTTCTGGACTCCGGAAATCATAGATTGCAGGTTTTTGACAAGAACGGCAAATATCTTCGCACAATCGGAAAAAGGGGGCAGGGCCCTGGAGAATTTAATACACCTTTATGCCTTCAGTTAGATGACGAGACAGGTAATATCTTTGTGACAGATTATATGTCAATGACTATTATTATCTTCGAGAAAGAGGGGAAATATATCGATAAAGACATTCATCATGCAGAGCTTCTGCATGATTTTTATGTAGATTCTGACGGATGTATTTGGGGAAAATTCTCTTTGCCTGGGATAGACAGTCGCTTTATAAAAAAAGTAACTCTTACAGGAAAAGTCGAAAATACTTTTGCTGAAATTCCATACTATGTGAACAGGATAAAGCTTTCCTCTTCAAAGGTCGGTAATACACCATATATGGTAGGTTATTTTTTTACTCATGGGTACGAGTATGACCTTTTTCTTTCTCAAGTTGACAATCATACTTTTGTTTATGGCTATTCGAAGGAATATAAATTAATTGCATTTGATAATAATGGCGATACCCTTTTTATGATTAAAAAAGACGAGCCTCCTAAAGAGATAACAAAAAATGAGAAAGATAGAATTATAAATCAGAATAAAGGAGATTTAATGAAGAAGGGATATTATGTTCCCGAAATATCCATAAAGTTCCCGGATTACATGCCTTATTTTTACTCAATTATTACAGACAATAAAGGTCGAATTTATGTTCGCAAGAATCCAGTCTCTCGTGAATCAAACACAAATCACGAATACGATGTATTTAACAAAGAGGGACGATACATATACAAGATACGTTTAAATCATTATCCAGACATAATCAAGAATGGCTATCTGTACACCATGGTTGTAAATGAAGATACTGGATTGGAACAAATTAAGCGGTACAGAATTAAAAACTGGGATAAAATTAAAGATGGAATATCCTAAAAAGTTTAAACAAAGTGGAAACCATATCCCATAACACTATAGCTTCCATTGCTTGATAAATGACATGAGGCGATTTAGTATTTTAATTAGGGGATAAAATGAAAAGTAGAACCAGCGTTCTTTCGGTCGCTTTGTTTCTTTCTTTATTTATTATTTTTGTCTCTTGCGTAAACCAAAAGTCAGAATGGAAAGGGACAATAGTGGAAGTCGATGGAGTCACGGTCGTTAGGAATCCTAAAGAGCCGATGTATGGGGAAAATGTTTTTAGTTTGGAGGAGGAGCAGTCTATTGGAGAAGCTGAAGGAAGAGAAGAATATATGTTTTCAGAAATAGGAACTATAGCAATAGATGATGAGGAAAGAATTTATATCTCTGATTGGAAGGAAACCCATATTAAAGTTTTTGATAAGGATGGCATGTATTTAATTACGATTGGAAGAAAGGGACAAGGGCCAGGAGAATTCGAGAGGATTTCAGGAATGCAGATTACTCATCAAAAAGAATTATTGGTATTTGACATGAATATGCGGCGATTATCGTTTTTCACTGTCGACGGAAAATTAATTGAGACTTTATCTATAAGTGAACTGCGACCTTTTAAATTAAATATGAATTCTAAAAGAAACTTTATAATTACATCAGTTACATTAGATTTAATGAACAATCAATCAATAACTGAATTTAAAATTTATGATGCAAACCTGAGTTTACTCAAGACAATTGCGACTCCCAGCCCAAGGAACATCTTTAATCCTTTTGATTCGTTTTTTATCTGGGAACTTGCTAAAGATGACAATATTGTTTATGGCTACAACGAGACTTACGAACTGCAGATTTTAGATTCTGGAGGAAAAATAATAGAGAAAATAGTAAAGGAATACGACCCGGTGAAAATCACAAAAGAGGAGAAACAAGAAGCAGAAAAAAAATATTCTTCACCTAATAAAATTGAGTATCCCCAATTTCGTCCTGCATATCAATACTTCATTCTTGATGATGATGATAGAATTTATGTTCAGACTTTTGAAAAAACAGAAGATGGGAATGGATATTTTTATGATATCTTTGATTCAAAAGGAAGATACGTAGCAAAAATTCCTCTCAGATTTACACCAAGAATCTTGAAAAAGGACAAACTTTATACCATAGAAGAAGATGAAGAAGGATTTCAGATGGTCAAGAGATATAAAGTCACCTGGAGATATTAGCGAATTTAGGCAACTGGAACTCAAATCCACTAAAGCCCTGGCTTCCCTGGATTTGAATAGACGCTGAGCGAGTTAGCACCTCAAATATGTATGCATCTCCAGATTCGTAATGGAAGAGGCAAAATCCTGTCACAGATCTGAAGATGCGTCCCTTATTTTTAAGCTATTATAAACGCAATAAATGTTTTTATATTGGCTCAGCGAGCCCCGAGGACGTGGCAATCTCCTTTTCTGTATGATTCTGTACGAGATTGCTTCGTTTCACTCGCAATGACACATTATTATTGAAGTTAGCACAATTAATGGAAGTATTTCTCATCATACATCGGCTATCCATTATTTTTGCGTTATTCAATAAATGAGTCTATAGACATATTATTTGAAGCGTTTAAATCAGTTGACAGAAAAAGACTCAGGTGGTATGTATTACTTCTAAATTTCCCTCGACTCCAGTTGGTTCATACGTTTCTGCTTGAAGTGCACCATGGATCAAAAAGAGTTCAAAAACATCACCTTTGAAGCCAAGGAAGGCAAGGCTTTCCTCACCATCAACCGCCCTCCCCTGAACATCCTGAATATCGCCACCATGGAAGAGATGAACGAGGCCTTGAAGTCTCTCGCTGGAAACACCGATGTCAAAGTCCTGGTCATCTCAGGTTCCGGGGAAAAAGGCTTCTCTGCTGGCGTCGATGTGTCTGAACACACCAAAGACAAAGTCGAGAAGATGCTTCAGGTCTTCCATGACATCTTCCGCAACCTCGATAAGCTCGACCAGGTGACAGTGGCTGCGGCCAAAGGATTAACCCTGGGAGGAGGCTGTGAAGTGGCGCTTTTCTGCGACCTGATATTCGCCGCCGACAACCTGAAAATCGGGCAGCCGGAAATCAAGCTCTCAGCCGTGGCTCCGGTCGCTCTCCTTATCCTGCCCAAGCTGGTGGGGCTTAAAAAAGCCTCGGAGATCCTGCTCACCGGAAAAGTGATGGATGCCGCTGAGGCGGATCAGATCGGCCTGGTCAACAAAGTTGTCCCATTGGCTTCATTCGACTCTGAACTCGAGCATTTCATCCAGCCCTTCATTGAAATGAGCCTGGTTGGGATCAAGCATACTAAGAAAGGCATAAAGCTGGGCCTGGAAACTCCCTTTATCGCTGGTCTGGATAAAATCGAAAAGGCCTATATCGAGGAATTGATGGCCTCTGAAGACGCCCATGAAGGGCTGAAAGCTTTCCTGGAAAAAAGGAAGCCTATTTGGAAAAATAGATAAAGGAGGAACAGATGAAAGCCGCCGTTTTCAACAAACCCAACGAGCCCCTCAAGATAGAAGAGGTGGAAGACCCAAAGATATACTTCCATGAAATACTGGTCAAGGTGGCTGCTTGCGGGGTCTGCAACACGGACCTGCACTATATCGATCACGGAGTCCCGACCTTCAAGAAGCCCCCGATAATCCTGGGGCATGAAGCGTCCGGAGTGGTCAAGGACGTCGGGGCCCAGGTCAAGGACTTTAAGGCCGGCGACCATGTGCTCATTCCTCCTGTCTTCTCCTGCGGGCACTGTTACAACTGCCGGATAGGCCGGGAGAACATCTGCCTGAACATGATCATGCTGGGCAACAACATCGACGGGGCTTACGCGGAACTGGTCAAAGTCCCTGCCAAAGACTGCATTCACCTTCCGGAAGATATGCCTCTCCAGGAATCATCCATCATCGCTGACGCCGTTTCCACTCCCTTTCATGCGGTGAAAAACAGAGCCCAGGTCAGGCCTGGCGATTCGGTGGTTGTCATCGGCTGCGGCGGAGTGGGCATCAATGTTGTCCAGATAGCAGCTGCAGCCGGCGCTTCGGTCATTGCCGTGGATATCATGGATAATAAGCTGGAAATGGCCAAGAGATTGGGAGCCAAACACACCATAAACTCTTCAAAAAAAGCCGATAAACTCATACTCACAGAGATCAGGGATATCACAAACGGCGGCGCGGACATCTGCATCGAAGCCATCGGCAACCCGAAAACGATCGAGATGGGACCGAGCACACTCAAGCCGGGCGGCCGTTATGTCCAGGTGGGATATTCCCATAAGGCTGCCCCTTTGAATGCGGGACGTTTAATGTTCAGAGAGTTAGAAATCATTGGTTCCCTGGGCTGCCGGCCGGTGGACTATCCCAAGATAATCGAGATGATCAAGCTCAAAAAGATACAGCTCGAGCCCGTGATCACCCATAGATTCAAGCTGGAAGACATAAACAAAGCGTTCGACCTGATGAGAAAGAGTCAATCCCTCAGGTCCATCATCGTCTTTTAAACGACCTTAATCGCCGAAGGGTTTGTCTATCGCGGTCGACTCCATCCCTCCGAGAATCCGTCCTCCGTCCTCTGTGACCACGAAACAGTCCTCCAGGCGGACTCCGAACTCTCCGTAAATATAAATGCCCGGCTCATCGCTGAAGGTCATACCAGGCTGAAGTTTCAGCTTATTTCCCTTAACAAGATAAGGGTATTCGTGGCCTTCCAAGCCGATTCCGTGACCCAGACGATGGGTGAAGTACTTGTATCCGGGTCCAAACCCCGCATCTTCGATGACTTTCCGGGCCGCGCGGTCGATGTCCTTGCAGGGAACGCCGGGACGGACCGCTTTTAAGGCTTCAGCCTGCGCCTTTTTCACGATCTCCCAGACTCTTTTCTGCTTGTCTGACGGCTTGCCGAAGACGACGGTCCGTGTCACGTCGGAACGAAAGCCTTCTACACCGCAGCCACCGTCCACGATGATTGCATCTCCTTCCTGGAGGTCGCGCACTACAGTGGATCCATGGGGAAAAGCTGAGTTGGGGCCATACTGAGGCCACCCTCCTCCGCTGACGCCCATCTGCTGGTGGGCTTTACGGATGATTCCGGCCAGCTCTCCAGCGCTCATTCCTTGCTGGAGGTGTTGGAAAGCCTCTTTATAGGCCAGCTTGGTGATCTTATTTGCCAGGTCCATGTAGGCAAGCTCTTTTTCGGTCTTGATTCCCCTGCAGCCTTCGGTAACAACATCCCCGTTGACCAGTTCCATATGAGGCGCATCTTTACGGAGGCCGTAATAGACAAAACTCCTCACGGTCGGGCCCAGCGCCAGTCGGCCGTTTCCGGCTCCGACGTCTTTCACGATACCGGCTATGAGCTTGTATGGATTCTCATCCTCCTCCCAGGTGCGGACCTCCTGCCCTTCGGGGATTCTCTCTTCAGCTCTCATCTTCTCAAAAGCCGGGCAGACCCAGATGGGCTTGCCTTTGCGGTTGAGGACCGCGCCGAAGGTCCGCTCGCTCCGGCCCCAGCCTACGTTGGTGAAATACAAAAGGTTCGTGCTTCCGGAGAGGAAAAGCCCGTCGATCTTGTGTTGGGCCATCAACTGCTGCGCCTTGTCCAGGCGCCGCTCATAATCCTCTGGTGTAAGGGGCTCGACGCCCTTGACCATGTTATTCAACTCTGCCTGGACAGGTTTCGGGGTGCGGGAGAGCAGATTGCCTGTGAACCCAAAGGTGGTGATGGATAGACCACCGACTTTCAGAAATTTGCGGCGAGTCAGCGACATGTCTCCTCCTTTTTATTATTCAATATCGGGCATGGGCCGGACCCTTGCCTTTTGCGTCAGCTTCTTTTCCCCGACCTGGAGGGTCACGACATACTCGCCGGGCGACACCAGCTCACCGGGCCTTCCGCTGATTCTTGCGCCTCTTTCCTTCATCTTCTCAATCTCTTCTTTGGTCCACTTCCGGTACATGTTCCAGACCACCTTATTGATCCCGGCCTTTTGGCTTCCCCTGAGACTATTCAGCTCTGTTCCGTAGGGGTCGGTGATGATAACGCTGACTTCGTCCTTCATTTCGTTTTTCAAATAGTAATAGATGACAATGCCATTGTCCTCGTTGGGAGCGTCGAAGTGTCTGTTTCCGAAGATTCCAGTCCTGTATCTGTATCTCCACTGGATCTTCGGCTCCACTTCAAAAAGATAGACATCCTCGGCTAAAACCTTCTCGTTCAGATCCTGGAGCGGGGAGATATCCGTGACATAAATTCCCCATCCATAACTTCCGACAACAAGGTCGTTCTCACGGGGATGAATCAGGAGGTCATGGATCGGGTTGGTGGGCATGTTGTTCTTCATGCTCATCCAGCTCTTCCCGCCATCGAGGGTAATGAAAACTCCGATGTCTGTCCCGACAAAAAGCAGGTTGGGATTCTTTTTGTCCTCAAAGATAACATAGATGATCTCTTGCGGCAGGTTGCCGGCAACGGATATCCAGGTCTCTCCGAAATCCGTTGTTTTGAAGACAAGAGGCGTGAAATCGTCTTTCTGAAATCCGGTTTTGACCACATAAGCCGCACCTTCTTCAAAATGGGAGGCAAACACGCGGCTCACATAATAGAATTCAGGCGCACCCGCTTTGGTGAGGTTCGGGGTGAGGTCAATCCAGGTGCCGCCGCCGTTCTTAGTCAGCTGGACTTTTCCATCATCCGTGCCGACCCAGATGATTCCCGGCGTCAGCGGCGACTCGGAGATGGTGGTGATGGTGCAGTGCTCGATGTTCCCTTTGAGCTTCTCCGGGTCGTTGGTCGTCAGGTCAGGACTGATCTCCTGCCAGTCATCTCCCTGGTTCATGGACCGGTGGAGAACGTTCGACCCGAAATAGATGACCTGGCTGTTATGAGGAGAGATGCGGATGGGACAGTTCCAGTTGAACCTGAGAGAAGGCTCGCCTTCCTTACGGGAAGGACGGATGCTCTTGCTTGTATTCAGCTTCTGGTCGACCCGCTGGATGGTGCCGAACTGATACTCGTTGTAGAGCCAGCGGCTGTCGTTGGGGTCAGGCTGGTTGTACATCCCGTCTCCACCGCCCACCATGGCCCAGTCGTCCCGGGTGATCCGGCCGGTGGGACCATTGGAGGGGATTTTCACGGATCCCGTATCCTGGGTTCCACCATAGATATTATAGGGCTCATCCATGTCCACTCCGATGGCATAGAACTGGGCCCCCGGAATATTCTCGAAAACATCCCATGTTTTTCCGAAGTCGTAAGCGATAGCCAGACCGCCGTCGTTTCCCAGGATGATGTGGTTGGAATTCGCGGGGTCGATCCACAGGGCATGATGGTCCACGTGCACGTTGTCGCCGGCAATATTTCTTGCCCAGGTTTTTCCTCCGTCCGTGGACCGGAAAAGAGTTGTACTCTGGACATAGATCACCTGGTCGTCATTGGGGTCGATCCTGATCTGGCCGTACCATTTGCCGCCGCCGATGTTGGCTCTCTCAGGATTCATCTTCTTCCACGTCTTCCCTGCGTCATCGGAGCGGTAGACCTCGCCGCCAATCCTCCGTTCTTGCGGCTCCTGATTGCGGCTGCGGGCAAATTTGGCCTCTGCCTCTGTGGGAGGCCGCATGTTCCAGTTGTCGATTGTGGCATAGACGATATTCGGTTTTCTCAAATAGACTGCGACGCCGATACGGCCGAGCTTTCCGCTCGGAAGGCCGTTGCTCAGCCTTGTCCAGTTTTTTCCGCCGTCTGTCGTTTTGTAAATCCCGCTTTCCGGACCCGCTTCCTCGAAGTACCAGGCATTACGCCATTTATCGTAGGAGGCTGCGTAGAGGACATCCGGGTTTTGAGGATCGATGGTCACATCCACGAATCCGACTTTATCGCTGATGTAGAGGGATTTTTTCCAGGTCTTGCCTCCGTCTGTTGTTTTATAGAGCCCGCGTTCCTCGTTGAAGGAAAAGTGGTAGCCCAGGGCAGCGACGTAAACGATATCCGGGTGAGTGGGATGAATGGCGATCCGCCCGATATGCCGCGTCTCCTTGAGCCCCATGTGCTCCCAGGTCTTGCCTCCGTCCGTGGATTTATACACGCCGTCGCCCAGAAGAGAGATCCGGCCCGAGGCGGGATCTCCGGTACCCACCCAGATGATGTTGGGGTCTGAAGGCGCGACAGCCGTATCGCCGATGGGCATCTTGCCTGGATTCTTGAAGACGGGCTCGAATGTCGTACCGTTATTGATGGTTTTCCACAGGCCTCCAGATGCCGTGGATACGTAGAAGGTGTACGGCTGGGATTCAGGAACGACGACATCCAGTATCCTTGCGCCCTGCCTGGCCGGACCGAGAGCCCTGTAGTCAAAAACCTTGAGCAGGTCTTCGGTGAAAATGCCCTGTCCTTCACAAAGCGTCCCGGATACCAGGATTAAAATAAAGCATAAAAAGATGAGACTGGATAAGCGTATTTTGGGTTTCATAGCGCCTCCTTAATGATGTCATTGCTAGCCCATCGAAGCAATCTCGCACGAAAGATGGATGTAAGTTTTCCTTCATATGAGATTGCCGCGCTTCGCTCGCAATGACAATTTAAGTATCCTTTTTGCTCTGTGCATTTCAATCCCGTCACCTTGGGACAAGCTCATTTAATCAAATAAAACCTGGTCTGATGGCCGTCGATGAACTGGCATCCCTCTTCAGTAAACATGGCTGTTTCTTCAAAACCGATCCGGACATCCTGGTTGTCCCACTCAGGGATGCTGGTCGTGCAGCTGTACTCGATCGCATAAACGGTGTTCGGATAGAGAGGGTATTTCCCGCGCAGCTCTACACCCTCCGGGGCCTGCTCCGGAGGCCTGGCATCCATCGGAGGCCCGGCCGCGTGGCCGTGAGATCCCACAGGATGAGAATAGATAAGGGGCCGCAGGCCTTCGGCTTCTGCTTTTTTCATCGCTGACCAGACAATTTCGTTACCGGACCTTCCGGTCTTGAATTCGTTCCTGAAAATATCGCCCAGCTTGTTTGTCCGTCTCAAGGCTTCTTTCAGACCTTCCGGAGCATCTTTTTCTCCAATCTTACATACATAAGCCTGCCACTGCATATCCGTGCAGAGTCCGAGATACTTGATCCCGACATCGCAGTGAAGAAGGTCGCCTCTCCGGATCACATCCCTATCATTCTCATATTTGGCCGCCTCCTTTTTATGTCTCTGAATGGATATCGAGGGCTGAAACCAGGCCTCAAGGCCCAAACCCGTAATCTTCTGCCTGATCCACCAGACTACATCCTCTGTGGTCGTTATATCCGGAGTGATGACTTTATTGGAATAAAACTCGGCGATGATATCATGAGCAATGCCGCAGACATACCTGTAGACACTGAGCTCCTCCGGGCTTCGGGTCTCCAGCCAGCCCACGCAGAGATTCTCCGCGGATACGAGCCGAGAAGAGAATTCCGGTCCGAGAGCTTTTTCCAGCTTCTCCTTGAGGCTTGCCGTCAACCCATCTCCAAAGGCCCAGGTCGAGGAAACGTTGATCCCGACCTTTCTGGGATTCAACTTCTTGATGACTTCGGCCAGGCTTTCAAACTGCTTTTTCTTTTTATCCAGCCAGGTGCTTTTATACCATCCTCCAATGCCGTAATAACTCCCGGACAACCTCTCGACTTCTCGTCCTTCGCCCCGGTCGTAAAAAATAAGGATCGACGTCCGCCGCGCGGCCATGGTCGGCTCAGGAACAAGAGTCATATAGACAGGGTCTTCGTTGTACTCCCGGTTGATGATAAGCCACATGTCAATTCCTTCCCTTCTCATCAATTCCGGGATGATGTTGTCCAGCCTCCATCTCAGCCACTCGTTCATCACCCCGGCCCGCTCCTTTTCAGGCAATATTCTTGTGGAGTCATTGACCGCGGTTGCTCTGTTATCCTGGGTGAAGGAATCCGCAGCAAGCAATAGAATAAAAACCAGAGGAAAAATCTTTAAATGCATTTTCAAATGTTTTGGGGACATTTCCTCAGCCTCCTCCGATTGAAGAACTCTATTTTCCCTTAAACTTCCCTTTTCTCTTCTCCAGGAAAGCGGCGACTCCTTCTTTCTTGTCCTCTGTGGTGCAGGTCAAGGCATGAAGGTAGGATTCGAGGGCGAATCCTGAAGCCTTATCCCCTTCCTGGCTTCTGTTCACAGCTTCTTTCGCGTACCTGACAGCTAAGGGCGGCCTGGAGGCGATCTTTTGAGCCAGTTCCATGGCTGCGTTCATCAATTCCTCTGGAGGCACGACTTTATTGACCAGCCCTATCCTGTAAGCTTCCTGGGCATCGATAAAATCTCCGGTGAGTATCATCTCCATGGCCCGGCCCAATCCCACCAGCCGGGGCAGCCTCTGTGTTCCGCCGTCTCCGGGGATAATGCCCAGCTTGACTTCAGGGGCCCCAAACTGAGCCTTCTCCGTACAGACCCGGACGTTACAGGCCAGGGCCAATTCCAATCCTCCTCCGAGGGCATAACCGTTGACTGCAGCTATGACCGGGACGGGAAGATTCTCGATGCGGGAGAAAATCTCCTGCCTCTCGCGCGAGACCCGCCGCCCCATCCGGGCATCACGGTCCACAAGCTCCTGGATATCCGCTCCGGCCACAAAAGCTTTATCCCCTGACCCGGTTATGATCAACACTCTCAGCTTGTCGTCTTTTTCCAGTTCATCCAAAAGGCTGCTCAATTCAGAAGTCAATTCATTGGATATAGCATTGAGTTTATCGGGACGGTTGACGGTCAGAATCCCGATATCGTCTTTCTTTTCATAGATGAGTGTTTTATACATGACTTTCTCCTTCTATCTCTTTCCCTTTGAATTTTTTTCGATGCTTTCCCCAATTATTTCTAAGTGAAAGCTTTGATGCCGAGCTCGTAGGCGCCGATTATGAGCTGCTGGATCTGGGACGTCCCTTCATACAGGGTGTTGATCCGGGCATCACGATAAAACCGCTCCACGTCGTATTCTCCGGAAAAACCGTATCCTCCGTGAATCTGGATGGCTTTGTAAGCCACGCGGTTGACCATCTCGCTGCAGTAGTATTTGGCGATGGATGTCTCCCTGGTGTTGGGAACTCCTTTGTTCTTCATGTCACCAACCCGGTAGACAAGCAGGCGTCCTGCCTCGCATTCAACGACCATATCCGCGATCATCTGCTGCACGAGCTGAAAACTGGCAATCGGCTTGCCGAACTGGATCCTCTGGATAGCGTATTCCTTGCAGATATCGATACAGCCCTGCGCTGACCCGACGCAGCCTGCGGCCACGGTGTAGCGTCCGAAATCAAGCGTGCCCATGGCAACCTTGAAACCTTTATTCACCTCACCCAAAACATTCTCTTTGGGAACGCGGCAGTTCTCCAGGAATATCTCGCCCGTGTTGGATGCGCGGAGGCCGAGTTTGTCATGGAGGTCCTTGGTGGAAAATCCCTCCATTCCTCTCTCCACCAGGAAAGCAGTGATCCCTCGAGCCTCAGCCTTTTTGTCTGTCTTGGCGTAGACGATGGCCAGATCCGCTATCCCGGCGTTGGTGATCCACGTCTTCTGGCCGTTGAGAACATAATGATCACCATTCTCAACAGCCGTTGACTTCATGCTCGCCGGGTCGCTCCCCGCATCCGGCTCTGTCAGGCCAAAACAGCCCATCCACTCTCCACTGGCCAGCTTGGGAAGATATTTCTTTTTTTGCTCCTCATTGGCAAATTTAAAAATGGGGAGCTCGACAAGAGAAACCTGGACTGAATACGTTCCCCGCATGGAAGAATCCACCCGGCCTATCTCCTCGGCGACAATCGCGTGGCTGATGTAATCAAACCCGGCACCTCCATATTCCTCAGGAATGGGTGTGCCCGCAAATCCCAGCTCAGCCAGCTTTTTGAAAATATCACGGGGGAATTCTCCCTTTTTATCGTTCTCGCTGGCCACGGGAGCGATGACTTCTTTGGCGAATTTGCGGATGGTCTCCTGGATCATTTTTTGTTCTTCACTCAAATCAAAATCCATGGCTTGCTCCTTTTTATTTATGATTCATGAAATTCTTAATTTTGGCTTTAAAAAATTGAGAAGAAGAGATGACATGATCTTCGCCTAACAGCCGCAAAATTATCTCATTTATCAGGCTTGATAAGAAGTGAGCCAACAGAAATCTTATTCTCCCCAGTTTCCTGCGCTTTCTTCTTCTGTTTTAACGCTCTTCAATACTTATAAAAGCCTTCGCCGGATTTTTTCCCCAGTTTGCCTTCAGCAATCATCTTCCTGATGATCTCCGGGGGCTTATAGCGCTCGTCCTTCAACTTTCCGTAAAGAGTTTCCATCTTCGCCAGGTGGATATCCAGGCCGATCATATCGATCAGGGCCAGCGGTCCCATCGGCAGTCCGGCTCCAAGCTTCATCGCCTCGTCGATGTCTCCGGCAGAGGCAATCCCATCGGCGTAGACTGTGGCTGCTTCGTTCAAAAGCCCGGCCAGAACGCGGCTGACGATCCCGGCTGGCGCTTCCTTGGCGGTCGTGATGGGAACCTTGCCCAGGTCTTCAGCGAACTTCTTTGTCGCAGCGATTGTTTCATCAGAGGTCTGGTTTCCGCGGATTATCTCAACCAGCTTCATGATCACAGCCGGGTTGAAGAAATGCATACCGACTACCTTATCCGGTCGCTGAGTGGCTAAAGCAATATCGCTCACAGAAAGAGCTGTGGTGTTTGTGGCCAGGATCGTCTCAGGCGGACAGATTGAATCCAGCTTCTGGAACACTTCCTTTTTTGACTCGATGTTCTCGATAATGGCCTCGACAACAAAATCGGAATCTCCTGCCAGCTCCAGGTCTGTGGACCAGTTCAGACGGGAAAGCACTGCATCCATCTCATCCTGGGTGATCTTTCCGCTCTCAACTCGCCTGCTCAAGCCTGCCGTGACTTTCCCTTTGGCCTTCTCGACAAGCTGGTCAGAGATGTCGACCACTGTCACATCATATCCCTGCTGCGCACAGAGCTGACCAACCCCGGCGCCCATGATCCCTGCGCCCACAACAAAAGGCTTTTTCACTTCCATTGAAATCCCTCCATTCTAAAAAGAAATATTGGAATGTATCAAAAATTTGATGATTCTTTTCCCCGTTGAACTGCGGCGTTCCCTCCAGCCGCGCGCCATGTTATTCAAGCTGTTTTATCCCTTCTTCCAAACCCGAAAAGCGAAATCGCATTTTTGAATAAAAGTCTTAATCCAAAAGATTCAATCGCAAAAGCTTCCGACAGTCTTTATAAATAATTCAGGATAAATGCTCTTTTATATATTATTCGCTAACTGCCCTCGTCTTGTTTACAGCTTCTAATCAGTTGAGCCGCTCGACCACGATGGCGACTCCCTGCCCTCCTCCGATGCACAGGCTGACCAGTCCCATAGTTTTATCATGGGTTTTCAGAGTATAGAGTAAAGTTGTCAGTATCTTGGCGCCCGTAGCACCCACAGGATGACCGAGGGCGATGGCTCCCCCATGAAGGTTGACTTTAGTCCGATCCCACTTGAGATCCCTTTCCACGGCCAGAATCTGGGCAGCAAAAGCCTCGTTGAGCTCGATGATGTCGATATCCTCAAGCTTGAGGCCTGCCTTTTCTAAAGCGGTATTCACGGCGGGTACCGGCCCTATGCCCATGATCGCCGGGTCGACTCCCGCATGGGCGTAGGAAACGATCCTGGCTAAAGGTTTGACACCCAATTTCTTGGCTCTATCTTCCTTCATGACCAGGACTGCTGCCGCCGCATCACAGAGAGCGCAGCTGTTTCCGGCGGTGACCGTCCCATCCTTCTTGAAAACAGGCGGAAGTTTGGCCAGTTTTTCAACCGTAACGCCCTCTCTCGGGATCTCTTCCGTATCAAACATCATGGTCTCTTTTTTCGTCAGGGACACCTCAACAGGCAGGATCTCCTCCTTGAATTTTCCCTCTTTGACGGCTTGAACCGCTTTATCCTGGCTTTCCGCAGCGTAGGTGTCCTGCTCGGCTCGGCTGATATTATATTTTTCGACAAGCGTTTCTGCGGTCACTCCCATCAAGTGTCCGGCCAGAGGGCACATGAATCCATCCTGGTGCATGATATCGACCAGCTTGCTGTCTCCCATGCGGTTTCCCCATCTTGCTCCGGCTGCGATGTAAGGAACCTGGGATGTATTTTCGGCTCCACCTGCCAGAACAACTTCCGCATCTCCTGCCTTTATCATCTGAGCTGCAAGGCTGACTGCCCGCAGAGATGAACCGCAGCGTTTGTTCACCGTAAATGCCGGGACCTCATGCGGCATCCCTCCTTTGACCGTGGACAGACGGCCGATATTGGGCCCGAGGCCTGCTTGCCAGCCGGTCCCGAAGACCACTTCGTCTACCTGGCCGGGCTCTATTCCGGCCCTTCGGACCGCTTCTCTCAAATGAGCGCTCCCAATTCCACGGCTGAAACATTCTTAAATGCACCGCCAAAGCTTCCTCCAGCAGTCCGGACAGCACTGCCAATGACGATATCACTCATGGATGACCTCCCTTCTTTTCGCTTTCATTTTTAGCAAGATATTCACGGATTTGAGGATTCACCATTATAGTTATCACTTCTCAAGGCTGTCAATAAAAAACCGGATTATTTTTCTTTTTTGGGCCGGCGGAAAAGCTTGAAAAGGTCGGACAGCTTGCCTTTGATGTACCCTTCCCTGACAAAAAACGGTCCTTCCTCGGGTTTTATCCACTTGATGTATTTGCCTCTTTTCAGGCCCTGGGGATCCCGGGCCAGTCCGATCCGGAAATCTCCGTCTCGTGTCTGGATGATGGCCACGTTGACCTGTTCATCTTCCGGGGAAGTGTACTGGGTAGCAGCAACGATCCTGTCCTTGCGGGGGGTCTTTTTATAGATGAAATATTCATCAGGGATGGACCGGGGAAGGTTTTCCTCTTTCAGACCTTCCCTCTTTTGAGTCGGGCCTGCCCTCTCCACGATCCCGACGATGCAGGTATTCCCGAATCCGCTCATGTTGAACCAGAGCCCGTAGTTCAGGTTTTTAAAACCTTCTTTGAACATATCCTTATATTGGTCGTGTCCGCGGAGCTGCCAGACCAACTCTACTAGTTGAGCTCCTCCTGATGCACCCAGGGGATGCGTCCTGGCCAAAAAACCCCCGGATCGGTTGATATAAACTTTTCGGCCTTTGATGTTTTTTTCCTCAAGGACGAATTTGTGGCCTTCTCCTCTCTCCGCAAGGGCCAGATCCTCGGCGGCTATCCAGGGAACGGACTTGAAAGCATCGTGGAGTTCGAACAGGTCTATCTCATGAGGATTGAGGTCCGCTTCTGCGAAACACTTTCTGCCGGCAATGACTGCTGCTTCCATGGAAATCAGGGTTTTTCGTTCTGCGATCTTGATGTGATCAAAGGCGGATTTGACACTGGTCAGCTTGATATCCGTTGGATCCGGAGTGAGATAAACTGCGCCGGCACCATTGTAAGAACCGCTACAGTCATACTTGGTGAGCGGACGGGCGATTACGCGGTTGATCTCGGGGTCGTCATACTCCTTGCGGGTGACGGGTTGTCTGAAATAGGCGTACTCATTCAGGGCTCCATACTCAAGGTATTTCACGCTCATTTCGTAGCAAATGTTCCGGAATTCCTTCTCCGAAACCTTATAGGCATCCATGTATTCGTAGGAAGCCAGGGCGGCCACTGCAGGCATCTCGCCCAGACCCCGTTCCCTTTCTTCCTCAGCAATCACGGTCGATATTTGAGAAGGGATGTCCTCATTCTTGAGCTTGCCCTTCATCTTCTCGCCAAAGCAGACCAGGACTTTGAGTCCTGAGGAAGCCAGCCTCTTTCCCAGCTCAACGGCCGCTGCTCCCGTAGCAGAGCCCAGCTCGACATGATAGACCTCCGTGTCCCGGGCAAGCTTCATCTCAATCCCGACGAGAGAGTCGAGCCCGGTCTGACGGGCAAACCCGATGGGGTCCATGCTGCCGATAACAAGGCAGTCCGGGACCAGGTCTAAGGTATAATGGTGGGAGTTCTGAAGCGCTTTCTGGCAGGCATCGGCCAAGATCACGCCGATGGGCCTGAAATCCTTCCCGAATGGAGTCAAAGATACTCCGGCCACATAAACATCACTCACTTTAGGCTGAACTCCTCATAATTCTTACTGAACACGATTTTAATCGATTTTTTAATTATGCTTCACAAGGAAGAATAAGCAATATTGCTATTTCCAGTTTTATTATCTAAAATACATCCGCCGGAAGTCAACAAAAGGGGAAAAAACCATAAAAATATTGACTTTATGCTGAAAATATATATAAATATATATAATATATAGAATTAGTACAGATTATCTCCTTTGCGGCTTTTTTTACTGAGGAAATAACCAGGAAAACAAAGAAAATCCTTATGAAAACGAGAACGAAATTAACTATTTTAGAATTAAAAAAAGTCAATAATCCGGTATAAAAAAAAGGAGCCAAGAATAACAAGACTCTGTTCCAAGAATATTTCAGGGAGGAAAAAATGAAATCCAAATTTAAGGTTATCTATCTTATTTTATTCTTTGTGATTTTCTTTTTCAGCGGATCACAATGGCTGAAAGGTCTGGAAAAGAAGGACATGAATATACCAGCGAACGAGGATCTCCAGAAAAATGCAGCGCAGATATTCAAGAAAAACTGCAGTACTGCCGGCTGCCACAGCGGCGCCTATCCTCCGATGAACCTGAATCTGGAAAAAGATAGATTCGCAAAAGCTCTGCTCAACATCCCGAGCCAGGAAATTCCCTCGTTGAAACTGGTCGATACGGATAATCCAGAAAAGAGTTACCTGCTGATGAAAATCAAGGGAGAAACATCAATAGTTGGAAAGCGCATGCCTGCTGGTTCTCCAGCACTCAAAGAAAACGATATCCAAACTATTGAAGACTGGATATCAAGCTTAAGCTATAGTCAAACGGGAGGAAACAGAATAATCATTGAGCAAGCCAAAATACCAGATAAATCCGGGAAAAAGGAATTGAAGAAGCCTGCTTTCTGGGGAACTCAGCTCATCAATCTCCCCACCACCCATTCCCTCGGAAAAGGAAATGTGCTCTTCAGGGTTTCCCACCGTTATGTCCCCTCCATAGCCAGCGGATATGATTCTTTTTACGGACTGGACGGACCAGCTGTGATTCTCCTGAGTCTGGGATATGGCATCAGCGACAATCTCAGTTTAACGCTGGCCCGCACTAAATTGAATAAAGAAGTGGAACTCTCCTTCAAATGGGTCATGTTTGGACAGAGGACTAAATCAAAGCTTCCTCTCTCCGGGGCTTTAAACATCGGAGGAAGCTGGGCTACTGAATCTCTTCCGGGAAGAGAAGTTTTTGACGCAGATAACATGAAATTCAACGCGCAGGCCATTTTTTCCTATCAGCTGAACAATTCCATTTCTGTTGCTCTGGTGCCGGCCTTTTCCTCCAACACCAATCATTGGGAACCTGCGTCTGAAGGAACTTTTGCCCTGGGGACCGGGGGAAGGTTCATGGTCTTTGAGGATCTCTCCATCATCTGGGAATGGATACCTGTACTTTCAGGCTATCAAGATAATGAATACGGCTGGGCACTGGGAATCGAAAAGAAAATCGGGGGACATGTATTTCAGGTTTTCATCCTTAACTCTGCAGGCCTCACATCCGACCAGTTCCTTCCCGGGGGAGATTTAAGGCTGAAAGACGGGGATCTTCGTTTTGGGTTCAACATTTTTCGGACATTTTAATTCAGGAAATATCGACTCCTTAATCTTCTGATTCAATCACGAACTCTTGGCCATTCACAAATGGCAGAAAGAATGCGTGTTGCGCATTCTGATGAGGGTAAAAAAGGTCAGGATTAAAAACAATACTGACATTTGACTTTGCCTCGGAAATATTTTAGCTTTATGTGTCTCCATCTAAGGAATCCATTCTATGGCAAAGAGGAAGATCATCTTGCTCATCATCATTGCCGCAGCCGCATACAGCCTGTTTTCCTGCGGCAGCAGCCTCGAAGTGCCAGAGGGGGTCTTTACTGATCCTTCTTTCTACTTCAACATTCAGCCGATCTTCACTCAAAACTGTGTGAGTAATGGCTGTCATAACAGTGCTACAGGGGGAGGACTGGTCCTCCTCCAGGGACCGGCCTACGTCAACCTGGTCAACATCCCTTCCACCCAGGAGCCGAACAGGATGCGCGTCCTTCCTGGAGATGCCGCAAACAGCTACATGATCATCAAGATCGAAGGCAATCAGACAATCGGGATAAGGATGCCCCTGGGAAGAGAACCGCTCGACCAGGTTCTCATCCAGAACCTCATAAACTGGGTCAACATGGGAGCCAGGAACAACTAATGTAAACGCATTAAATAAGGTTACGATCTCTGTGCGGCCTGGATGCCTCCCTCAGCCCCCGGACCCCGAGGGAACCTGTCCCGTCGGTTTCCCCCGTCTCTCGGATAAGCCGCCGGGTCCCCCCTCCTCTACGGGGGCTCGAGGGCGGCATTCAGGCCCGCTCAATAGAGGATGTCAACCGAATTATTGCCTTAATATTAGGTTATAATCCTTAATTTTTTCAAAAGAGAAATCCAGCTTCCCGGCTTCGCAGGTACAAAACGATCATTCGTGCGGCCATGAAGATTATCCCCCCGGCCAGCAGGAAGGCGTAAATGGAGAGAAGGACCGTATTCAGAAGAGGCATCTTTCTGTACGTCACCTGGGGAAAGAGAAGGTCGTATATGGTTTTTCCGAAAAATATAATCATCAAAGCGATTCCAAAGGCTGAGCGGTAGATATATTCTTTGGCATTATCCATGTGCACCGAATCGAGTTTGATCAAAGGATAAAGCAGCCAGGCGATGATAATCCATAAAACCAGGATTAATGCGTACGTTGGGATCTTCTTTAATCTGTCGTGCTTGGTATTATCCATCTTCAATCAAAAGCTAAATCACGATTTCCCCATGAGGATTGATCACTCCTTGATCCTGCTCATCATCGATGATCATCTTTCCAAGCTTTTCTCCGTATTCTGTCAATTCCCTGGTCTTCGATGTATCATCCATCTCGATATGTTCATCGAGGTCGACCTGAAAGCGCCGGAAATCCAGGCCATCAAAAAAGCGCTGCACGATCCTCACCTGCTGGTCATTGGCATCCAAAAGAAACATGTCAAACATCGGCTTGATCCATTTCAACTGACAGTATTTATTCGCCTCGTATGGCTTTAAGCCCTGTTTAGCCCGCCCGGTCCCGATGCTGATCAAGGTCGTCTCTTCCAGGTCCCAATTTTTCAAACAGAATT
>Ga0224506_10000941_pt1 | contig 21965 bp, 10 predicted proteins | sample SF_Jan12_sed_USG_2_FD_169108 | JGI IMG/M metagenome (GOLD analysis project Ga0224506, IMG submission 169108) | Sediment microbial communities from San Francisco Bay, California, United States - SF_Jan12_sed_USGS_8_1 | ecosystem: Environmental > Aquatic > Marine > Sediment | place: USA... | reverse complement strand
TTGATTATAAACCTGGCCGGATGAAGCCTGCTTACAATCTCAGCGTCAACCGGAAGTGCAGCAGCCGACATCAAAGCCGATAAGATATCGGCCGAGAGAAAACAGCTGGTTAGCCCCCGTGAACCATGACCGGCATTGATAAACAAACCCTGATGATAAGCAGCCGGCTGATATGAGGCCGGCCTTTTACCTCTGGCAAGATCGGCGTATAGCTGTTGATACGCTGAATAATCTGCGACTGCGCCGACCAGCGGCAAACGATCCGGTGTCATCGCTCTGATGGAAGCACGGCCAGTAACAGGAACCACATCGCTAGCTGTTAACTGGTATTTTTCGTCTAAGGATTGATAAAATTGTTTCAGGTTCAACAAGTGATCGTTGTTTTTTAATGCCCGGTTAGTATCATCTCTTTCAAAAGTAGCGCCAATCAGCAACTGATCGCTGGCTAACGGGATGGCATAACCGCTGTCACATATCACCGATTTAATGCGGCTGGCCAGCGTTGTATTTTGCAGGTAACTCACCTGCCCCCTGACAGGCTGCAGATTAAGCCATTCGCTTTGGCTAAACTGGTTAGCGGCCTCTGCATTACAAATGACAACGGCATCAGAATAATAATCGCCTTTATTGGTGTGAATTTGCCAGCGTGTTTTATCAGCTGTCAGTTTTGATACGCTGGTATCAAACACAAAACGGATTTTATTTTTATAATTTTCAAAGACACTCGTGCAGAGCTTTTTAGGATTGATATAACCGCACTGCGGCAACCATAACGCATCTTTGCTGGTTGTTACCCCACAGTTTTTTTTTGACTGCTCTTGTTTAACCGCTGTCATCAAAGCTTCCGGCCAGTGAGCCAGATAGTGATCCGTATCGCTGTTTAATTGCATCACACCTGATGGCTGCCAGCCCGTATCCAGCCCTTGCTCTTTGAATTGCATGAGCTTTCTGCGGGCTGAGTAAAATGCCTGCCAGTAAAACCGGGCATCACTACTTTGCTGTTTATCCAGCCGCGGCATCACCACACCAGCGGGGTTACCAGAAGCCCCCGACGCCACGCTGCCAGAGCGCTCTATTATCGTCACCTGCCAGCCACTTTCTGACAAGGCAAGTGCAGTTGTAAGGCCCGCAATACCGGCACCTATAATCACTGCCTGTTTATTTTTAAAGTTAAAATCGGGGTACTGAAACCAGGGGTAAAGCAAGCTTTCATCCGCCAAATGTTTAAGCTGACCGCTTAACATATGCCGCTTGGAGCCATAGGCATCAAGCTTTTTCATTTCAAAACCAGCCTGTTGCAGCCCTCGCCGCACCTCACCGACAGCGGTAAATGTGCTTAACGTTGCGCCGGGTTTCAACAACCGCGCCAGCTGTTGATAGAGATCAGCATGCCACATTGATTTATTTTTTGAAGGCGCAAAACCATCCAGATAACACGCATCCACTTTTGCAACCAGTGTCGAGAGCTGTTCCGTTGCATCACCGAACAACAATAATAATTTGATTCGCCCGTTGCACAACGACAATGAATGGAAACCACTGATCATGGGCGGGTAAAGCTTAACCAGCTCCTGGATATACTGACTAAACTGCGGCCAGATGTATTGCTGCTGTTTGAAATCATGCTTTGACAGCGGGTATTTTTCTACCGAAATATAAGTTAGAGTGGCACCTGTCTCTGCCGTTTGAAACCATTTGTCCAGGGTGCAGAAAAAATTAAGCCCCGTTCCAAAGCCGGTTTCGAGAATGCAAAACTGCTCTTTCCCCTGCCAGGCTTGTGGCAGCTTGTTTTGTGTTAAAAACACATATTCTGTTTCTGCGATGCCATCTTCTGCAGAAAAATATATGTCGTCATAGTGACGGCTTACCGCTGTCTTATCATGCCAGTCAATTTCAGCCGGTGTGATCAATTTAACCGGGTTTTTGTGTGCTTCACTCATAAATGCAATTATACTATTACTGTGTTGCTTTGATGCGCTTATTCAGGGACATTGATATGAAAATCATTGAAATGAAAAATCTGGGCCCTAAAAGCAGTAAAATACTTGCCAACATCGGTATTCATACAAAAGATCAGCTTGAAAAGACAGGTGCGGTAGATACTTACCTGATTCTCAAAAACCAGGGATATAATGTTAACCTGAATATGCTTTATGCGCTTGAATCGGCTTTACTGGACATTAACGTTAACCACCTCAGCAATGACATTAAACAGCATCTGCAGTCTGCCATAAAAGCACCGAAATTATAAAGACAACAACCCGATTAAATACCTATGTCACAAACCGTTAAACAGGCATACCGCCAGTGCCGCCGTATTGCCCGCCAGCACTATGAAAATTTTCCTGTCGCCTCATTCATACTGCCCTCAAACATTCGCGCGGCCGTAGCGGTTGTCTATATCTTCGCAAGGAGAGCCGATGACATTGCTGACGAAGGCAATGCCAGTGACGAGCAACGCCTGTCACAGCTAACAAAAATGGAAACCGAACTCCAGCAAACCGTTAACGGCCAGATAGCGGAGGATTATTTATACATAGCATTAGATGATGTGATTAAAAAATTTAAAATACCCACTCAGCTCTTACTTGATTTAATCTCTGCTTTCAAGCAGGACGTCAGTAAAAAGCGTTACCAGAATTTTGGCGAGCTAATGCATTACTGTCGTCGTTCAGCTAACCCTGTAGGGCGCATAATGTTACATTTGTTTGATCAGGCCGATGAAAAAAACCTGGCATTATCCGATGGCATTTGCAGCGCATTACAACTGATCAACTTCTATCAGGATCTTTCACAGGATTATAACGAACTGCAGCGCATCTATATTCCCGAAGATGATATGCAAAAATATAACATTACAGAGCAGCATTTTGCTGATGCCGTCTCCGATCAGCCGATGCAACAGTTAATGCAGGCACAGTATGAGAGAGCTGAAAAGCTTATGCAAGCCGGTAGCTGGCTCGGCATACGACTGCATGGCCGTGCAGGTTTCGAAATCCGGCTGATTATCGCTGCCGGCTTTAAGGTACTGCAAAAACTTAAACAGCAGCAAGATGTATTCAGCCGGCCGCGGCTGAAAATACATGATTATATCTGGGTTTTATGGAGGGCCTTGCGTAAAAAATAAATTACCGGTCAGCAGAAACTCGCCTGATGACAACAGGCATAGTATCATTACATCAATTGCAGCCAATAAGACAATCAATGACACCTGATCAATATTGCCAGGATAAAACGGCGAAAAGTGGTTCCAGCTTTTATTACAGTTTCCTGTTTCTTCCCGAACAAAAACGCAAAGCCGTGATGGCGTTATATGCGTTTTGCCGTGAAGTCGATGATGTGGTCGATGAAATTCGCGAAGAACAGGTTGCCAGAGTGAAACTTCGCTGGTGGCGCGATGAAATTCACCGGCTTTATCACGGCGAGGCGCAGCACCCGGTGACGCTTGCGTTAAAACCTCAGCTTGAGCATTTCAATCTTGATGAAAAATATTTTCATGACATCATCGATGGCATGCAAATGGATCTCGATTTTAACCATTACCGAAGCTTTGAGGATCTGGCAACTTACTGTTATCGCGCGGCCAGTGCCGTTGGCCTGCTCACTGTTGAAATCTTCGGTTACCAGAATAAACAAACGCTTCGCTATGCACATGACCTTGGCATGGCTTTTCAGCTGACCAATATTTTGCGCGATGTAAGAGAAGACGCGCGGCGTCAGCGCGTTTATATCCCCGAAGATGAATGCCGCAAATTCAACGTTAGCGCAGAGGATTTTTTAAAACCTGAAACACCTGACAATGTTAAAGGCCTGTTTAAATTCCAGGCCGACAGAGCCCGGAAATTTTATCTGCAGGCATTGCAAGTGTTACCTGATGAAGACCGTTACAACCAGCGCAGCGGCATTATCATGAAGTCTGTATACGAAAGTTTGTTAGATGAAATTGAACTTGATGGTTTTCGTGTACTTGAACACCAGATAAAACTGACCCCGCTTCGAAAAATCTGGCTGGCATGGACAACCGCCCGAAAAGAAAAGAAACGTTATAAAAAACTCAGCCATAACCATGACTGATAACAGTAGCGCAGACAAGCCTGTTATCATCATTGGTGGGGGCTGGTCAGGACTGGCAACAGCTTGTTTTCTGGCAGAGAAAAATGTCCCTGTCAGGCTGATTGAATCGGCCAAGCAACTGGGAGGCCGCGCCCGTAAATCAACCAGCAACACTCAGCTGCTGGATAACGGCCAGCATTTAATGCTCGGTGCCTATAGTGAAATGCTGGCCCTGATGAAATTAATCGGCATCGATGAAAATGATGTATTTAAAAGAAAAAATCAACACCTTAAATTATTAAACGGCAGAACACTCCAGACTGTCATTGATTTAAAACTGCCCGCTTTGCCAGCACCCTTCAACCTTCTGTCTGGTTTGCTGTTTTCTAAAGGTTTAACATTAAGAGAAAAATTAAGCGTACTTTATCGCTTTGATAAATTACTGAAAAAACAATTAACCGCTGCAGAGGACCGCAGCGTTGAAGACTGGCTAAAAAATGCCGGCCTGCCGCACGCCTATCTTTCTTTGTTAAATGCATTATGTCTTGCGGCAATGAATACCCCGGCAGAAAAGGCTTCTGCTTTGAGCTTTCAAAATGTATTAAATGAAACCTTTAATGGTAAAAATGGCAGCACCGATTTACTGATCCCGGCGGTCAATTTAGGCCATGTCTTACCGTTACCGGCGAGTTTATACCTGAACAAAAAACAGGCAAGCATTTTACAGCCAAAAAAAGTCACCGCACTGGTAAAAGAGCATAACAAAGCCACCCAGGTTATTACTGAAGACCAGCATTTTCATGCCGCTGCGGTTGTTCTGGCGACTCCGCCTCATATAAGCCGCCAGTTATTAAAACCTTTTCAGGAATGCAATGAACTGTGCCACCATCTTGAGCAGTTTCGTTATGAGCCTATTACCACGGTCTACCTCAGGTACAATGAAAGCTGTCAGATACCCGAAGACCTGTTTGGCCTGACTGCCACTTTATCTGAATGGGTGTTTGACCGCCGAGTTTGTGAGCAACCGGGCATGATTGCGGTTGTTATCAGCAGCAATGGCAGGCATATGGATCTTGACAACAAAGCGCTTAGCCTTATCATCCGAAATGAACTGGCCGTTCTCTTCCCCGACTGGCCACGGCCTGCTGCCAGCTGGGTGATCCGGGAAAAACGTGCCACGTTTTCGTGCACGCCTGAGATCAATCAACACCGCCCGGGCGTGTCCACGGCTATCGACAATCTGTTTTTATCAGGTGATTATTTAGTCACTGATGGCCTTTATCTGCCCGCTACATTAGAAACCGCTATTCGTAATGCTAAAGCTTGCGCACAAGAAGTGCTAAACTACCTCAATCAATAAACGCCTATATTCAATCGAAAAGAACCTGACATGCCCTATACAGCTAAAAAAGATTTACTCAAAGATAAAATCATTCTTGTAACAGGAGCCGGCGATGGCATTGGTAAAGCGGCCTCAAAAAGTTATGCCGCTCACGGTGCCACTGTTATCCTGTGTGGTAAAAAGCAGGCCAGCCTTGATAGTGTCTATGATGAAATTGAAGCGGCAGGCGGCCCCCGACCTGCGGTACTAGCCATTGATTTTGAAACCGCTGTGCCACAGGATTATGAAAACCTGGCCGAATTAATCGACGCTGAGTTTGGCAGACTCGATGGACTGCTGGTCAATGCCGGCTGGCTCGGGCACAGTGCGGCGATCTCACAATACGATATCGAAAACTGGTTCAAGGTTATGCAAATAAACCTCAACGCCCCTTTTCTCATCACCCGGGCACTGTTGCCATTGCTGAATAAATCACAGGCCTCTTCGATTGTCTTCACGCTGGATGAAAAAGACTCAGCCTACTGGGGAGCATATGGAGTCTCTAAATCCGGGCTCACGAGTTTCATGAAAATTCTCGCCGATGAACTGGAATCTGATAACAACCCGATCAGGGTCAATGCTATCAAGCCCGATAAGGTGCGCACCAAACTCTATCTGCGTGCTTATCCCGGTGAAGACCCTAACAGCTTAATCCGGGCCGATGACATCATGGAACAGTATCTTTACTTAATGGGTGCTGACAGCAGCGACTGTCACGGCTCAATTATAAGTTTGTCGTCAATATCAAGCTAAGCATCGCGTCGATTGTTTTAACTTGATTGATCTTCACTTCGCTTCTTGTTAGCACGCCGGCACAGCCTCTAAAAAGCGATCACACTGTGGCTGACAGGCACCATAGCCCTGTCTTATAAGGCCATAAACAAGTTCTTGATACATTCAGCGATTAAAACTAGACAATTGTTTTCAGATCAAATATAAATAACTGACCGGTCAGTTACTTAAGTAAGACAATGATATTAAAATGCTCCGAACACCAGTGCCGCTGGCGCCGCAGGAAGGAAGCCAGGCCTGAGGAAATCCTCGATGCTGCCTTAGATCTGTTCACAGAGAAAGGTTTTAGTGCCACTCGCATGGCAGATGTAGCAAAAAAAGCGGGGGTCTCTAAAGGCACGCTATACCTTTATTTTGAGAGTAAAGAAATCATTTTTAAGGAACTTGTTAAAACCATGATGAGCCCCATGGTTGATGAAGCAGAAGTCGCTATCAATGAGTTTCAGGGTAGCTCAGCGGAACTGCTGGATAAGATGGTAACGGGCTGGTGGGAGAGCTTCTGGCATAACAAACTCTCAGCTATTCCGAAGCTGATCATCTCAGAAGCGGGGAATTTTCCTGAAATAGCCGAGTTTTATGTCGAAGTCATTGTTAAACGGGTGCGCGGATTATTTGAAGATATTATCCAGCAAGGCATCGACAATAAGGAGTTCAAAGCCTGCAATAATAAAGAAGCTGCACGGCTGTTAATGGCACCGGTTATTCAGGCTAATATCTGGAAGTTTTCATTAAAACCTTATGATGAAGCGCTGGATGAAAAATCTTATATCAGACTCCATCTCGAGATATTTTTAAGTGGTATAAAAAAGGACGATAAACATGCTAAGTAAAGCACAGCTAGCGATCTCATTCACCATTTGTGCAAGCATGCCGCTACATGCTGAAACCACCAACATCAATCATTTACTGCAAGATGTTATTGACCACTACCCTGCTATCAAGACAGCTTATTTTGAAGTTGCCAAAGCTCAGCAAGAGAGTCTAAAGATCCAGGGTCAGCTTGGCTGGCAGTTAGGCGCAGAAACAGGCCTGGCGAAAGAGGTCTCCTTTTTGGGCCAGCCTGTTGAACAGTTATCACTGGCTGGCAACCTCAGAAGAAAACTTGAATCGGGTGACAGCCTGTCTTTTTCAGCGCGGCTTTCGCATGAAGACGCTGATGCCGTCTTAACGGGTTTCCCCAACCCATCCACTTCCAGTGACTTAAAACTCGAATATGACATGCCACTGGGAAAAGCAGCCGGCAATATTCGTTACACGACCAGCCTCAGCCAGGCGAAGGCCGGTGTCGATATAAAAGTAGCGGAACAGAGAATACTGCTTGATAAAATGGCAGATCAGGTGATTGAACTTTACCTGGCATCGCTCAATACCAAACAACGCATTGAAAATACACAAGCCTCTATCAAACGCACTAAAAAATTAAGCCGCTTTATTAATGACCGCTTAAAACTCGGCATCGTTGAAGATAAAGATCAGTTACAAACCGATGCACAACTGCAAAGCCAGATAGCCCAGCTGACATCTCTGCAACTTGCCTGGACACAGCAGCTGATTTCCATGAACCGTTTAACGGGAAAAAAATGGGATCAGCCGCTGTCGCTTCATATACCAAAAACGAATGATCATGCTGCTGCCACTGTCGAGCATTTAATTGAGACTGTAAAAGCACACAGCCCTGCGCTCAGCCAAATAGACAGTTTGATTTTTATTTCCGATGAGCAGATTAAACTGCAACGGCAAAACAGAAAAAATGAAATCGGGCTTAAGTTCTTTATTGGCAATAAAACCAGTGAAGGAGATACCCCACCGGACTCCAGCATCAGTAATTCAGATGTTGTAGCCGGTGTTAATCTGGCCTATAGCCAGGCACTGAATAAATCGGCCGATAACGCGGCTTTGTACCAGGCTCAGCTCAACAGGGGTTTACAGTTACAGAATAAAAAACAACTGCTGGAAAACCTGCATTATGACCTCGCCAGTAATTTGGCCGAGAGCGCAGCCATTAAACATTCAATTCAGGCCTATAAAAACAGCAAAAAAGCCGAACAGAAAAAATTAAAAGATGCCGAACAACGTTATAAAAGCGGGCGGATTGATATCGACCAGCTTTTACAGTTTGAAAACCAGCTATCGGCCACCGACCTGGCATTAAATATACAGAAACTGGCGCTACAGCAAAGGCTACTCAAGCTGTCTTTGCTCACCGGCAGTATCTGGAAAGAAATTAAATTACCGCTTTATGATTTCGAAAACGATAACAGCTTCATCGAGGAAGCATTATGAAAAAATTAATGGACTTTTTAGTCGAACGAAGCCTTGTTGTTAACCTGATTTCAGTTTTCCTGCTGGTAATGGGTATTTATGCTATTTTCTCAATCAACAGAGAAGCCTTCCCGAATGTTAACCTTGATCAGGTTCAGGTTAATGCTGTTTACCCCGGCGCATCGCCAAAAGAAGTCGAACTGTTGGTTATCACACCGATAGAACAGGAACTTAAAGGCATTAATGGCATTGATAAAATGATATCGATGTCGTTTCCTGGCTCGGGTCGCATTATTCTTGAGGTTGATCCGGGAGCCAGCAACCGAGATCAGATTGCTAACGATATTTCGCTTGCCGTCAGCCGTGCGAACCTGCCGACTGATTTACCCACTGACCCGTTTGTTCTGGAAGTTGATGGCTCGGTTTTTCCTATCATCCGAATGGCAATCGCCGCACCGGTTACGGAACTGGAATTAAAAAGACTGGGCACCGACATTAAAGATGACCTTTTAAACATTAAAGGCGTTGCCAAAGTTAATATTCTCGGTGAACGGAGAGCAGAAATACGCATCACTGTCGACCCGCAACGCATGTCAGAACAAAGGGTGTCTATCAGTGATATCAGCAACAGCGTCAGAGGCTGGAACTTAAACACACCTGGAGGTGACATACGCACACCGGATGGACAAAAAATGGTGCGTATCGTTGGTGAATTTACCAGCGCAAAAGATGCCGGCGAACTGGTACTTCGATCAACAGCAAGCGGCCGGACGTTAAAGTTAAAAGACGTGGCAACCATTACAGAGTCATTAGAAACACCCAGCGTAACCTATGAAGTCAACGGTAAGCCGGCTCTTTCAATGATGGTACTTAAAAAATCTGAAGGTGACATCATCGACACTGTTGATGCTGTCAGAAGCTACCTGGATACCGTACAAAACCGTTATGGTGCCGAGGTTGAAGTCAATACCTTTCAGGATTTTTCACGCTTCGCCAGAGTGCGCCTGGGTGTACTGACCAACAACGGTATGGTCGGTATTTTTCTGGTCTTTGTTTCCTTAATTTTATTTTTGCGTTTCTCGGTTGCGATGACGACAACATGGGGACTGCCCATCGTATTTTTGACCGGACTGTTTGTATTACATGCATCCGGTGTCACACTCAACCTGATATCCATGATGGGTTTTATAATGGTGCTGGGCATGCTGGTCGATGATGCAATTATCATCGGCGAGAACATTACTTATCATATGGAAAAGGGCCTGACACCCAATGAGGCCGCTAAAAAAGGCGCATGGGAACTCTTCGGCCCAGTCACTGCCACCATTCTGACCACCATCGCTGCATTTACGCCAATGATGTTCATGCCCGGCATTATTGGTAAATTTATTTATGCCATCCCTGTCGTGGTCATCACTTTACTTGTTTTGTCCTGGCTGGAGTCGTTTCTGATTTTACCCAGTCATGTTGCACACGTAACCAACCCTAATAAACACCCAAAAGAAAGAGGCTGGTTACTGGCACTGGAACACGCTTATGTTCAGGTGCTGAAAGTCGCTGTAAAACATCGCTGGCTGACCGTTGCGTTATCCCTGCTTATGCTGATAGGCTCTTTCACACTGGCAAAAAGCATTCCGTTTCAGTTATTTCCAGCCAGCGGTGTCAACGAATACATTGTTCGTGTGACAGCAGCACCAGGTACTGACCTGTCGGCCATGGAAGAATATTTGCGTAAGGTAAACGCGGCCATGGAAAAAGAAATGACCATGGAATATGTTGAAGCGACTTTATCAAAAGCAGGTGATGTTTCTGTTGATCAGGGAGACCCGTTAACACAGCGCGGCAGTCGCTATGGCCAAATCCAGGCGATTTATACTCATGCGGTCACCAGACCCGATCACGATGCATTAAAAGAAATGTTCCATTTATCACAAACCATTCCTGCACAATTCCCAGAACTGGAGATTGCTTTTTCAGCCATTAAACCGGGACCACCCGTCGGCCGTGCGCTGGAAGCCGAAATTTCAAGTTATGATGATAAAAGCAGTGAACAGGCCGCCCAGAAACTGATTGATTACCTGAAAACCATTCCCGGAGTGACAGCAATCGACAGCGGTTTAAAAGCTGGCGATGATGAGCTGCATATCATTATGGATCGTCAGTTAGCAACCTATGCAGGCGTTAACCTGGCAAATGCGGCGAGTTTAATTCGTGCCGCTTCAGGCGGCTTAACCGTATCATCTGTTCGCCATGGCACTGAAGAAGTCGACGTGACGATACGTTTTCCGGAAACGACAAAAGACGAGTTCAAGCAACTGCAGGAATTACAAATACCCAATAACCGCGGCGGTTTAATACCTCTGAGTAAAATTGCTGAAATAACAAACCACAAAGGCCTGACAACCATACGTCATAAAAACGGCATTCGTATTGTCAACGTGGTGGCTGATATTGATGAAAATATTATTACCAGTATCAAATTAAATGCGCAGGTGCGTTCCCATCAGGACGAATGGCTTAATGGCTATTATGGAAAAGTAAATGTCGGTTTTGGTGGTGAGGAAGAGAAAAACAAAGAGTCTGTTATCAGTCTTGCGATTGCCTTTATCTTTGCTTTAGTTGGCATCTTTTTCATTCTCGCCATTCAGTTTAATAACCTGAGTTACCCGCTGATTGTAATGATGGCTATTCCGTTTGGTGCAATCGGTATTATTATTAGCTTTTACCTGCATTCAATATTCTGGAAACCAATGCCGCTATCATTCCTGTCGATGCTGGGCATGATCGCCCTCACCGGCGTTGTTGTTAACAGCTCATTGATCTTGCTGGTGTTTATTCAAAGAGCAATTAAAGAAGGCATGTCTACCACCGAGGCCATTCTTGAAGCCGGCCGCCGCCGGCTGCGTGCGGTATTGCTAACAGCCACAACAACCATCGTCGGGCTGTTGCCAACAGCCTATGGATGGGGCGGCATGGATCCCTTCGTTTCACCAATGGCACTGGCGCTGTCCTGGGGACTGGTTTTTTCAACCCTCGTTACGCTTGTGGCTATCCCTGCCATGCTCGCAGCCGGCATGGATGTCAGCCATTTCTTCAGCAAACTGCGCAAACGCAGCGCCTGATTAAATCCCGAAGACGTCATCGCCTCAGCCATTAAATATCTGGGGTGATGACGATAACCACATTTTTTTCTGGTTGATACATTATTCTACAGCTTCAATATACACTCATGAAAACACTAGAAGAACTCTGCTTCAACAATACCTTTAGCCAGCTAACTGATCATGAGTTTTATTCGAAAGTTGATACCACGCCACTGAACAACCAGCACCTGATCAGTTTTAATGCAAATGCGGCCGCATTAATTGGACTGGATATTCATGAACAGTCACGTGATGATTTTTGTGACATCATCAGCGGCAAAACACCGCTGCATAACTTTTTTACTCTGGCTATGTGTTATGCAGGCCATCAGTTTGGACAGTTTGTACCGCGCCTTGGTGACGGCCGGGCTATTCTTCTGGGCCAGCTAGAACACGATAATAAAAAGTGGGATTTGCAGCTTAAGGGAGCAGGCCCTACACCTTATTCACGTGGTTCGGACGGGCGCGCCGTTTTACGTTCTACAATACGTGAATATTTATGCAGTGAAGCCATGCACGGTTTAGGCATTGCAAGCAGTCGTGCGCTTTGCATGCTGGGTAGCGACGAAGAAGTCTATCGCGAACAAATCGAAAGCGGAGCCATGTTAGTTCGCATGGCTCCCAGCCATATTCGGTTTGGCACATTTGAATATTTCTATTATACAAATCAGCACCGCGCACTGCAGGAACTGGCCGATTATTTGATAACAGAACACTACCCTGCACTCTGTGATATTGAAAATCCCTATTTAGCTTTGCTCAGCCAGTGTATCGATAATACCGCTTTATTGATTGCACAGTGGCAGGCCGTTGGTTTTTCACACGGTGTGATGAATACTGACAATATGTCGATTCACGGCTTAACGCTCGATTACGGCCCGTTTGGTTTTCTCGACGCTTTCAAGCCGGACTACATCTGCAACCATTCTGATTACCAGGGCCGCTATGCTTTTAAAAACCAGCCTGAAATGGGTTTATTTAATCTCAGCTGCCTCGCGCAGGCATTATTACCACTGATATGCAACGATTCAGACAAGGCCGCTGAACTGGCCCGCGCTGAGCTGGCAAAATACCAGTCCCTGCACCTTGAATACTACCATCAGCTGATCAACTCAAAACTGGGACTGGGAAAAGTACTTGCGGATGATATAGTCTTACAGAAAGAGTTGCTGAACCTGCTGCAACAAAACCAGACGGATTACACGATTTTCTTTCGGGCGTTATCAAATAATGATGACAAACTGGCCGATATGTTTATACCGCGAGAAAATTTTGACCGCTGGTTTGCCAGCTACCAGCAAAGATTAAGGCTGGAAAATACCACAGCGGCTGACAGAAAATCATGCATGCTGAAAACAAACCCTAAATATATTTTAAGAAACTATCTGCTCGAAACTGCGATCGAGCGGGCAAACAACGAAAAAAACTACGCTGACATAGAAAACTTGCTGCAGGTAATGAGCAGTCCTTTTGATGAACACCCTGAGTTTGAGCATTTTGCCGGCTTACCACCAGAATGGGCTTCACAAATTCAGCTGAGCTGTTCTTCATAAGCACTTTATTTAAAACAATAAGAGAAACCAAAACCAAGCACCGAAAAATCAGTTTCATCGACAGTTGTCTGGTCCAGGCTGATATAACCCAGTGTGCCTTTTTTATAACAGCGACCAAAGACGACACTAAGGCCATAACTTAAGTCTGTGGATGACTCACTGACCAACCTTGTCGTATTGCTACCCTGCAAGGTGTAATCAGCAGTCCAGCTGTACAAGCCTGCTCGCAATTTCATTCGGGTGTCATGATCTAACGGGAAAAACCGGTTTACCGACAGCAGCCAGCCCTGTGCAGTTTGTGGGTGTATTTCCTGAGCAGAATTTAAAAACGTATCGATATCAACACTGGTGCCTGTAAAAGTTGTTTCAACTTTGCCCAAATCCAGATATGCGATTTCGGCTCCCCAGTCTTTAGTGAAATGATAGCCTGCAAACAAATTCCAGATAACGCGGATGCTTTTTGACGTACTGGCGGTGGCATTCAAGCCGCTATCTTGCAGCTGGCTGTTTAACAAACCGTCTTCATCAGCATTTGTCAGTCCCGCCAGGCTGCCACCTATTACCCATTCTTTAGCCAAAGCTGTGCCATTAAAGGCGATCAGGATCAAAACTAAAATACATATTCGTTTGTATATCATTTTTTTAGTATTATATTTTTCTCAGCAAAAAACAATAGCCTCCATAGCAGCAATAACAATAACGATAAGTAAACAGCCGCGCCACTACTTTCTACGCTGACGGTAATGCTGGATAACTGAGCCAGGCCACCCGGATCAACTACCCGGTGATTAGCTTGCAAATCAGCATCGTTTGGACCGCCGTCTTCAATCAGCAATTGTACACACCAGTGTCCTTCAGTAAGCCCGGGTGTATAAGCGGCATCTCCCGGTGGCGGACAATAACCGGATTCACCGGCTGCAGACGCAACCGCATTATGCGCATCTTCAACAAAGTCCTGCCAGCCAGCGGGCATTAGCTTACGGAAGCCTGAGTCGGCAGGTATGGCAACTAACTGCGGCAAAACAATGCGGACTGAATCACCGGCTTCTGTTAAGCCACTGACAACAAAATCAAAGATGCCACCGATATTGGGCACTGAATCGGCCGGGCCAGTTCCAAAACTCTCTATATCATCGGCACTGACAACGGCCTGCCCCTGCTGGCTCTGGAAGGCAACCAGACCTAATGCCAGAGATAGCCCGGGGTCGGTTGTCATTAAGTTCTGATCAGACGAGCCGCCGACACCCTGCAATACATTGGTCGCTGAAATCGCATCGAGATAATCGGGAACACCGTCATTATCATCATCGCCAAAGCCTTCTTCATTATCGGGCGTGCCATCACCGTCACTGTCCTCTGACGTTAATGCCGGAATACTGGCCATAACCATCAGCGCCAGTTCTGCTTCATCGCTCTCAGTGCCATCACTGACGATTAAACGTAAAGTATACAGACCCGGCACTACGCTTGAAGGATCAAAACTAAAACGGTTGGCAAGCGAGTCGCTATCCACTAGTGCATTATCACTACCACTCCAGTCATAGCTATGCATATCGGCAGCATTAGCATCGGTTACCGCTGCAGTGACCACTACCGTGCCGTTTTCCTGGCTGACAATACGCGTGATGCCCGTCTGCTCAGCACTGAGCACAACTTGCGGCGCCACGTTGCCTTCTATAACTGTTATTGTATGCACAGCGCTTGTACCGGCGGCGGCATTCTCAGGCTCTCCCATGCTAATAACGATGTCTTCACCGCTATCCCCTGCGCCGTCATTAGTGATATTGAAACTTATCAACGCCTCGGTACCACTACTGATAACCACAACACCATTCACAAGATCATGATCATCACCGGCCGTGGCGGTACCACTGACTGTGTACGGCACTCTAACCGGATAACTGACGGCCTGGCCATTGAGCCTGACGCTAACCTCGACCACATTGCCTTCGGCAGCTATCTGATCATTGGCAAACTCTACCAGTGGAATCACATGGATGACCTGCACATCGCTACCGGTATTGCCTGCTGCATCAGTGGCACGCCAGGTAACGTTATGTATTCCGGGTTGTAAGTGGTTATCCGTGTCATTAGACACTGGTAACACACCATCGCCGCCATCAACCGCTGTCGCTACTCCAAAATCAACCAGTGTGATGAAACCAGTCGCCACAATAGTGATATCGGCTGGCGCGATGACGATTGGAGCTTGTTCGTCGGCAAGTGGATTTGAACCATCTATATATTCGTTGATGTTGGAAACGCCATCACCGTCAGCATCAAGTAACGCATCCCCTGCATCCAGCGGATCCAGTCCATGGCTGAGTTCATACTCATTATGCATGCCATCGCCATCGATATCGGCTGGGTCAGCAAGGCCGTTACCATCGAGATCACTGAACACCGTCAGATTAAAGGCGGGCAATTCTACTGTCACCGTGCCATCACTGACACTGATCAAGACTCCTGTCGTTGTGCCTCTGTGAATGGCAGCTGGTGTACCGCTGAGTATGCCCGTGGTGTTATTAAAACTTGCCCAGTCCGGTTTGTTGACAATGCTAAAGCTGAAACTGTCCCCGGCATCCGCATCGACAACAAGCGGCTGGAATGTATACAGCTGGCCTTCGACAATACTCGTTGCCGGTGTCCCGCTAATGACGGGGGCATCATTGGCATTACTGACCGTGATGAGGAAACTATCATCAAGATTTACAGTGCCATCACTAACCCTTAAAGTCACCAGATGACTACCCACATCTGCATTAGCGGGCATACCCGTTAATTCACCAGTAGTTGTATTAAAGCTGAGCCACTCGGGTATTGTCAGCGCACTGTAAGTCAAGACGTCACCGACATCGACATCACTAGCCGCGAATATATAACTATAAGCGGTTTCTTCTGTGGCTGTTTTCAAGGGCGTACTGGTAATGACCGGAACATCATTAACATTGCTGACCACGATGATGAATGCCTGATCAATTGCAAGCGCGCCGTCACTGACCCTGAGCGTGACAGAATTATCACCGACATCGGCATTAGCAGGCGTCCCGGTTAATTCACCGGTTGCTGCATTAAAACTGAGCCAGCCGGGTAACAGCGGTGCGCTATAGGACAAGCTATCACCTTCATCGACATCGCTAGCCGAGAAAGTATAACTGTAAGCCTGATCTTCGGTCGCACTTGTAAGCGCGACACTGGAAATTACCGGCGCATCATTGCTGTTAGCAACCGTTATTGTAAAGTTCTGATCAACGTTTACAGCCCCGTCTGTAACCTGTAGCGTGACGGCATGGCTGCCAACATCGTCATTGCCCGGTGTGCCACTCAATACCCGGGTTGTCTCATTAAAACTCAGCCATAGGGGCAATAACGGTGCTGAGTAGCTGAGTTCATCCCCAACATCAATATCGCTTGCAATAAAGGCATAACTGTAAGCTGAGTCCTCTATCGCAATAACAGGCGCATCCGAGCTGATAAGCGGCGCATCATTAACATTGCTGACCGTCACCGTAAAACTCTGATCAACACTGACCGAACCATCAGTAACCCTGAGCACAACAGCATGATTACCGACATCGGCATTGCCTGGAATACCGCTTAAGACCGCGGTTACCGGATTAAAGCTTAACCATAACGGCAATGTTTGTGCGCCGTAAGTCAATACATCGCCGACATCATCATCGGTGGCAAGCAGGGTATGAGTGTAAAGAGCATCTTCTACTGCAGTAGTCAGTGGTGTACTGGTAATAATAGGCGCATCATTTGAATTCGAGACCTGGATGACAAAACTCTGATCGACATTCACGGTGCCATCGTTGACCCGTAATGTCACATTATGATCACCTAGCTGTGTATTATTCGGGGTACCGCTCAAGATACGTGTTGCTGTATCAAAACTTAACCAGCCCGGTAACACCGGCGCACTGTAGATAAGCGTATCGCCCACGTCCACATCGGTTACTGCCAGCGTATAAGAATAGGCAAAATCTTCAACCGAGGTAGTGTTGGCAGTGCTTGTAATGACGGGTATATCATTGGTATTGATCACTTGCAGGTTAAACGGCGCTAACGAATCAGACGCCGAAGAGCCATCGGTTACCGTTATGATAATATTATTACTGATACCCACATCATCGTTATCCGGCGTACCACTCAGCTGACCGGTAGCAGCATTAAAGACTGCCCAGTTTGGTGCATTTAAAATGCTAAAGACCAGGGTCTCACCGGCATCTACATCAATAGCCACGGGCGTGAAACTGTAACTCGTGTCTTCGTCAACAGTAATCGCTGGCGTGCCGCTGATGACTGGTGCATTGTTTGTATTGTTGACGTTCAGATCAAACGCCGGCAATGACGCCGACGCCAGTGAACTATCCGTCACTGTAATCACAATGCCCGTGGTAACACCGACATCACCATTACCCGGTACGCCGCTTAATGTACCGGTTGCGGTATCAAAACTCGCCCAGCCCGGCTGGTTAATGATACTAAATGTTAAACTATCGCCGAGATCCACATCAGCCGCTATTGGAGTAAAACTATACGGGTTACTTTCTGCCACCAGTGTTCCGGGGATGCCACTGATAGTCGGCGCATCATTGACATTGCTAACGCTAATACTGAAACTCTGCTCGGTATTTACCGTGCCATCAAACACCCGAAGTGTGACTAAATGATCACCCACTTCTGAATTTGCAGGCACACCTTCTAACACATGGCTTGCGCTATTAAAACTTAACCATGCTGGCAACACGGGTGCACTGTAAATCAGCACATCCGTGGCATCATCATCCGTCGCGGTAATTGTATAACTGTAAACGGTGTCTTCTATTACACTGGTTAAAGCCGTACTGCTAATCACTGGCGCATCATTAACATTGGCAACGGTTACTAAAAAGCTCTGATCAACATTGACCTGGCCATCACTGGCTCTGAGCGTGACCAGATAAGAACCGACATCAGCATTCAGCGGTGTACCGCTTAACACACCGGTGCCCGCATCAAAGACCAGCCATGCCGGAATTGTTATCGCACTGTACGTTAATGTATCGCCAACATCTTCATCTGTCGCGACAAAGGTGTAACTATAGGCAGTTTCTTCTGTTGCAGTGGTGATGCCGATACTGCTAACAACCGGCGCATCATTGCTATTTGAAACCGTTATTGTAAAACTCTGTTCAACATCGATCGTGCCATCATTAACCCTGAGTGTTACATCATGAACACCCACGTCAGCATTGGCCGGTGTACCACTTAATGCACCGGTAATATCATTAAAACTCAGCCATAGAGGTAAAACCGGTGCACTGTATGTCAGCACATCAGCGATATCCTCATCCGTGGCAACGAAACTATAGCTGTAAGCATTTTCTTCAGCGGCAGTGGTAATCGGCACACTGTTAATAACCGGCAGATCATTAATATTGGATACGATCACGGTAAAATTCTGCTCAACATCAAGCGTGCCATCATTAACGTTTAGAGTGACATTATGACTGCCAACATCTGCATTGACTGGCGTGCCTGTTAATTCACCCGTGAGCGCATCAAAACTTAACCATGCGGGTAATAATGGCGCACTGTAAGTCAGTACATCACTAAGGTCTGCATCGGTAGCGCTAAAAGTGTAACTATAAGCCACTTCTTCGGTTGCAGCGGTTACTGCAATGCTGGTGATAACGGGAACATCATTGATATTGGCCACCGTAATGCTAAAGCTTTGATCGACATTAGCAGTGCCATCAAACACGCGCAGGGTTACCGGGTGATCACCGACGTTAGCATTTAGTGGTGTGCCTGCTAATTCACCCGTAGAGGCATTGAAACTTAACCATGCTGGTAAAACCGGAGAGCTGTATGTTAATACATCAGTCACATCATCATCAGTGGCAGCAAAAATATAACTGTAAGCAGCATCTTCGCTGGCGGCAGTGATCGCACTGCTGGTGATGACCGGCAGATCATTAGTATTTGAAACGTTAACGCTAAAGCTTTGATCAACATTCACCGTGCCATCAAATACTCGCAGGGTCACCGCATGATCACCGACGTCGGCATTAACGGCTGTGCCGCTGAGGATGCCGGTTGTGGCATTAAAACTTAACCACGTCGGCAAGACGGGCGCACTGTAAATAAGCGTATCACCAACATCATCATCTGTGGCACTGAAAACATAAAAGTAAGCCAGATCTTCAGTTGCTGTGGTTATTGCCGCGCTGGTAATGACGGGCAAATTATTGGTATTGGTCACCGTGAGATCAAATGCGGCCAATGAAGCTGAGGCCAATGATGGAGATGAATCGGTCACCGTTATCACGATGCCACTCGTGGTACCCACATTATCATTTGTCGGCGTACCACTTAAGGTTCCCGTAAGTGAATCAAAACTGGTCCAGCCCGGCAGTTTATTAATACTAAATGTTAGCGTATCGCCAATATCCACATCACTGGCATCAGGCGTGAAACTGTAGGCAGCACCTTCTGCAATAATAGTCGGTGGTGAACCATCAATCGTCGGTGCATCATTAGTATTGGCAACGGCGATGGTAAAAATTTGATCGACATTGGCTGTGCCATCAAAGACTCGCAAGGTCACTGCATTGTCGCCAACATCGGCATTAACAGGCGTACCCGTTAACTCACCCGTGGTGGCATTGAAACTTAACCAGGCCGGTAATACCGGTGCGCTGTATGTCAGCACATCCAACAGGTCTGTGTCGGTAGCCGCAAAGGTATAAGTATAAGCGGCATCTTCTGTTGCAGCAGTCACCGCGATGCTAGTGATGACTGGCAGGTCATTGGTATTGCCAACCGCGATGGTAAAACTTTGATCAACATTCACCGTGCCATCGAACACGCGTAGGGTCACCGCATGATCACCCACATCATCATTAGTCGGGGTACCCGTTAACACGCCTGTGGTGGCATTAAAAACTAACCAGGCCGGTAATAAGCTCGCACTGTAAGTTAGTACATCACCCACATCATCATCGCTGGCAATGAAGGTGTAACTATAAGCTGTGTCTTGCATTGCGCTTGTTAGCGCAACACTGGTGACAACCGGTGCATCATTGGTATTTGAAACTGAAATGGTAAAACTTTGATCGACATTCACCGTGCCATCAAATACGCGCAGTGTTACCGCATTATCACCCACATTGGCATTCAGTGGTGTGCCCGTTAAATCGCCCGTGGTGGCATTAAAAGCTAACCATGATGGTAATACTGGTGCACTATATGTCAGCACATCGACCACATCTTCATCGGTGGCTGCAAAGGTGTAACTGTAAAACGCATCTTCGGTGGCTGTTGTAATCTCTGTGCTGGCAATGACAGGCAGATCATTGGTATTGGCAACTGTAATGGTAAAACTTTGATCGACATTCACCTTGCCGTCAAACACGCTCAGTGTCACCGCATGAGTGCCAACGTCAGCATTCGCTGGCGTGCCTGTTAACTCCCCCGTCGTGGCATTGAAAGCTAACCATGCCGGTAAAACTGGTGCGCTGTAAGTTAATATTTCGTCTTTATCATCATCACTGGCAATTAAAGTATAACTGTATGCCACTTCTTCAGTCGCGGCAGTGACGGCAATGCTGTCGACAACCGGTGCATCATTGGTATTGATTACCTGTAAATTAAAAAATGACAGTGAATCAGATGCTGATGGCTCTGCGTTATCATGCACTGTAATCAAGATATCGTTGGTGATACCCACATCATCATTTGTAGGTGTGCCGCTTAAGATACCCGTAGCTGAATCAAAGCTAGCCCATGCTGGCATATGTACAATACTAAAGACTAAATTATCACCAACATCGACATCACTGGCAACAGGAGTAAAAGTGTAGACAGTATCTTCTGATACGCTAGTGTCTGGTACACCACTAATAACCGGTGCATCGTTAGTATTGGCCACCGTGATGGTGAAACTCTGATCGACATTGACCGTGCCATCAAATACACGAAGGGTCACGGCATGATCACCGACATGGGCATTCAGTGGTGTGCCCGTTAATAGCCCCGTCGCCGGATTAAAACTCAACCACTCGGGCAAGGCTACTGGTGTACTGTAGGTCAGCACATCCGATGTATCGGCATCCGTGGCAGTGAAAGTATAACTATATACGGCATCTTCATCGACGGCAGTGATCGCGGTGCTGGTGATTTGTGGTACATCATTGGTATTGACCACCGTAATGGTAAAACTTTGATCGACATTGGCCGTGCCATCAAATACACGAAGGGTCACGGCATGATCACCGACATGATCATTAGTTGGTGTGCCCGTTAAATCACCCGTGGTGGCATTAAACGCTAACCACGCTGGTAATGTTGGAGCGCTGAAAGTTAAGGTATCACCAGTATCAACATCGGTGGCAGCAAAGGTGTAACTGTAAGCCACTTCTTCGGTTGCGGCTGTAATGGCACTGCTGGTGATAACCGGCGCATCGTTGGTATTGATGACCTCTATACTAAAGCTTGCCAGTGAATCGGATGCCAGTTCGACATCGGTAGTGGTGATGACAATAGCCGCAGTTGTGCCAACATCATCGTTAGTTGGTGTACCGCTTAGTTCGCCGGTTGCAGTATCAAAACTGGCCCAGGCTGGTTTAGTTTCAATACTAAACGTTTGTGTGTCACCGTCAGCATCACTGACTGCAGGAATAAAACTATAGCTGCTGTCCTCATTAACAGTGGTGGTAGGTGCACCGCTGATGACCGGTAAACTATTTTCTACTAAAACACTGTCCGTGGTAAAAGTGACGGCGCCATCATTAT
>Ga0224506_10000940_pt1 | contig 21975 bp, 23 predicted proteins | sample SF_Jan12_sed_USG_2_FD_169108 | JGI IMG/M metagenome (GOLD analysis project Ga0224506, IMG submission 169108) | Sediment microbial communities from San Francisco Bay, California, United States - SF_Jan12_sed_USGS_8_1 | ecosystem: Environmental > Aquatic > Marine > Sediment | place: USA... | reverse complement strand
CGTCTTGTGCTCCGGCTCTGACCAGTCGAGGTTCAGGTTTATGGAGACTATGGTTGTGAATGCATAAGAGTTGTCCGATACGTTAGAATAGTAGATTTCGTTTGGTTGTATTATCTTTGTTTTGTTCGGAGATGTGATCATGGGTAGAATCAGTTTGGAATGGCGCCAGTAGGTTGGCTGGCTTGTTACTGCGTAGACGTAGTCGCCTATTCTCCTCGAGCTGAAATAGGTTCCATTGATTGTGACTTCGTTTGTCAATAGAGGATTGGCTCTGTCCGACACGTTATAGACTCTGACAAACGCCTCACTGCCAGTTGCACATGACCGATAGTAAGGAGGACCCTGCACTTTCAGTGGTAATAGTGTTGTTTCATTCATTCTAACGGTTACGTTTGCAGCATAATAAACCTCAACTGGCTGGTAGAAGTATGATTCTCCGAAAACCGCCAGCTTATCTCCGTTTATGAAGATTCCTCGAAGCGTTCCGTTAAGGCTAATCTGGGAAAGAATTTCCGCATCTTCAGCTGGATATGCTTTTAAGATTGTAAGGTTGTTCTCCGAAACAATGTATATGTATTCTCCATCGGTTTTCACCAAGTCTGCCTCATCCACTCCCGCTACTTGAACGTTAGTCGCTGAGTATTCCGGGCCACTCATAAGTATATATTTAATATTTATATCGTCAAGCCCATATGCACCCCTTAGCGCGCGGAGCAACGTAGACGATGGAGTTACACCTGGTGGCAAGGGCATTCTTGGCAAATCTGGCATTTCCACGTAGTAATATGGAGTTTCCTGTTTTGTCATCAGATAGTTCTCCAGTTCCTCCTGTGAAGAGAATGTGCTTAATTCGCCCGCACTCACTGGAGGCACCAATGGGAGGATTTCAAAATTGAGGCAAATAGCACCTAGTATGGTGGCCAGTAAAACCGCTAGAACACTGTAGACTGCTGTTTTCTTCTTGATTTCCCTCAACATTTTGAACACTGTTAATAACAAAACGCAGCCTGCTATATTATCCTAATTTTTAGTACATTTCGTCCAGAAATCAGAACGGCCTTAACCGCCAGACGCGAACAGCTTCATACCAAAATATTGCAGAGACTATTGCCCCGAAAAACGTGATGAAAAGGTTTTCCCGAGAAAGGCTTTGCATAAGTACAGCTAGGTAAATTATGTAGAATGCTGTGGAGAAAATCGCGTAAAAGAAATATCTTGGAAACAACAACCTTCCCAACTTGACGAAGTGCCTAAGCACTCCGATTTTAACCTCGCTAGTCAATAGATAGCTTCCCCCTACCCTTTGCTTTTCAACCAAGCCCAAGCCACATAAATGGTCGAGATGATGCTGCGCTACGCTGGGGCTACTAAAATGTAAAGCCCTTTGAACCTGCCTCACACTCATTGGACAACCTCTTTTCAAAAGAAGCCAGTAAACTTTCCAAGCTTTGCCTCGAAGCTCGAATTCCAGCTTCTCCTCGTCTTCAGCTGGCAATATAAAGGCACACTCACAGATATTCTCTTCAACGTAGCTTTATAAGTCCATTTTTTAGAACACGTCCAAGAGGATTTTAATACGTCAAATCAACTGCTTTCAAAGGGAGGGAGGTTCGCTTAACATCAAAAAGGAAAAGTAAGAAACAGAAAATGTTAGACAACTACGCAGTGGCAGAAATAGTGTCGAATCAAATAAATATTTAAAGAAATGTAACGTTCATTTCAGTGGTATTAATGAGGCTTTCCTCAGTTTTTGTGATATGCAGTGGGTTCGCTAACATCGGGTTGGCAATCATCTTCTACTATTACGCATTCATTTCCTACTCAGGTGAGACGGGGTCAGCAGGAGATCTAGTCTTAATCGGCCTAATGTTCACTGTCATCGCGGCAAATTCTTTCAAAATCTTAGGGCGTTTAGGCAAGAAAACACGCACTCTTCTTAATGTAGCACTAATGATAATTGCGTTCATCGAATTTGCTTTCTCATTCTTATTTCTCTTCTTCGCTTATGGGGGCGGACACCTGTCTCTATTAGAGGTTGGGATACCATTGCTGTTAGCGTCCACATTCTCATTCGCAAGCATCATTCAAGGGTACAGAGAAACTAAACACAAAAGAGCAAACTACGTTAAAGCACAAGACCCAAAAACCAATTGACATGAACGTTTGAGATTGTCTTTTTTCATGTCAACGCGAAGGGTAATGTGTACTACTGTAGCAGAGAGAATTATTTGATGTAAATACCTGGACGATAAGGTTTAGCTGACTCCGCTCTTTTCTTCGGGTCATGACATCGTGGATCTTCTTCATGAAACGCGGAAATCTTTGCGTTAAGTTCACTTTCAAAAAAAGCTCCAGCCTCCTTCAACGCCTGGTTTTCATCAATAACCCCTGCCTTCAATTGTCTGTTTTTCTTGTCATCTGGCATTCGGTTGATTTCGTCGATGACTTGGTTAATGAATTTCGCGACTTTTTTGGCAATTCTTTTCATATCCGGGGCTTTCATCAACTCCCTCATAACCTCGCTTTGTACAACTCGTGTGGAAACCGACTTTTCCACTAGCTTCAGATAGATTTTCCATTTCCAAGGTGTAGCTGAATAGTAGTAGATTCTTTTTGGCCTGATTTTGGTTGCGCGTAGAATGTTTAAGGTATCATCTAACACGTTTTTGATTAAACCTTCTGTTTCTTCTGCTCGGACGTCAACTTTTTTTTCGTCGTAGGTGGGCCACTCAGCAAATGAAATGAAGCTTTCTCTGCCCAGCTTACTCCAAAGTTCCTCACAGATGTGGGGTGCAAATGGAGCGAGCAGGCGTATCCAAGTTTCCATAGCTTCTCTCAGAATCCTTGTGTTAGGGCGTTCTTCTCTTCGTTTATACCAGCGAAAATCGTTCCAAACTTCGAAGAACACGTTTTCTACGGCCGTTCTGGTCTTCATTATCTCCATGCTTTCTGTTACCTTTTTGGTTCGATGTTCCAATGTACTAATCAGCCATCTCTCCAAATGACCCACTTTCTCATTCTTCATCTTCGCCTCAATCACGCTGTGAGCTATGTTGTAGAAGCTTTCAAGCTTGCCCTTTACCTCACGGACACTTTCGCTTCTCCAATCCGGGTCGTCCATGTCTTCCGCGCCCAACAGCAACGCACAACGAGTGGCATCTGCTCCATACTGGTTTAGGGCACTTCTCAACGTTGCGAAGTTGCCTTTCGACTTTGACATTTTCTTTCCTTCGATCATCAGCATCCCGTTTACGGCTATCGCCTTAGGCCAGTGTTCTGGCGGAAACAGTGCTACGTGGTGGAAGAGGAAGAAAGTTAGATGGTTTGGAACTAGCTCTTTCGCGGAGTCCCTGAAGTCTACGGGGTACCAATATACAAATTCTGTTCGCATCGACTCTAAGACAGCACGGGTTATATGTGATTTTTCAGCTACTTTTTCTACGTTGCCTTTGCCGAGAAAGACATAATCAAATACTTGAACTATCAGCTGCTCTGGCTTTATGTTGAAATTTTTGATGTGTTTGTTTATTGTGTAGAAAGCCATGTAGATCGTTGAGTCGCTTAACGTTTCCACGATCCAGCCTGGACTCCACGGCAGCGTCGTTCCTAAACCAGTTTTTCTGGCGCAGGGCCATTCTTTTAACCAATCTATGACGTTAATGAACCACTGTACGGCGGATTCGGGGTAAACAGACGCTCTGTTCAGTGCCTCCTTGGTTTTTTCTTTCCACGTCTGATCTGAGTATCTCAGAAACCATTGACCCTCGAGCACCCTAACTATGCAAGGAGTTAAACAACGACAGATGACTCGTTGGGTCATATCGTACATGGAATCGGCAATGCCCTTCTGCTTAAAGTCTTGGATCAAACGATCTTTCACTTCATAAACGGTTTTTCCAGCATACTCTCCACAAAGGTCCTTTAGGACACCGCTGTGAAACTCCTTTTTATACAGTAACTTCGTTGCTTCCTCGGCTTTTGGGTCGTGTTGATTTTTCACTGCCATTTGTTCCACTAATTCGATGGCTGGGTGTTCCCCAGATCCTTCCACCAGAATCATGGAGATGGGCTGTATACTCTTCACTGACGCGGGTTCGATGTTGAACTCTTTGAGCGATTCAGGCTTTGTCTGTAGGTCTCTTAACGCTAGCCAATCGTACGGAGCATGCGAAGGGACGCTGTACACGACTCCAGTTGCATGTGAGGGATCTACGAACCAGCCCGGCAGGATTAGTAATTTTTTGTTGTTGATGGGGTTCACAAAATGTTTTCCAATAATTTCTCTGCCTTTGAATTGACTTACGACTTTGATTTTTCGTCTTTGTTCTCCTAATTTTTTAGCGGCTTCTTTGCTGATAATCCACTGTTCATCGTTGACTTGAGCTTTAACGTAGGCGGCGTCTGGATTTATCCACATGTTGGTTACGCCGTAAATTGTTTCAGGTCTGAACGTAGCTGCGGGAAGGAATGCATCTTCAATTTTGAATTTTATTAATGTGTACTCTTCAGGTCGGACGCCTTCTCCCTCTTGTCGGTCGTGGTCTCCAGTGGGGCTTTCACAATGCGGACACCATACCACGGGATGTGTTCCTTTGGCCACGTAGCCTTTTTCCCGTAGTCGCTCGTACTGCCACTCAATAAATTTGTTGAATGTAAGGCTGGTAGTGTGGAAATCTCTCCTCCAATCAATTGAAAACCCCATATGCTTTACTGTTTCCCGGTTCTCTCTTGTGTAGTAGGTGGCCATATACGTTGGGTCAGCAAACTTTTTCAAGTCCTGTTCTGAAACGCCGTCGACCTCTTTTAAGGCTCGAATGAAATCTTTGTCCCTCACTTTCACTCGTTCACTTGCTCCAGCTATGGTCTGACCTGTCCAGTGCCAAGCCCACGGAAACAGGACGTTGTAACCCTGCATTCGTTTAAACCGGGCATAAGCGTCCACGCGTGTAGCTGTGAAGCCATGTCCCACATGGAGTGGACCATTCGCGTAGGAGTATGGAAAAGTTACAAAACATTTTTTTCTTGTAGAATCTGGATTTGCCTCAAAGATTTTCGCTTTTTCCCACTCTCTGCGCCACTTGTCTTCGATTTGTTTTAAAATTTCCATGAAACTTTCTGAACTACTCTGAGGATTATTAAAGGTTCGGTTAGTCTCCGAGGAGAACATTATCCCTCAAGTTCAGCACCAACAAAAATCTTAATGAACAAACTTGCTTTAATCTGTTACTTTTTTTCCTGCTGTCTTTTTACAACTTCCGCCGCTCTCTGCAACGCCTCTGCCACTTTTTTGACCAGAGTTCCTCCTCCCTGAGCAAAGTCAGGCCTTCCGCTACCACCGCCATCCAGCACCGATGCGGTCTCTTTCGCTACCTCACCAGCATTTATGCCCCGTTTTACAGCATCTTTTCCAGCCATCACCACAATCCTCGCATTCTTCTTATCTGCCCCGTAAAACACCGAAACCGTGTTGGGCTCTGCTTTTACAAGTTGGCTACCTGTCTGGATCATGCGGTCAACATCAACTGGTTCAAACTCCTGCGTAACAAAGCTCACTCCCTCGATTGGCCTTGCCCTTCTGCCTTCCACATGCCTCTTCAACTTCACGATATCTCGAACAGCAACTTCTTTGATCAGCTGCTTTTCTTTATGACGAGCCTCTTTCCACTCTCTCACGAGGCGTTCTGCAGTTTTCTCAAGCTTTTCGCGGGGTGCATTCAAAACCTCAGATAGTTTCCTAAGTAGTTGATCGGTCTCCTGCACAAATCTTAGGGCTGGCAATCCCACGCTGAACACAATACGTTCGACGCCGTCTTGGATTCTTTCCGTGTGAATTATTTTTATGAACCCTAGCTCTCCCGTGTTCTTTACATGTGTCCCTGCGCAAGCTTCAACATCCCAACCTATACTTTTCACAACACGGATTTCTTTTCCAGGGACAACCCCACCTTGGTAGAGTCGAAAGCCGTAAAGTTTCTCTGCCTCTCCTCGAGGCATCCAAGAAGTTTCAACAGGAATCTTCCGCATCACAACCTCATTTGCCAGTTCCTCAATTTTTTGGTTTTCTTCCATTGTCAACCGTCTAAAATGAGAGATGTCTAGTCTTGAGTGGTCTAAACCCTTCTGGGCTCCACACTGCCAAACATGTTGCCCAAGGACACGTTTCGCCGCGCCCATAATGACGTGAGTTGCAGTGTGTTGCTTCATCAGGTTGTTTCGTCGCTTCCAATCGATAATTCCCTTTACAGCGTCACCTTCTTTAGGGACCGAACCTTTAAGAGCATGAACGATGACATTTCCTAGTTTCTGAACATCTGCTACTTCAGATTTTATCCCAGCAAACTCCAGGTGCCCATGATCGGATGGTTGTCCGCCACCTTCAGGATAGAACGCCGTTTTTTCCAAGACCACGTACTTGTTGTCCACAACTCGAAGAACTTGTGCTTCAAATTCGGTGACGTATGCATCCTTATAGTAGAGCATCTGCGTCTCTGGGAGGTCTGAAACCTTGGCTTCTAACCCTTCGATCTTCTTCACTTCTCGTTGAGGAGGAGCCTGGACATGTCTCTCAGCAACCATAATATAGAAGTTTTCAGGCACTTTCACCTCTACACCATTGTTTTCAGCAGTTTCCCTAACAACCTCCGGTGGGAGGCCATGCGAATCGTAGAGTTCTATCAACGTTTCAGTTGGAATCCGAGAGATGGCCTTTGCCTTCAACCCTTGACTTATCCGCTTTACGAGGGCGTCTCCCTTCTTAAGAGTCTCCTTAAACTTATCTTGCTCCACCGAGAGGATTTCTAGGATTTCGTCCCGCATCTCTTTCAAATGCGGAAAGTCCTGTGCCCAAAACGCGATCTGCATGTCAATGATTTCAGGCAGTTTTTCATCGATTGCGAGTGTCTTAAGCAGTCTATAGGTTCGACGAATTATTAACCTAGTTAAGTATCCTTCGCGCACGTTGGAAGGCACGACGCCCTCGGCGAGCATAAACGTCAGACATTTGGTGTGATCCACGACGGCGAACGTGCTTTCGATGGGAAGCAACATTTTGATAAGTTCATCCAAGCTCATTTCAACCCGTTCAGCAACCTTTCTCCAAGTTCCTCTTCGATCAACTGTTTTCTCTACGCTCATCAAACCAGATGTTTCTGCTATTTTCGCCAGTAATTTATTATCAATCCCGCTTATACCGGCCATCTTCAATATTTTATCCAAGACAGGTTCGTACACTGCATGGAAACAACTCACAGACCCCTGTGACAGCCATGTGTATCGTTCAATTCCATATCCGGTATCAACAGTTCGTATAGGCAACTCGACAAACTTGTCATTCACCACCTTGAACTTCATGAAGACCAGCGTGGCGAGCTCCAATCCTCTGACAATCGTCTCTAGGTCAGGTCCAGCGTTTCCCCCACCTGACCATACATCTTCTTTATAGACAACCTCGTCAGACTTCACGCTCAAATCCTTTGTAATAAATTCGTGATGATAACGCACCGTTTGATCTTTCCAGTAAACCTTTTTGTCCGGATAGTTAAAGGCGTGGTGACCGCCCATCTCGAAGATGGTTAGGTGTCGACCGAAGGTGGGTCCAACGTTATCCACGTCTATGAACCGAATGCAGGGCTGGCTGATGACGAGGGGATTGGCCGGCGGGCATATGATTCCGTTGGTAACATATGGTTGGAAGTCAATGATGCTGGCGTGAGTGAAATAAAGGTCGTCTCTCCACCTAGCCACAACAGGATACGGCTTGACTCTCTCATGTCCTTGCTTCTCGAAGAAGGAAAGAAAAGCTTCACGCATCTCTTGAAAACTGTAACGCTTGCGAGTGGGTGGATTATTAATGAAAGTTAAAGGTGCACAGCCTTCAGGAGTGGATTCTCCACAGGTTTTTTGATCAGGATTCTGCGTCCAAAAATACTCTTTACAAATCGGGCATAATTTCCGAACGTACCCGTACTCATCGAAGAAGGGAACGTGATACTCGCTTTCAGGAAAACGTTTCATCATCCATCACTCATCAAGTAAGAACCCCCGCAGATTTAAAAGTTAGAGTTTAAAGAAGCATTTAACCATTATATTCTCACCAAAACTGTTCTAAGATCAGTCAAAGCCTCAGGAGTTTAAGGCGCATCCTTTGACATCTGATTCTGAGTTTTGATTATGTTTTTTCACAAAGACTTCTGAGCTTACCATAAGTTGCAGAAAGTTGGTACAGTTTTCCTAACCAGAAACTGCTTTATCCGAATAGAGCTCCGAGGCCTTCGAGTGCTTCCTCTTCCTTCTCTTTCTCGTCTTTCTTCTTCTCTTTTTTCTCTTCCGCTGGTTTAGCCTCTGGAGCTGCTGCAACAGCCGGTGCAGGTGCCATCAGCGCTGGTGGAGATTTAATTGCTTCCTCAATGTCAACCTCAGCTAAGGAAGCCACGAGAGCCTTAACTCTGACAGGATCTGCATTGATTTCCGCGGCTTTGAGCACTTCGGTTATGCTCTTCTCGTTGATGGGTTTTCCAGCTTTGTGCAGAAGCATTGCGGCGTACACGTACTCCATGATCTATTCACCATCCTCTTCTCTCTTTTCACAGTCCCCTTTTTAACCTTTCTGAACAGAACTTGTTGACGTAGCCTTTTCGCTGGCTACATCTAACCTCATTTTTAAACTTAGCATTTCCGCGTGAGCCTTCCTTACGAGATCAGCTATTGTGTCGGGAGCGGGTAAATCTGCGTTTAGGGCTAGTCTATATGCTTCGTGATGCGCCGTTTGAAGAAGTGGGGTAATGTTTTCTGCAAGCGGATACACAGCATTCAGTGATAAACTGAACGCATATGCATGGGCTTCCTTGAGGCTTTGTTGAAACTCTTCCAAATCTATTCGCAGTTGTTCCTCACCTATGATTAGTCCGTCATCGTACATCACCTTCATGGTAAGCCCAATCTCCACTGGTTTTATGCCAAGCTTTGAAAGCACGTTTGCAAGGTTCATTGCTATAACGTCACCTTTTTTCGCCACCATAGTGTCATGAGTTATCCATACGCTTCCGCTCTCGATTCTTGTGCGTAGGCCTACGGCGCTTAGTTGACTGATGATAGGGCCGGGAGGTAGTCCAGTGTTTCCAGATGGGACGGTCACGTCGTATGCTGCTACATCGCCAGCCTTCGCAGTAGCCTTCATTCTACTCTTTTCGAGAAGCAATACGAGTTTGAATGGGTTGAGGCTGGTGAAGAGGAAAATGTTAGCTCCGGTCAAGTGTTCTTCAAGTTTCTCAAGCCCTGGCTTTTCTTTGCACTCTCCAATTGCTCTTTTTACTATACTGTTCTTGACGACGCAGAGGTGGGCGCTATTCTTCAGTTTTCTCCTCAATCCTTGAAGTTGAGCGCCTCTAACTTTTTGTAGGCTGGCGATTCCGAGAGCCTTGTACTGCTGTATGAGGCTTTTTGTTTCTTTAACTTCTTCGGCTTTCGCTAGCACCGTTTGACGCAACATGTTCTTTCTCACATCTACATTTTCATTTTGATCGGTGAACCCATGGTTGTTTTCAAATGGATTGACCTGATGTTTTTCGTTCCTCTTTTAAGTTTTCCTTCAATCCTTCTTATTACTGCCTGAGAGTTTTCAGCGATTTTGTTATCTGCCATGTTTTCAGTTCCCACGCGACATTGAAGAACTGGTTGTCCTCGGACTCTTATAAACACCATTTTTTGATGTTTCTTTATTTGTTGTGCTATGTCTGCTGTTGGAGGCACGGGCGTGGGCATCTTTCCCTTTGGTCCTAGAGTGGCGCCAAGAATCCTTCCTAAGAGTGGCATTAACGGAGCCTCTGCAATGAAGAAGTCGTAGGCTTTTGCAATCTCCTTTTGTTTCTTCTTATCACCAGCTAGAGCTTGAAGCTCAGTTTTCTTAATAACAAGGTCTGCGTTTGCCTTTTTGGCTTTCAAGACCATTTCGCCTGAGGCGATCACGCATACTCTGTTTTCTTTTCCTGTAGAATTCGGAAGTTCAATAAGTTCTTGTATTTTACCCTCAGGCTTTTTCGGGTCTATGTCCCGGAGGCTTATGACAAGTTCGATGGACTGTACAAAAGTTCTTTTTTTAGACTTTTCCTTAACTTCCTTAATTGCCTGAAGAAGATTTTTTTCGTCTAATGGCATTTTTGAGGCCTCGTGCCAGAGACGTATCGAAGCCAGTTATAAAAAGATTTTTACGAAAAGAGCTTAAGGTTGTGAAAGTTTTCGTTTTTGCACTGTGTTAGGGGATTGGAGCAATATCCTAACTATCTTAGTGAAATTGGAGCGTTCACCGAAGCTGAAAAGATCGAAGAAGCCACAGCCACCATATGAAAAAAGCAGCAAAAACCAAAACAGAGCTAAAAACAAACCCTACACACAAAAAACATGGAACCCCTCTTTACACAGAACAGAAGGCTAATTTTTCACAATTTAGCAAAAATCATTGTTCCTTTTCAAACAACGCGTCATACTTTCCCTCGTCAATTTCCTTTTGGGCCTCACGTGGGTCCTTGTCTTCCACAGTTACCCCCATGCTTACGCAACTGCCTAAAACTTCTTTAACCGCAGCCCTCAGGTCTCTCGCCAAGAGCTTAGAACGTTTAATTTTCGCTACGCGAATAACTTGCGCCATAGAAAGATTTCCTATTTTTTCCGTTTTTGGAGCCCCAGAACCCTTCGCAACACCCAACTCGCTAACGATCAACGCAGAAGTAGTCGGCGTTCCCACACTTACCTCAAACTCCTTTGTCTCCGCGTCCACCGTTATTTTCACAGGCACCTTCATGCCAGCGTAATTTTTTGTGACCTCGTTGATTTTGTTCACAATAGCAAGGACATTGACTCCGAGTGGTCCTAAAGCTGGCCCCAACGGAGGTCCAGCGGTTGCTTGGCCACCACTTACCAAGGCTTCAACAACCTTCTTCTCACTCATTTTTCTCCCTCTTTTGCCTTCTCCACAGGCTTTACATAGTCGGCGTGAACTGTGATGGGTAAGGTGAACGTTGCCTCCAGCAACTCAAGGGTCACATCTTCCTTTGTTCGGTCAACCCTTGTAATCTTTGCTCTCATTCCTTTAAATGGGCCTGCCATGATCTCCACAACATCTCCTATGTCCAGTTCTTCGATAACCGGCTTTACAATGATATACCTCTCAACCTCTGAGAAACTCACGGTTCCCGGAACTCTGGATCTCACATGTTTAATTCCCGCTATCACTTTATCAACAAAATGAGGACCGTCTGCTTCAACGAACACATAGCCTTTCAATATTTCTGGTACAAGAACAGCTTTTATCGGAAGTTCGCCCGCTTTGACCCTAGTTGCAATGAGGTTCGCTACGTTTTTTTCTTGCCCAGCTGTGGTTCGCACAGCAAAAATCATTGAGGAAAACTTCTCTTTTTCCATATTCAACATTCCATTCCGTTCTTACTGTTACTCCTCTAACATGGTGGCTATGAGGTGAATCAGAAAACCGATAGCGCCAATAGCAACTGTGCCGAGGAAACAAACCTTTACAGAGAGCCATAGCTCGCTCCTTCCCGGCTTTGTAGCAAGCTTCAACATTCTCGCACACGATTGGAAGAATGATCTTAATCCCATGGTTACTCGCATCTTTCAAACGGCAATACTAATATAAAAGAGTATTTTCTCTGGTGTGCGCTTACAAACATCAGTCATGTATTCCAATCAGATTTTTTCAACGGGCACACCAATCTCATTCAGAGCTAGGATCAATCTACCTTTATCAGCTCCCCTAATTCCTTTCCACTCAAGCACAGCCAACTCTACCTTTTCCACCGTTCTTTCAACACACTGCTTTATCATCTCAACACCCACTTGTGGAATAGCATATTTTGGGATCATATGTCCGAAAGCTATTTCACTAGTGAGCGCAACTCGTGAGAACTTCGTGTTGTAATGTGGGCCTCCGATACCCAAAACAGTTGGATATTCTGACTGCTTAGAAACTGCAATCATTGCAGCGTGAGCCACGACCTCTGCTGCCCTCACATCCTTCCATTGCTTCGACGAGCTTCCCAACTCTACGAACATAGTTGGCACGTCTAAGGATGGTCCATGATGCGTACCTTCATAGGACACCTCGTAGTTCAATCTCATTTCACGTTTCCTCTTAGCCATTTCTAAAAGGGCATTTTTCATCGCGCTTGCTGGAGACACCGAAACTTTTCTCGAGATTCCACCGAGCTCTGCTTCACCGAGGTTGCCTGGAGTGTGAACAGAAAGAGTGGGGATTCCACTTGCGCTAGCGTGCCGAGATAAAAAAATCAACAGTTCAGGAGTGAAAAAGTCGGTGATAAACTGGGTGTGAACAATTTCTTCATCGATTAAAACCAGCTTGACTTCACGGTCCTGAATTCTTTTAAGGTGCACTGGGTGTTTACGAAACAATTCTGGCTGCTTTTCAAATTCATAATAATCTAAGAGTTGTTGAGTGATGTTCATGCCAGCAACGTCTTTCGTGGAAGTCACCATCAAAATCATGATTACGCCTTCTAACAAAAATGTACTAAGAAGCGGATTAGAAATAAAGTTTCACTTCCACCAGACCTATCCTACAGAGTGCAAATGAGGGTCTGAAGAACTTAAAGACAGAACAGCAGGCGAGATAAATCGGTCGAGGGTTAGACAGGTGAGGAGGGTAGTTGATAAAGAGGCTTGATAGATACAATACGAGTGTAGAAAGAGCACTTACACTTATATTATTGATTTTACTGTTCAAAGCGGAGAGAAAAGGTGAGAATAAAAATGCATTTACTAACCCTTAAAGACTGGACTACAGAACAGATCAAAGACGTGATCAACAAGTCTTTAGAAATCAAGAGGCAACCAGTTGAATACAAAACTATGCTAAAGGACAAATCGTTGGCGATGATATTTCAGAAAACCTCGACCAGAACAAGGGTCTCTTTTGAAGTAGCAATGACCCAGCTGGGAGGTCACGCCGTCTTCTTGGATTGGAGGGCAACAAACTTCGCCTTAGCAACCATCAGAGACGAAACCAGATACCTCTCAAGAAACGTTAGCTGCATCATGGCACGTCTGAGGCATCACGCTGACTTAAAAGAGATGGCTGAGGCGTCCAAGGTTCCGGTTATCAACGGGTGTTGCGAAAAATACCATCCCTGCCAAGCCATTTCAGACTTGGTGACCATAAAAGAAAAAAAAGGCCTCTTAGAAGGCCTGAGGCTTGTTTACATTGGAGTTCACAACAACGTGTGCAATTCTCTGATCGAAGGTTGCACTAGAATGGGAGTGGAGATTACCACAGTGACGCCGATAGTGAACGAACAGTCGGTTGACAAGGAACTTATTGAAAAAGCTGAAAGGACAGGTTTGCATAAGACCACATTAGATGTTAAAAAAGCAGTAAAAGACACCGATGTCGTTTACACCGATACTTGGGTGGACATGGAGTTTTTTCTCGATCCAAAGTTTAAGGAGGAAAAGGAGAAACGAATTAGATTAATGAATCCATATCAAGTGAACAACGAACTGCTGAAGGACAGTGACGCTCTAATTATGCATGACATGCCAATTCACAGAGGCTACGAGATAAGTGCTGATGTGATAGAAAGCCCAAACTCGATAATCTATGAACAAAGCGAAAACAGACTATATTCCGCAAAGGGAATTCTGTTGAAACTTTTGGCCAAAACGTAAAAACCTTTTGCCAACAAACAAAGCCAGAGACGTTTCTATCTAAGAACCATTTGTGTGAATTGCTCAGGGCTAAACTCTTGTAGATCCCCATATTCTTGTCCAATCCCAATGAACAAGATAGGTTTGCCGGTCACATATGTGACGCTGAGAGCCGAGCCTCCTTTCACATCAGCGTCCACCTTAGTCAATATGGTTCCATCTATACCCACGCTCTTGTGGAACTCCTCAGCTTGCATGACAGCGTCATTTCCGGTGAGAGCGTCCACCGTGAGAACAGTAAAATCTGGAGTAATAATTCTCTTAATCTTCGCCAGCTCGTTCATGAGATTTCTGTTCGTTTGGATACGCCCCGCGGTGTCAATGAGCACAGCGTTTATCCCATGAGCCTTTGCATGACTAATAGCGTCGTAGGCTACAGCAGCTGGGTCTGCCCCATATTTGTGTTTAATCATGCGGACGCCCAATCGTTTGGCGTGTTCCTCCAACTGTTCGATAGACCCGGCACGGTAGGTGTCACTACAGGCGAGGATAACCGAATAGCCCTTTTTCATCAGCAGTTTCGCCACCTTCGCTATACTCGTGGTTTTGCCAGTTCCGTTGATTCCCACAAAAACGATGACGTATGGCGCATTTGTTTTCCGCTTTTTCCCCACACTTTCCAAAAGGTCGATTCTTTCTTTGGTTGCCATGATTTCAAGCAAAATTTCCTGCAGTTTTCTTTCCACGATCTTTTTACGATCTTCTAGCCGCTTCACTTGGATTCCGTCTAAACGTTTTTCCATCTCTTCGCAGATGTGATCGGAAACTGACATCGCTACGTCATTTTCGATTAGGCTTAGTTTAAAATCCTCTAGAATCGGGTGAAGTTGATCAGCTTTTAGTTCTGTTGTTGCTACCTTGTTGACGAGGCTACTAACTCGTGTTCTTAGTTTTTCGAACACCCTTTCCGCTCTCCTTTTCGCTGAGTTTCGCTGAGAGTTCTTGAAGCTGGGATCGATTGTCTTGAATCCTTCCTATCACCTGAGTTATTTGTTGTTGAAGGCTCGTTCTCGTTTTTTCTAGTTCAGCTACGCGCTTGCTCATGTTTTCCTTAGCCACCTTTATCGTTTTTTCGACAGCTACGCTTGCTCCTATCCCCACAATCATTTTGTCCGCGCTTTCTAGTCTTGCCTTTATGTATGAACCACCTCCGATTGGAACGAAAAGCGACGCGTCTTTCTTCTCCTTCCCTAACCCTTCCAAGGTCATGTCTGCAACTCTAAACTCGGTTAAGGCTGCGTCTACAAAGCCTATCCTCGACTGTAAAGCTTCAGCGGTTCCTTCTAAGATTCGAAGTTCAACTGCTAGTCTGCGGAACGTTTCCTCTTCACTTGACACTTTCTTCTCCCAACGTTAACTTTTTTATGAGAGGATTTTCGATCTCTTCTGGACTTATTTCTTCAACCTTTACGATTTTGATCTGGAAGCGTTTGGCTCGATGTTTGCTCCCAATCTCCTTGTAGACTGTTTCAACAGCATCTTCGGGTTTTAGAGCTCTAATTTCCTTTCTAAAGTTCGTGTGGAAGTTAGGCTTCTTAATCTCTCCCGTCACCCGGAAAACTTTGACTTGACTCATTTTATTTCACCACATCCAATGCTTGACCTATCATAAATAATTCGGGTCCAGTTGTCACCGATCCAGCTACTGCGCCATATTTGTTTCCTAAAAGTCCGGTGGAGACGTACGGTATTCCACAGTTTATGGTTCCCACATCCACGTGAACCTTTAACACGTCCGTTAAAACTTTCTGTTCCTCCTCTTTCAGCAGTGGATGGGTTAGCACGCCCTTGTTCGTGGCGGTGGCGAGGGATCCAACGTATGGCAGCCCTGCTATTTCTCCGGGAACTGCCTCAACATCCAGAGTATCTTCTATTTTTGCTACGTCTTTCTTTTTTAATCGTGGGTCAACGATTGCTCCATGGTCGTTCGTCAGAACGAGGTTTCCATAAGCCGTCTTTTTTGTCTGCATAACTGCAGCTTTGATGTCTAAGATTGATTTTACGGCTTGAACCTCCTCCTCATGGGTAGTGTGTGGAAGAACTATGCCATTAGAGTTTGCGCAGGCTAAGGCTCCCATAACCGCTGCCCCGCCGATAGTTGAACGGATAACCTTCACTTTCAACCATTCTCTCAGCTTCTTCGCCTTAGCATCTGTGACTTGCGGAGGAACAATCGCCATTTTATCAGTGGTCAGACAATAAACGCCTATGCTTGCATTGCCAAAAATGTCAAAGAGGAATATCGCCAAGCATTAGTCTCCTTCTGCCAAGTAGATGGTTATTGTTCCCTCTTTATCCTTGGCTGCCCGAACGCGGATTTTTCGTGGCGGCTTCTGGATTCCTCTGCTCCAGATTTTTTCGTTCACTTCGTTGCTAATGACCACTCTTTCTCCTTCTTCTCCTTCTTCTAAGGCTTCTTCTTCGACCTTCATGTGCCTCTGAATAAAATTCTTAACGAGGCGGATGGCTCGTGGAGCCCGTTTTTGACGTGGAGAAATCCATGCTCTGCTTAGTGGTATCGTGTAGACTTTTTCTTCAACAATCTCTTCTTCTACTCTTTCCTCTTTCCTCGCCTCTTCAACTTCTACCTCTTCCTCAGCTTCAGCTTCCTCAACAATTTCTTCAGTGGTTTCCTCTTCTTCCACGACTTCTTCAGTTTCCACAGTTTCTTCTACGGTTTCAGCTTTTTCTTCCGTGATTGCTTCTTTCTCTTCTTCAGCAGTCTCTTTCATCCACGTTCCCCTCAAGCTTTTATTTTCCTCTGTCGCCAACGTCTTCTTTTAGGGTTGGCTCTCACACGTCCACTTGTTTTCTGAATAACCCAACTAGGAACCGGTTTCTTCTGTTTCCCCGCCTTTGCCAGTCTGCGTTTTTTCGCTGTCGGTTTGTTCCTCGCCATTGTTAGACTCTCCTGATTTTGATGTCTCTACGATGAGACTGCAACTTCATCAGAATCTCTTTCAATTGTTTATCGGTTATTGGGATACTGGTCTTGCCCTGTTGTGCGAGCTGGATGAGTTGGAGTTCAAGTTGCTCGGCGAATTCTGGTTTCACCATTTTTAGGTTGTTGAGGCGTCGTCTGGCGTCGGTTGTGAGTATTCGGCGAAGTACGGCTTGTTTCTGCATTTCAAATTGCTGTTTTGCTTGAATCTGCTGTTGCTCTTGTGCTATTCGCTGTTGTAGTTCAAGGAGCTTTCTCCTTTGCAGTTCTTCCAGTTCCTCCTCGCTCATCTTGCCCACCTAGTATTTCTTCAGTTCTGGAAGCTTTTTCTCCAAGTCTTTCTTAATTTCTGTGGACAATCTGTCTAGCAGTCGCCTTCCTTCTCCGGTGGTTACTCTCCCCCTGTTTCTTAAAGGTTCCACAAGTCCTACGGCTTCAAGTTGCTGTATGGCTTTTCTAATAATCGAACCACCGCTTCGCCTAGCGTGTTCAGGTTTTACTCCTCGATCAATTCTTCCGCCGTACTCCGATCTGAGATGCTCTATTCCAATTGGTCCCTTCAAGTAAATCTTACGTAGAAGCGAGGCACATCTTGTAAACCACCACTCAGGGTTCTGCGGAGGTCTTGAAACATGAGAGCCTGTCTTTACGAAAGGAGTCCATGTTGGCGGAACGACTCCATCCACATTATCTTTTAGGTATTTGGTTAGCTTTTCAATTAGAATAGATGCCGGCACGTCATGGGGCGTTGGCAAGACTTCTTCTCCTTGACTAATTTTCCCTCACTACTTGAGGAAGCCTCTTATAAAGACTTTTCACCTTTTCTTTTTTCTGTTTTTGTAGAGTATGAACGTGTGACCACGAACATCGATTAGAATGGACTCCGTCTGTTGCGCGACTTTCGAAGCGACATTCTTAGCGTCTTCATCTTTTAACGCTGTCTTCAACATCTTCACCTTCACCATTTTCTTTTTCTCCAACTGCCTACTAATCTCATTCAGTATGTGCGATGTTGCTCCTTCCTTTCCAACCCACACAGTTGGCTTCTCAACGTTCAATTCACGCTTTATTCTCCGTTTCAACTTGGACGTTATCATTTATTTCTCCCACTTTTCAGTGGCATACGCGAGTGTTTGCCACAGTTGAAACATGTCACAACCATATGCGATTCTCTTCTCTGTCGTATCCGTACACGACAATTTACACCCGGCAAGATAAAGCCTTTACAATGCCTACAGATCAGGCGCCTATACTCTTTCGGCAGTCGCAGTCTAGTAGCCATGGCAATTTTTCTTGCCACCTTCACATACCTCTGTGCTAACTGTGGGTCTTCGTGAATAGTCTCCTTAGCAAGGCCAAAGAGAACATGAATACGTTGCAAGGCTATCCGTCTCGTGGCATTCATCTCAATGAATACTTCCACACCTTCCATTAAGTCTTTATCACTTAAACTTCTCCAAGTCGTTGGTCAAGTTGGTAATTCCGCCGACTGTACCATCAGTCTACGCAAAAAATCTGGAAACAAAAAAATAGTAGAATGGTGCGGCCGCCGGGAATTGAACCCGGGATTGCAGGCTTGGAAGGCTTACACCGCATCGACTGTGTCCTAACCAGACTAGACCACGGCCGCGACTCCTGCTTCAACCAACAGAGACCACTAGTTGCAAATATTTATTATGAATTTTCCGTCTTTTAAATTGAATTCCACAATTTTGGCAGAGTTTCTCAAATACGCTTAGTATGCACGTGTTACCTCCTCCACTTAGCTGAGAATCATTCGTTTAGAATGCTACTTATTGCGATCCAAATTTCAAAACTGTTGCAACTGCGCCATACATACCTACATCTTCACCTAGTGGAGTTACCATTATTTTCGGTAATCTGTTCAATGCGTAGTTTTTTACGTATTTTTTGATCGGGGATAAAACGAGTTTTTTGTTCTTTAAAGTCACTGTCCCGCCAACCGTGATCAGGGAAGGGTCATAAGCGTTTATTACGTTCGCAAAGCCGATGGCGTTAAGATTTCCTATTTCTTCGATGAGTTGAAGAGACAAATCATCTCCGCTTTTCGCTACGTTAAATATACCTTCAGAACTTAACTTGGATAAGTCACCCTTTACCTTTTTAAATAGTAGGCTTCTCGTCACTATTTTTTTGTCAATTTCTTCAAGTCTCATCCTGACGAAATTTGGTATATTTCTGCCTGAACAATAAGCTTCCCAGTGTCCTTTTTTTCCACATCCACACCTTAGTCTTCCCTTGAAATCTATCGTGAAATGCCCAACTTCAACAGCGTTTCCATCTTTTCCCAAAAGTAGCCAACCATCAACTATGGCGCCCCCGCCTATTCCCGTACCTATTGTTATATAGACAATGTTGTCTAATCCTTTGCCAGCTCCGAACCTTCTTTCGCCTAAAACAGCCGCTGTGCAATCGTTCACTAGATATGCAGGTAGTCCTAGCTCTCTATTGATAGGCTTTGCAAGGGGTACATATTCAAATGGTAAATTTACTGGTTCAATAAGTGCTCCTTTCTTCATGCTTAGGGGGCCTGTTGCGGCTATTCCTACACCTTCTAGGCTTGTAGAGTCAACGTTGCTTTCCTTACATAGCAAACGAATTATCGTAATGATCTGGTCACCTATTGCTTTCTCGCTACTCTTGTTAACCCTTTTTTGCACTTTTCCTAAAAAGTTTCCCTCTTTGTTGGAAAGTGCAAGTCTTACCCATGTTCCTCCCAGATCTACTCCTATTATATATTTTTCTTTTACCAATTCGTATCGCCTACATGAAAGAAACATCTCGCCTCTTTCTTTATAGAATATAAGCGAAATTGGATCATTCAAAAGTTGTTTTTATTATGTCCTTTGGGTTCCAGGTTCCTTGCGCAACTTTTGGCACAAAGTCTTCTAAATGTGCAGGAGGAAAACTCAATTTTTTGTTCTTTTCGGCGGCCATGTAGCAGGCCATCAAGAGTTCGGCTACGAAAACTCCGTCTTTCCATGTTTCCCTAGGCGTTTTTCCATTCAGAAAACTTTCAACCATATGTCTATGTTCTTCTACATATCCATATGTGGAAGTCTCATCAGGTAAAACTGGCATAAAACCTTGTTCGGCCGACTGTTTTTCCACTAGATCTTCCCCGCTTGGACCCTTAATTTCTCGACTGAAGAAAATTCTCATTTCCGGATTTAGGGAGTCAATTTGCATGTAATATTCGGGTCCTAATAATTCGAGATAAATTCGTTCGCCTGGAACGAAGCTCCAAGAAGTAGACAGCTCACTTAATACCAATAATCCATCTCTGGTCTCGTAAATTATGCTTGCTCGCCCCATGTCCTCAGCTGGTTTTTTTGAATAATCAATTTCTCCTTTGGTCATCTCTCTCAGTCTTTCTACATACTTCGGTCTGCTACCCCATTTTAATGAAGCTATATCAGCTGATACTGCCCGGGGAATTAGAGCTGCTTTTTCTTCATTAGGGGCAGTTAACAAGAATCTAGCAGCCTCAATGCTATGACAAAGCATGTCATTTAATGCTCCTCCCCCTTGACGTGTAGCATCCCAAAACCACGCTGCATGCGGTCCTCCATGTTCCTCAGTACATCTTGCAAGATGTGGACGACCAGCGATCTTTGCACCTCTTTTCCACAAAATCTCCTTCCCTTTAACTAGTGATGGCATAAAAACTTGGTTTTCGGAGTAGCCATGTAGCACGCCTGCTCTCTCCACCATCTCTAACATCTGCCGTGCTTCTTTCACGTTACGGCCTAATGGTTTCTCGCATACTAACCCAACAAGTTCAGCTTTTCCCTGTGTAACTTCCTCGGTTATTGCTTTCACTACTGGGATTCTAGCATAGTTTGGCACAGTTATCCATATGGCATCAACTTCCGGATCTTTAGCCATTTCTGAAACATCCCCGTAGACTTTGGGGTTACCTACTCCAAGTTCTCTACATAATGCAGCTGTGGTCTTCGCTCGATCTTCTCTAACATCACAGATGGCTGTTATGTCTGCATGCCTCACTCCTCTCCAAGCTTTTACATGGTAGGTATTAACTACCCAACCCGCACCTACAAATCCGACTCTGAGTCTTTTCATCACACATCACTAAAGCTTGTTACATAATTCCATCTAATTAACGATTTTGACCTTTCAAACTAACTGATTCCAGTAGAATTTCCGCGACATCCAAGACTTCCATGTTGCATTTCTCAATGGTGCTCATTCCATCTTCTAACATTTGCGTGCACACAGGACACGCTACGGCAAGTACAGTGGCACGCGTATCGCAAGCCTGCTTCGCTCGTTTGTTCTCTAGGCGAGGTTTGTGTAGAGGTTCATACCATATACCTCCTCCTCCACCACCGCAACAATAAGAATTCTCACGTGTTAGTCTCATCTCGACCAAGTTAGCTCCTGTTGCTCGGATCATCTCTCGCGGAGCATCGTAAATGTCATTTATTCTGCCCAAATAACAGGGATCGTGAAAAGTCACAGTCTTATCAAATCTACGATTTATGTTGATTTTCTTGTCATGTATGAGATTCATAATGAACTCAGTATAATGGTGAACCTTAAGGTCTAATCTGAACCACTCTTCTCCCAAAAATGCAGGGTAGTCATTGAGAAAAGCATCATAGTCGTGAGGAGAGAGGCAGATAATATTTTTGATCTCATATTTACGGAAGAGTTCGAAGTTCCGTCGGGCTAATTCCTCGAACAGACCTTCCTCTCCCAGTCTAAGGACGTCCCCACCACTATCCTCCTCTTCATTACCCAAAATGCAAAAATCGACGTTGGCAGCCCGCAGAATCTCAGCAACTGCTTGTGCCGTTCTCTGATTTCGCTGATTATAAGACGAGATTGAACCCACGTAGAATAATGTTCCGCATCTCTCCTCCTCTGCCCTCTTAACATGAAAATTGAGCCCTTTCGTAAATTCATCACGCTTACTTCGCGGTCTGCCTTCTGGGTTGCCATACAACTGAATATTCCTCAAGACATCTCGAATTGCAGCGGGAGGAACACCCTTCTCCACAATCAGGCTTCTTAGCGATTCTGTTATCCCTAAAATGTCAATTTTGCGATCCGCAAATTTATTGTTTGGAAAGCTACTCCAAGTTTCGGGATCAAGCGCTAGGCAGTGCATTTGGCAATTTCCGCAAAGAGCGCATGCATACAGAGAGTCTACAAACTCCTCAGAAACATTTTGGAGATCAATTTTTCCTTCTAGAATCATCCTCGCTATTATATTCCTTCCTCTCGACGTGAAGGAATCAAATCCGCCAGTGTTCTCA
>Ga0224506_10000939_pt1 | contig 21980 bp, 20 predicted proteins | sample SF_Jan12_sed_USG_2_FD_169108 | JGI IMG/M metagenome (GOLD analysis project Ga0224506, IMG submission 169108) | Sediment microbial communities from San Francisco Bay, California, United States - SF_Jan12_sed_USGS_8_1 | ecosystem: Environmental > Aquatic > Marine > Sediment | place: USA... | reverse complement strand
CTTTCCTGATTTAAGAATTGGTTCAAAGTATTCCTTTATCTTTCTCTTACTTCGAGGCGCTTTTCCTAGTGTTATGAAATCGAAACCTTCTAGATTTCCTCTATACCGGTTAATATATTCCGCCACATTCTCAAAGTATTTCGCTACTTTTGCTCCGCTTCCATCAGTAAATTCAGGAAATGCTCCTTCAAACCTTGCTGCCCTACGAAATGGTTTTTTCCGCCACGACCATTTGCCTCCACCTACCCAAATGGGGATTCTTTCTTTGTCTCCGTAAGGTTTGGGCAGAAAGGTCGTTCCTTCTTCTATCGTATAATGCTTTCCGGAGAAGCTGAATGGTTCTCCTTTCCATAGCCCCCGTAAGATCTCCAGAGATTCGTCCAGCTTTTCTCCTCTTGTCTTGTTGTCGATATTTTCCCCGAATCTTCTGAAATCCTGTTGTACCACTGAGCCTAGTCCTACTCCAAGAATCAATCTTCCTCTCGACAGATGATCTAATGATACACTTTCTCTTGCCACTTTCCAAGGGCGACGACGCGCAAGAGGAGTAACCATAGGACCCAGCACTATTCTTCTCGTATTTGCCGCAATAGCCGCCAGCATAATCCACGGATCAACGACTTCCAACCCTGCTTTAGGTTTATGCAAGATATGATCCCACGGGAATACCCCATTCCATCCAGATTCTTCAGCATCTTGGGCAAGAGCAATCACTCCATCAAAATCGCTGTAGATCCCTAAGTTGCTGATTGATACGCCAAATCTCATACCATAGATTCCACTTTTTCATATTTAGTTGTTTTTTCGCCCGCAATCCAACAACGTTGAACGACCTAGTGTCGGTACCGAGGAAGGAAGGAATAGAAATTTTATTCTTCTTCTGAACTAAATCTCTGTAATCTCTATACTCTATAGAAAAAGGCGTGTAACAAGTCTTAAGTTCTCAACAGACACATAGGCAAAGAATTGGTGTTGTGTGTTAGGCTATTCTTTCATGGAGCCAAATAAACCTAGGAGGAGGTGAGAGATATCGAAGCTGACATCACTGCGATCAAAGAGATCTGGAATCAGTATACTTCCGCTTGTGGAACTGGAGATTTGGATCGTTGGATTTCCTTGTGGACTGATAACGGGATACAGATGCCACCAGACACCCCTGCTAGAATCGGAAAAGAGGAGATACGGGAAAAAATGAAGCCCTTATTCGATCAGTTCATCATCAAGATCCCAATCACTAGCAAGGAAATTAGGGTAGCTGGCGACTTGGCATTTTCTCGTGGCACTTACACATTATCTACAACTCCCAAGGCAGGAGGCGAGGCAACTAGGGTTACTGGTAAATACTTGACCATCTTGGAAAGGCAGGCTGATGGTAGTTGGAAGATTGCCCGCGATTGCTTCAACTATAACGCGCCCCCAACCTCACCAGAAAAGGAGTAACAGGCGCGCGAACAGATGTTTCCACGATCTCCGCGCGCGCTATCTTCGTCAGCACGTATGTATCAGTCTAGAGACTAAAGAGAATATAAAAAGTTTGAAGGAAGGAGGAGGAAGGAAGGAAATAAGAATTTTATCCCCTCCTTTCTTGCGCGCGCATACCAAGGTTAAACAACGGCAGGAAAGATACTATCAGCGAACTGACCTGCCAAACGAATTAGATTGTACTCAACTGTCTTTTCTATTTGTTTGAGACTCACACCTTTTACCCTAGCAATTTCTTCAACCACAATTTGAATGAGAACTGGCAACCCCTTCTCGCCCATATAGCTCACAGGACCGCCTGGATTGTCTGTCTCTGTTAGTATCTGATTCAATGGAACCCTCTTCACGATCTCCTTTATATGATCAGAAAATCTTACCTCAGGAACTATGGAGAAATAGTATCCTTCCTTGATCATCTCATCGAGAACCTCAAGGTCACCCGAGAACCAGTGAATAACCACTTTTTTGTTTCCATATGTCCTCAATAAATTCACAACAGCTCGTTCTGCTCCCTTCGTATGAACTGATATAATCTTGTCTCTCGTTTCCGATAGGAATAACCTGAAAATTTTTGTCTGAGCCGGATACCGTGTTCTGTCTTGTGCGTAGTAATGATCAAGACCTATCTCGCCCACGATTTTTGCTTTGTTGATCAACTTCTTGATAAGCTCAATCCTATTGATGTATTTGTGAGCGTTCCAGGGATGTATCCCAAAGGTGGGAATGACATACCTGCTCTTTCTGGCTATCCTGCAATTTGTGTCGTAAGATGTTAGATCTAATGAATTCGAGATTGTGAGAATCTGCTGTTCCTCTATCTGCTGCAGAATCGGATGAATTACCTTTCCGAATCTTTTGTGCAGATATCGGTCTAAGTGACAATGTGTGTCGATTAGCATAACCCGACAGTAGAGAAAATGTGATTTAAACTTGCGCCTTTGCGATGGCTATCCATAAAACACGCGCGAACGGTGATGAGTAAAGGCATCTTCATTCCTACAAAGGATATAATCAGGAAACCAAAGGCTCAAACTCAGTTTGATGGTTTTATCTCTTCCTATCTTGCGCGCCCAAGTAAAAAGCTATTGCATACGCTAATATTTGTAGAAGCCCTTCTGTGACTTTGTTCCCAGTTCTTTCTTTTCTACCATCTTCTCCAACAGTGAGCTGGGCTTGTAGTAGGGTCCATATTTCTTCTCGAATTCCCTCAATTTGGACACTACAGTGTCTATTCCTATGATGTCAGCCAGCTCCAAAACACCCATAGGTATGTTGAACCCAAGTTTCATGGTCTTATCGATGTCTTCGATTGTGGCCACTTCGTTTCTTATCAACTCAGCGGCCATGTTAGTCACCACATAGGTCTGAGTCATCGGGTCGAATTTCTCTGCTTTCTGCAAATCGATTTGTGGCATCACCCATTGCCCTTTTTCAGGATATGTGTAAAAGCCCTTTCCCGTCTTGTACCCAAGGTCGCCCTGCTCAAGTTTTTCTAACATGAGAGGGCATGCTTCGAAATGCGCTTCTCTCTCGGCCATGAACTTCAACACGTGACCTGCAATATCTATTCCAGTGTAATCCATTAATGCAAATACGCCCATGGGCATCCCAGCCTTCTGAATCATTGCTGCATCTACTTCTTCAATTGTGTGTTCTCCATTATACACCATCCAGCAAACAAGGTTGGTTGCTGCAATCGTGATTCTGTTGGCTATGAAACCTGGTATATCCTTCCGGCAGATAACGGGTTCCTTGCCGAATTTTTTTGTTAGTTCAATTGTGGCTTGACATGTTTCGTGGCTAGTCTTTTCACCCATAACGACCTCGACCAAGCGCATTAACTGAGCTGGATTGAAGAAATGCATACCAATAACCTTGTCCATGCGTCTTGTTGACTGCGCTATCTCACTTACTGGTAGAGCACTCGTGTTTGTTGCAAGAATTGCGTGCTCTGGTGCACCTTCATCGATTTCATCGAATGTTTCTAGTTTGAGTTTGAGAATCTCAGGAACCGCTTCTATCACGTAATCAACACCTTGTACTGCCTTTCTGAGGGGAACGACAGGATAGATTCGTTCTTCAATCTTCCCAACCTCGTCCTCTCTGATTCGACCCTTCTCAGCAAGCTTCCCCAGACTCCATTTTATTCTTTCCATAGCCTTGGCGAGAACCTCTTCATTTATGTCCCTCATGCGCACTTCGAAACCTGCCATAGCGGCAACTTGGGTTATTCCATGTCCCATAGCGCCGGCGCCAATAACGGCGATCTTCTTAATCTTCATCGTGATCGTCTCCCTTTCTGGCTGGTATCACCACTGGATGGTTATTAAGACTTATGCGCAATGCCAATACTTTCCGCAGTTTCAACAAGCAAAATATGTTTAAGGTCACGATATGCATTGATTATCCAAGTAGTCAGGGTGAAAACGATTGAAAAAATGCGTGGTTGTTGAAGCTGTGAGAACTCCTATAGGGAAATCAGGATGGAATGGTATGAAGAAGGGAGGGCAATTCGCCCAAGTCTCTGCCCAAGTTCTTCTGGGGACTGCGGTTTCGGAGGTAGTGAGAAAAGTCAAAGATAGATCTAGCGCCTTTGACCCAAGAGATATCGAAGATATTACAGTTGGATGTTTAAGCCAGATTGGAGAACAAGGAGGAAACATTGGGAGACTCGCAGTTTTCTTAGGCGATCTTCCTGACGAGATCGCGGGAATGACAATTGACAGATACTGTAACGCCGGCCTACAAGCAATAAACTCTATGGCTCAGGCAATAATGTCAGCATGCGGCGATATAATGATTGCAGCAGGGGTAGAACACATGTCGCACTACCCTATGATGTCAAGCATCAGTGCCGCAGAGGCTGCAGGATTTCCAGTAATGATTAGTGACAAAATATACGAAAGAAACGTTTTCATTCCAATGGGTGTTTCGGCTGACATGGTGGCGAAGAAATATAACATAACTCGAGAAGACTGTGACAAATTTGCGCTGTGGAGTCATCAAAAAGCCACGAGAGCCCTAAGAGCAAAAGAATGGTATAGCAAAAGAATTGCACCAGTAAAGGTTCCACAATCCAACGGAACCACGAAAATGATTGACAAGGATGAGACGGTGAGGATTCAATCTCTAGACGAACCGGACATCGCATATTCGAAGTTGACTCAACTTGAACCGCGATTTACGCCAGATGGGGTTCACACGCCTGGGAATTCCTCCCAGATTGTCGACGGTGCAGCCGCGGTGATGTTGATGTCCGAAAAAAAAGCTGATGAACTGGGATTGAAGCCTATGGCTACGATAAAGTCCATGGCGGTGGCTGGGGATGACCCTACTCTGATGCTTTTGGGTCCGATTCCTGCCATGAGGAAAGCATTGGCTAGGGCCGGTAACCTAACAGTAGATGACATGGATATAGTCGAGCCAAACGAGGCTTTTGCGAGTCCGCCTCTCGCCTTTGCCAAGGAGTTCAAATATGCGTTCGACGACCCCAGGGTTAATCCAACTGGAGGTGCAATTGCTCTAGGCCATCCTATAGGAGCAACCGGTGTGATATACTTCACTGAAATGATCTATGAGCTGCACAGAAGAAATCTACGATACGGATTGGAAACTCTATGCGGCGGAGGCGGGGTGGGCATTGCAACAATTGTGGAAAGAGAGAAATGATCTATTTTGATTTCTATCGCACATAAACTTATAAAATTCAGATTTTCAAACATATCTTGTCCGTCCACGCAAGGAGATCATAAGAATGGATTTTGATTTCACAGAAGAAGAGAAGATGCTCAGGGATGATATCCGAAAGTTCTTGGAGAAAGAATTCGCTCCAATAGCCAATGAAAGAGACAAAAAAGGGCCCTTCACAAGAGAAGAAGCAATAGACATAATGAAGAAGTTTAAGAAGATTGGCGTCGCCTTTGACCCCGAAAGTGCAAAAGCGCTGTTTGTTGAGGATCCATCAATATATGGGATAGTGTCAGAAGAAGTCGGTAGAGTATGGGCAAGTCTCTTACCGATATTCGGTATGACCGGCCTTCCAGCAATGTTCATCCCTCTAGCTTCTGATGAGACTCAAGACAGATTGATACCCAAGTTGGAAAGAGCAGAATTAATAGGGTGTTTCGCCGAAACCGAACCAGAAGCTGGATGTGATACGTCCGATCTCAAAACCACAGCTCGACTAGAAGGGGACCACTACGTAATCAACGGCACTAAAACTTGGATAAGCAATGCAACAATTGCAGATGTAGCATTCGTCGGGGCAAAAGACCTGAGCACCGGAACAGAGAGTTTCTTCTTGGTAGAGAACGATATATCGCCGTTTGACACAAACGAGTTGCATAAGATAGGGTGGAACGCGGCTCCCACCGGAGAGATGTTTTTTGAAAACTGTAAAGTCCCAAAAGAGAACGAAATGAGCAGCATGATGAGCAAAGCCTTCTCGGACCCCAAAATGATGGAGCTTTTGCCAATTTCAGAGGGAATGATGCGCTTACTCAGCCAATTCTCACCATTCACAGCGCTTATGACATTACCCCGGTGTAGTATGGGATTGGCGTCGATTGGAATCGCTCAGGCAGCTTTCGAAGCTTCAGTGAAGTTTGCTAGAGAAAGAGTCCAATTTGGAAAGCCCATTGGCAAATTCCAGCTGATTCAAGAAATGCTCTACAACATGAATGTTCTAATAGAGACGGGAAGACTCCTAGGATACAAAGCTATCGACGCTATCACTAAGGGTAGCCGAGAGGCTAGACGGCTTTCTTCTATGGCCAAAGTATATGGAGGCGAGGCAGCCGTTAAGGTGACGTATGATGCGATGCAGATTCATGGTGGACTGGGTCTTTCCGATGAACTGCCGTTAGAGAGATATTACAGAGATGCACGAATGATGACCATCCCAGACGGTACCACTGAGATGATGAAGTTAATAACGGGTTACACAATATTGGGAAAAGGCTTCTCCGCCTACAAGTAATGTCTTCCCTGCGTGCTACGCGCGCGCGAACAAGCAAAATTGAAACTGCGTCTTGGAAGAAACAAACGGAAAAATCGCGCGCGCAGAAAACGGTTTTCTATTTAGCAATAAAGTCAGGTGGGCGGTATATACTTCCCATTTCGTCCAGCAAAACGAATGTATACGTATGATTCGGCTTGAAAGAATAGTGAATTGTGATTGTGATTTCTTCGTCCTCAAGTAGAGTAACGTTTGAAGGATAAAATTCCACTTCATGCCCATTAACCGTAATGCTCACTACTGTTGTTGGAATAGTTCCTGTATTACATAATAAGAAATTTGCACTTCCATTCCAAAAGTTCCATATAGGATTTTTGAGAGTAGCCCTCTGAATAGGGAAAGTGAATTTGGGTGCGAGCATTTGGTCTGCGTAACCTATCCAACAAACGCAAAAAACAACCAAACAAAGCAACAGGTAACCTACCAATGCCCAAGGAATTTCTCTCTTCACTGAACTGTAACTCCATGAACTTTTCGAGCTGAATCCCCATTTTCCTTCGAGTTATCACAATAATAAAAGAATTATGAAAAGTGAATCTACATTTTGGCATCATGATGAAGTCAACAATATCCTAGAGTTTTATCGTGCTAAGACCCGATACTTAACAGCGATTCCATAAATTAGAAAAGTCCCGAAGACTTGACAGAACCGCTTCCAGCGCGCGCAATAATCATAAAAACTTTGACTAAAATCCTACTCTTCAGGTATTATTAATCTCCCCATGCCATCCCAAACCGTAGTCGCATAAAATATCGCCACCCCTGCATACTTATTCACTATTATGGTTCCCCCGAAGTCCATTGCAGGATAGGAATAAACGTAGTTTCCACCGAACAGCTTGACCTTTTCGCTATTCACAGATCGGCCCCCATAAGGATCCCTGGTCATCTCCTCTTCCATAATAGCGGCACTCTCTTCTAAAGAGAGTTTATCGCCCACCGAATAACTCGATGTGTAGGTCTTCTTAAGAGAAAGCGTTTGATAATCAAGTCTAAAGGTTGCTATTTTTGTTTCATTCGAATTCTCAGGAGTAGAGGAGATTATGAGAACCCATTCTGCAGTCGAAGGATCAAACCCCCCAACGCTATACTGATGAAGATAGACGATCACTGAGAAATTGTCTTCCGAAATCACAAGTTTCGCTTCATCAGAGTCTTTAACTTCCTTCCACACAGTCGACGCACGCTTCTGTGTTTCGTTTTCGAGCCCTGGAGAAAGAGCATAGATATATCCATACATTCCAAACTCAATATCTGCTACTGTCTGTTGTATCTCATCATTGAGTTGTTTGTTAACTATGTACAAATGAACGTTTGCTATTAGAGATGTGACTGCTACGCTTACCATGATCACTGAAAGAACAAAACCCAACTTTCCCACATTTGCTACCCCACAAGAGCTAACAAAACCAGCTATATAATACCAGAGTTTAGAATAGCGCCCTTGCGAAGCACATTCATGAGGATGCGTATCGCAGAAGACTACTCGAAGAAGTTGTGGGCACGCGCGCCTAATGTTTATATTTACCTGTAAAAGTGAATAGTCGAGCACAGGCGAAGAAGCCAATGGAAAACGAGAACGAAAACCGCGTAAAAAAGGCCGTTCAGAAAAGAGTCAAAACCAGACGATATACTGGCAAATACAAAGGAAGGGGCAAATACAAACCAAAAGAGCCAGCGTAGCCGCGCGCGCTAAGTTAAAATCTTTTGCTTCCAGAATATAATAACGTTCGTCTGAGACCTTCTGCAAGCACATTCATGAGTGCATATTGCAGAATGCACGCGTATTAGCCCCATCCGAATTGTAAAGCCGTTGCGAGGATATCATCAACTCTAATTTTTGTGTCACAATTTATGTCAGCATTTGGGTCAAATTCTAAGTCCCCACAGTTAGTTCCAAAAATCAAAGCTATAGCAAGAATGTCGTCCACACGCACTTTTCCATCAGGGCCGTCAGTCGGATCACCTTTCCAGTCACCTTCATGTACGACCAGAACATCCCCATAGATGAGCGTGTTATCCGCCATATTTACATCACCAAGGATACAAGCTCCATGCATTTGAGCGCATGCTGTTAGATTATAGGATTCATACTCGGTGAGGTCGGTGGTATTCCAGCTAAAGACCATATTGGAACTGTTTCCACCAGCTAAGGTAATTATATATATCCCAACCGGTGGTGGTAATCCGAAGTATCCCCATATATCTAACCCCGCATTAGAGGCACAAATCACTATATCTTCCATGTCTACATCACCATCAGCGTTTATGTCGTATTGTGGATCATCTGAGCCAAAGTGATCTGCTATGAGTTCTGCGTCTGTTTCGTTGATGTAACCATCATGGTTTACATCTCCCATACTCCAGAAAATTTCCTTTTGACCAAATGTTGGAAAGACCGGATCGTCATCATAGACGAAGATATCAAAAGTCTCTGTTGAACCTCCCTGATTTTCCACAGTAACGTTGACATTGCAAATGCTCCCGCCATGAACGGCGGAAGCTCCACAACATGTGTTCAAATCAGTAACCGCTACATCATGAGGAGTACACAATTCACCAGGAAATGACAAGAACTCTTTTGAGTATGGCTGATCGATAGGCCACACAACCTCTAATTTCCCAGCCACCCATTGAACCATAAAGGCTCTCGTGTATTGGGGACTTGGCCATGTTGGACCAATGGAATTGCAGAAGACGTCGTGTGGAATAGATGATGCTGTGAACCTAGCGATGCCATTTAGTGACATTCTTTCTTGTGTTTCCAGCGCAGACACCACAGCGTCGGAGTCTGTTGTTCCAGCAGCTTCTATGGCTTCTTTTACTGTGTATATTCCATTATATGCGCCAAAAGCCGTGGATGTTGGCCACTTTGGAGTACCATATTTTTGTTCCGTATAGTCTAGAAAGTTATCCCAGAACACCTCGGTCAAGCCAGGGACTATAGGAGTTCTTGTTCCAAAATGGCAAATTATTGTTTCCAACTCACACAGACCGCCAGTGTATTCCCAGTGGCTCTGCAGCTGCGCCATCGTGTTTATACCAACAAGGCTAGCGTTAACATTTGTAGCTCCCCACTGAGCACTGAACTGTATTCCTGCGACACCATAAAACACGTGGATTACGATTCTAGCTTCACTTGATATAATGTTCCCAATGTAGCTAGATAAGTCCATAGCTCCCTCAGGCACTCGATCTGCATAGGTGACATTCGCATAGGGACCTAATAGACTAGGATAAATTGAAGGATTCGTAAGATATTGATGCATCGGCAATGTCCAGTCTAGTTCTTCCGTGAGGACTGCAACTCTAATCTGAGGGTTGGGTGCATCTGGCCACAGGTACTCTCCATAAATCGGGGCTAATGATGCAAGCACGTACTGGTTGAATCCAGCTAATGTGTACAGATGTGTAGTTAGGTTTGTGGGCATTATCCTGAATAGATATTTGTACACGGAATAATTGACTGGTACTCTATCAGAGATTAGTTCGTCGGGAGACGCGCCGTTGATGAGGAAGATCACGGGTTCCTCTAGCCCCATTGCCATTTCAATCATTGGGCCGGTGACCTCCGTTCTGAACCCGCCTATCATAATCCTGCATCCTTCGTCGTAGAGCCTCACAACCTCAGCTTGAGCCTCAGCAATATCTATGCTGGGATATGAGTTCTCATCTCCCTCGACCAATGTAATATTGCGATAGGTACCACCGACATTCACACCGCCCGCGTCATTAATCTCCGCCGCAGCTAGTTCAGCGCCTTCCTTCATCCCTGCAGGAGACCACTGTGGCAAACCTACAGGACCAATAATTCCTATCTTGATGTCTTCTGGTGAGGCCTGAGTTGGACCAGTCTTAAACATTGTGCTGATCAAGAATACTGAAAGCATAATTCCCAGGATAAATCCTATTTTCCGTCTCAATCTTCTTCCTCCTTTCCTTGAGTAGATTGATGATTCAGACTTTTAAGGCTTCAGAAACATTGTTCTATTGACATAGAGCGACAGAAATGTATCAATCAAAACAATATTTCTCGTAGCTCTGAACACAATTCGTTCCGAAGCTACCCAGGCATTCAAAGATCGCATTTTGTTGTGCATCAGATGATATAATTCATGACATCTTATACGCGCGCACAATACGAATAGTGTCCTTTGAGAGCAAGTGGGCGAAGGAGGCAAGAAGTATTAGCTGAGGATTGGTGGTTCTAGCTGCGTTTCTGAAGGAGCCATCTTTAAAGCCTAGAGATCGCTAGACTAGACCGAGTGATTATGCAAGAATCAATGAAAGTCTCTTGTGTCATCACTACCAAGAATGAAGAGAAACTTGCGGGATTTTGTCTTCAGTCTATCAAAGATCAGGTTAACGAGATGATTGTGGTGAACTCAAACTCTGAAGACAGAACCGTTGATGTCTGCTCAAACTATACTGATAAGATTTTCGAAGTTCAATGCAATATTCCTGAAGGGAGAAATCTTGGGGCAGCACATGCTAATGGAGATTTTCTTTTGTTCATATGTGCTGATACAGTTCTATCACCTGATTGGGTAGACCTTACACTTCCACACTTAGTAAGCGATGATGTTGTGGCTGTTTATGGCCGGAGCTTGCCCATTGAACAAGGATTTAAGCAAACATTAACCTATTGCGGACTTGAATTGTTAGACACCTTCCTTTTCAGAAGAATTGGGATTGCTGGAATAGGCGGGGGAGGTATGGCTGTCATTGTTAAGACAAATGTGTTTCGTAAACTAGGAGGTTTTGATGAAAGGCTTGCCCATGTTGAGGATAGTGATCTTTCTATGAGACTTGGAAAGATTGGCAAAGCGTTCTTTGAACGGAAGGCAGTCTCTTGCTCTTCTGTGAGAAGTCTTGAGAAGTTTGGATACATGAGAAGGATTTGGTACTGGTCCCATGAAAGTTTCAATTGGCTTTTCAGACATAAACTCCCAAGAAAGGAATATCCTAGATAGCATCTATTGAGATTGTAGCGATACTAGGAGGCTTGTATAGCGGATAAAGGAAGGAACAAAATTCTTATCCAACCAACCAACGCCCGCGCGCGCATGCATGCTATCGAGTAAGTGGCAAAGCGTTGTTGGATATTACTCTTTTTTCTCTGATTTTGGTATTCCTAGCCATCTTGGAGTTCTATTCATATATTCCCGATAAGCAGTACCGTAGTGCCCAAGGGTGAAGGCTTCTTCCATCTTTATGAAATACACGGCTCCAACTCCACCTATGATGGAAAACAACAGGAAAACCCATGAAGCTGAAGCTATGCTTACACCTAAAAGCAACAAAAACATAGTTACGTACATAGGGTGTCTCGAATAACGATAGAGTCCTCTGGTAACTGGTTCACCCGCTGGAGTAATAGCCCAACTCACCAGGACTACTAAGCTTCCAACTAGTCCGATTAGCGTAATTGGAAGCCCCACGTAGAACCATATCGTCCATAATTTTAGCGGCAGGAACACAGAGTAGATCACGGCTGCAAAATAATAGAACTTGGTAATAATGCCCAATAGCAATGTAGGTTTAGACACACGTGAACTTTCTGCACCACCAGGTGCACCTTTTTTTGTCATCACAAGAAGACAGAGAAGCATAAGTAATAGAGAGGGAACCATGAAAATCCAAGCGTTCCATAAGCCTAACTCAAATTCTGGTATGAGTGACAAGATTTCCTTCTTATAGATACTCCTGTCAACTATCTAATACTTTGGTATAAGCATGCATACACACGCGCGCATCTTTAGGTTCCAGATCGCAAATCTAACCGCACAAGAGCATACCCGGGACTCGTCTCTTCTCTAACATAAAATCCTTCCTTCAAATACAATTCTGTAGGTCCTGAAGGATTGTTTGATGAACCACTTCTCGCAAATGTTTCAACGGCTTTAAACCTTCTCTTCTTTAATTCATTAATTGCATGTTTAAGCAACTGAGTGCGCACTCCCGCGCGCGCTGAGGAATATGGGTTTGTCTATTCAGGATTAGGAAAACGATAGATGTGCACTGGGTCTGCAATGCACGAATACATGCTTTCAAGTTGCTTCCAATCTGATACTACCTTCAACAAATCCACAGTTGGGTTGGGTGGGGGATTAAATTTTAATCCAACCAACCAACCAAGGCACGGCTAACGGCTAAGCCAATCAAGGATTGAAATTTAACCCAACCAAACCAAAAACCCTGCGTGCTTACACTAATTTCCCGCGAAAATATTATTTGTTGGAAAAGATGCTATCATGTTGACCGGATATGCCCTGTTCAGATAAGACGAACGATGAACATGAAATCACCAAAATACTCCACGATTCCTTCGGATGGGCTCTAACCAAAGATCGAGCACTCTTTGAAAGCATCTTTGCAAAAGATGATGACTTCTTCACTTATTATCCAGACTCTAAGAGCACCGTCGTAGGATGGGCCCAGTTCGAAAAATTCTTAGATAGCTGGATGGATCCACGAAACAAAGCTAAAGGATTTGCTATCAGAAACCTAAGAATTGTGATTTCAAAGACGGGCGAGGTAGCTTGGTTTTCAGCGATCGTGGACGATGAAGGAGAATTTGATGGAAAGCCTTGGGGCCTGAAAGACGTACGATGGACGGGAGTTCTGGAGAAACGCGGTGGGAGCTGGAAGATATGTCAACAGCACATGTCAGAAGCAAACGATAGGAGCCTAAAATAAAGGTTCAAAAATTTTGGCTGTTAGTAATGTGTGGGAGGATTAAAATTTAATTCCTTCCTTCCTATTCCATTAGGCGCGCGCGAACTGCTGTTTTTTACAAATATCCAAATCAATCATTTAAAATTTCGGAAACATTATTCTATTTCGGTCAATTGTAATACTGTCTGCTAACATCATATCATAGAAGATTCTTTCCTAAATGTTTTGTATCACTTCAATTCTATTTCTGTGATATCATTAAAGAGGAAAGGAAAGGAGGTGATACAATGGTCGATAGGAAAGATTTGATAATTATAGCTCTAATTGGATTCATATTAGCTGTTACACTTTATCCAACGATTATGGCAAGCTTGCCATATGACCCATGGTGTGACAGTAATTTTGATGGTAAAATACGGGTAGACGATATTCTTAATGTGGCTCTACGCTTTGGCACCGATGGATCTCCAATAAATGAAACAGGGGCTACTGGAGGAGGACAGGCCCACGGGAACATGCATCCTTACCTGGGACTCAATGCCATCATCGCACTTCAGGGGATCTACCCGAGCATGGGTGGAGAGCCGCCGAGTAGTCCAGGTGGTGAGCCATTCATCGGAGAGATTTGCTGGGTAGCCTTCCACTTTGCCCCAATAGGATGGGCATCCTGTGATGGCCAACTACTGGCTATCTCCGCAAATCCTGCCCTGTTTTCACTTCTGGGCACGACATATGGAGGCGATGGTTATACCACGTTTGCTCTTCCAGATTTGAGGGGACGATCTCCACTCCATAAAGGCTCAGGTCCTGGGCTGACATATCGGGTAATGGGTGAGAAAGGTGGCGTGGAAACTGTGACTATCACTACAAACGAGATGCCGTCTCATACGCACCCCATCACACCTATGCCATAGATCATCTGACTGTACAAACAGCAAGATGCTAAACCCTTTTTTTCTTTTTTTCGTAACATAGAAATTGAATTATTCTTGATTAGGTGCGCGCGCTCACAATGTTCCATCGTTCTGTTTTATCGTTCAAACCGTATCGTGTGTTTGGGTTTGGGATTGGGATTAGAATTTGACCCCAAACCCAAAAGAAATTAAGAAAAAGAAGAGCATACAGGGACAAATGCTCAATGCTTTTTGTGCGAATTAAAAAAAGGAAAAGGGACTTTGACTCGCTATTTATTTTTACTTTCAGACTCTATACCATACAAAGACTTAGCAGCCGCTGATTTTACAAGAGGAGCTGCAGCGGACACGCTGAGAAAAATTGCCAGCAAGAACCAAGACATTGTTTCCAAGCCAAGAGTTCTGTCTAATGCATCCCCAATGATTCCTATCAGAGCCAATAGTAAGCCGAGACACTCACAAAAGAGACTAATATTGAACCAGACTCTAATCTCTTTCTTTACTTCTTCCCGGTCTTTAAATGGTTTCTCAACCATCTTATCACCTCCATTTCGCCAAAAACGCAAAGTTTTGTTTGTTTCTTTCAGCTCATATGACTTTCGGGTGTGTGTAGAATATAGAAGAGCGCGCGCGCATCCACACAATCCCGTAGGGGACCCTCTATTTAATGCCCGCTAAGAAAGAACCCGAGGTGGTGGTATGGCACGCGCACATATCAACATACATTAGCGTTTTAAGCGTGCGCATTGGAACATACTAGCGACCTCTATTGGAATCTACTCTGAAAAGTGTAGTTTGGAGGAGTTGGTAAATATAAGTGAAAGTTCACCTAATATCAAAAAGTGTTCACCTGGAAGATTATTTCTGCCCTCGCTAATCATCTCTTCATTCGCTGTGATGCCACCAGGAATTCTGATTGGACTTCTTCTAATCGACATTGCACTCACGTTTAATGTATCTGTCGGCATTGCAGGACAGATCAATACTTTTTCTTCTATTGTCGCAGTCATTTTTGCACTATTCATGGGCGTGTTGAGTGTCAGGTTTAAACATAAATCGTTATTGATCATGGGCTTATTGTTCGTTAGTATCTCAGCTTTGGGTTGTTCGTTGGCTTCGAGCTTTAGTTTTGTGTTAATATCTTACTCTCTGACTGGCTTGGCAACGGCTATGGTCATGCCAATGGCTTTTGCACTTATCGGGGAACACTTACCTTTAGAGAAGAGAGCGAATGCGGTGGGATGGACCACAGCAGGAGCATCTCTGTCATACGCTATTGGGGCACCAGTCATCGGTCTGATCGCAGATTCTGGTGGTTGGCGCTTCGCCTTCTTAGGATTCGCGATGCCTATTGCAATAGCAAGTCTCCTGTTAGCTTTTATCGCTCTACAATTCACTTCACCCAAGTACCAGACTAGTCCGAGCAATGCCACTTATTTTGAGGGTTTTAAACGAATCTTATCAAGCAAATCTGCCACTGCTTGTTTAGCTGGCAATGTTCTTCGTATGGCCTCATTCATGGCAATTCTGCTTTACGGAACATCGTTCTTCAGAGAAAGATTCCTTATATCAACGGGTTCTGCATCGATTGTATTGTTGGGATCAGCTTTGTTCTATACCTTAGGTAGTTTGATTAGCGGTCGATTGGCAAATGCGTTTGGAAGCAAACTCGTAGTAGTCTTGACTGCTCTTCCCGCTGGCCTATTCACGATCTCCTTCACTTATCTACCCAACTTCTGGCTTTCTTTGACACTGAATTACTTAGGTGCCTGTTTTTTTGGCACAGCAGCTTCAGCCTCTATTAGTTTGACTCTTGAACAGGTCCCAAATTTTCGGGGTTCAATGATGTCGATAAACTCAGCAGCGCAAAGCCTAGGTTCTACTCTTGGAGCAGCAATAGGAGGATTGGCACTTGATTTGTATGGTTACGAGGTGTTAGGAAGTATCCTTGGAGCGATCGGTATCTTTGCAGCCATAATTTTTTTCTTCCTAGCAATAGATCCAACCAGAACACCGCGACTTCGTCTTGGGGCTTAACCTATGTAATTATCCCTAGATGATGAGAAAACATTGTCATCGCGCGCGAATCCAGTAGGTTGACCCCGGGACTGGAGCGCATTCTTCATTCTTTGAAGCCGTACTCGTCTACCTTTTCGGAAAAGACACGGTCAGGATCATAGTTGAATCTCAGGAAGGCTTCACGTCTTAACAACCAAGCAAAATAGAAATATTCATCCTTCAAGGCCTCGGCAATGGGATGGATAGCAACCAGCCCGGCGGCCTGCGTGAAGTGCCTACCGTTCTTTACTGCATGGAGTGACCTCTGCTTTGTTATCCAAGGGAAATTCTTGTCATATATGTGATCGATGTGCCAGCCTTGACCGTTAGACCTCGTAGGTCTCTCGCCACCAGCAAGCAAAAACGACATTATTGCAGGCCCGTTTGACAGCGTATTGACCTGTATTCCCTTCGATTTCGCCTCCTCCTTTATTCTGTCAGGCATTGTTCGATGATATCTTTCCCGGACGCAGCCGGGCCAGAGGAGTAGCGCCTTGGTCGGCCACTTGAAGTAGTCGGCCCGGTGCTCCCAAACTTCATTGATAATCTTACTTTCAGATGCGGTGAGTTTGCTGAATTCCGCGTCGATTGCTGATTGAAACCGGCTCATGCTTCAATATGGGCTTCCGGGGATTATATTCCCTTCCGCAGGCGCGCTATATGACTTGGATGAAGATGTCGACTAGATTTGTGGCAATGCCCATGAGAGCAGCCCCATAGATGTTGCGAGTCTTCCACGTAACCGCGATTTTAACAATCGAGCCGATAACAGTCGAAATGGTCCATAACGGAGAAGAGGAGATGAACATTTGCAGAGCCAGAATCGATAGCAGAGCTAAGAGAAAACCGTTCTCGTGATCCAGGTACCTGTTGAACAGGAGGCCTACAAAAAAGAAGACCTGGGAAAAGACTGACAGTATCGAGACGAACGCGACCCAAAGGACAAGGCCTTGAGACGTGTGTTCAGGGATCCATCTGAAACCGAAGAGCGCATGGGAAAGCAGATACGTTGGTGACAAGTCCTAAAGAGGCATAGACCAGCGTTTGCCTGGAATCCACTACTTCCAAGCCAAGACTCTTCAAAGAAATATCGCTTCTCATCGCGACCAACAATAGAACTGGGAATACTATGAATGTTAGTAGACTCGTGAGGAAATAGTTGAAAGTCAGATTGTTGTCCACAAGGGGCCTCTCCGGAATCGAAACCGGGAAAGGCAGCTGCAACAATCTGCCATGCAACGTGAAATAGAGAACCCCAGCAAGGAAAAGGAGAAACGAAACCTCAAGGAGTTTGGTTTCTCTCTTGAATTGCTTCCTCTTAATGATCCCCAAGATGAAAACGAGCACACTTAGTAGGACGATGCTCAGGTTGACCCCAATCGGGCCGAAATAGGTATTCCAGACATCGAAGACCAAACTGAAGCCTTCAAAGAACTAGTTATGTATGCTCAGGTTTTATGACTTCTGGGGCGCGCGCAAACAGGTTATAATCCATTGACCGTTAGCTGGCTCAACCGTTAGCCGTTGGCCGTGCCTTGGTTGGTTGGATTAAAATTTAATCCAACCAACCAACCAACAAGCACAGTTAATGGACCAACGGGAAAGGAACGACCAATTATTAGCTTCTAATGGACGGTTACACACCGTATACTCGGTTTGGTATACATCTACGGACATTAATGGAATAGGAAGGAAGGTACCATAAGAGACGATGATAGATATGTGTATTCGAAATTGACTATACACTATAAATGAGTGAGGGGTAAAAAATCAGAGGAAAATTACCCCTCATAACAAACTAACACTGATAGTACGAGGGGTAAAAAATAAACAAAAAGTTACTCCTCAACAATGAAATCAATATCGCGCGCGCGCAGATAAAGCTAATAAGCGCCATTTTCTTGACAAGAGCGTCTGAAAAAATGATCGGATAGGGTGTATGGGATGCTGATAAAAGATGAGAATGTTCTTCTAGCTGTTGGAATGATTTCAATATCTTTGGGAATTCTTGTCGGTCGCTTTTTACATTTTGAATATTCAGGCTTCTCAGTTTCAGATTTTGTAGAAGGAGTGCTAATAGGGGTTTCTTTGGTTCTAAATCTGACTTATCTGATAAGAATGAGGTCAAAAAAACGAGACTAAACCGCTAGTTGGTGTATCTTGGTCTATTTTTTCGCGGTCCTCTGGGTCGTCTTGAACGAGAAGAGGGGAAAATAATCGGTGTTGTGCATGTCAGAAATGGGATATGCACAGCGAAGTCGTTTTTATTCTTTTTTTATTTTCTCCAGAAATTACAATCCCGTTGCGTTGTGCAGTAAGTAGCCGCGCGCACTAGAGTGGAGAAGAGAAAATCTACACCAAGTACATCTATCTGAGAATTGGTCTAGGTCTCTATTGCCTTAGGTTTCATTCTTTACCATATTCAGCAAAGGATTCACGAGTGCCCAAATAAGTCTTCGATTCAGCATACCTGAATTTTTGTAGTTCTTCAAACTCGAATTTGGCTCTCTTCTCAAGAGCTTCTATGGTTGGCCATTCCTCGACCCCAATATAATCCCACTCTTCATTTGACCAACGGCAGTCAATCATCATCAAGACTTTGCACCCGAGTTCTTCCCAATTCTTGCGATCCTTAAGCATGAACTCTTGCTTTTCCTCTTCAGATAGTTTATAAAATGCTTCCTTGATTTTGGCGAACATCAGTCTGATGATAGGTTTTTTCTCAGCCATTACGTTACACCTCTTTAGATTCTATCATATAATTAGCTAGATTGTGAAATATATATTCGCATGCATGCAAGCGCGCGTTTGAAGATAATTAGATAAGTAGGTTCAGAAAATCAAAATACCGTTCCTATCCAAGTAGTTAGAAACTGTTAAAGCTAAACATTTTCTCAAAAGGTTTCTTCTTTCTTTGTTTTGGCTGTTCGGCAGGATACCCGAAAGTTAATAACGCAACAAACTTCCATTTATCAGGGATTTTTAGCAATTCCTTGACTTTTTCTTCGTTGCAAGCTCCTATCCAACATGACCCGATCCCTAGAGTCCACGCGGCAATCACCATGTTCTCCATTGCAATTGTAGCGTCGACAACGGCCCATTTTCCAGTCAAAAGCGATTTTATGTCTGCACACCCAACAATAGCGACGGGAGCATATTTGACAAAACGGTTAATCAAATTATCGCACAGGTTCTGCAGTATATCCCGATCAGTCACAATGACGAAATGAATGGGCTGTCTATTGGCAGCTGAAGGAGCCTGTCTGCCAGTTTCAAGAATTTGTTGCAAAACCTCTTCAGGTATATCTTTGTTTTCATAGCGTCTAATGCTCCTTCGGCTGAGAATCAAATCAAGGAGAGACATAAAACCTCACATTCTTCCTAAACTCTTCTTTATCTTTCCAAGGACAACTCTTAAATATGTTTGTGGGTAGGGCAGAGCATCTGCGCGCGCGGAGGCTAAATGCTAGCATCTCTCTCCTACTAACTCTAAAAAAACACATCGGCACCAACAAAGACGTATCAACATTTTTATATTCACAGAATACGGAATAAGAATAAGGAGAGATTTATGACAGCGGAACCTTCTGCCCTTCTAAAATGGGCAAATATCTTAGCCTTCATTTTAATGGTTCTGGTAAATGGCTTAGCGGGTAGCACTACGATTCTCGGAGGCAAGTTCACAAATGAGATTTCTGATGCGAACCCAACGCTCATCACACCTGCAGGTTACGTATTCTCTATTTGGGGCGTTATCTACATTTTGTTGGGGATTTTCGTAGTCTTTCAAGCATTACCAAGCGAAAAAGGTAAAGACTATAAGAGGAGCATTGGCTGGCTGTTTGTCCTTAACAGCATATTTAACATTGCTTGGCTTTTTCTTTGGCAATTCGAGTTTCTTGGTCTATCGGTTGTGCTTATGTTCATGCTTTTAGCAAGTTTGATAGCGATTTATCTGCGCCTCGATATCGGGAAATCGAAAGTTGGATTTCGTCAGAAACTAGCGGTTCATGTGCCTTTCAGCACTTATTTAGGTTGGATAACTATAGCCTCGATTGCCAATGTAGCTGTCACGCTGGTTTCATTGAACTGGGGTGGTTTTGGAATAAACCCAGAAACATGGGCAACTCTGATTATATTAGTTGCTCTGTTGATTACCATACTTGTCTTAGCCACAAGGAAAGATATCGCGTATGGACTGGTAATTGTCTGGGCTTTAACAGGCATTGCAGCAGGGCAAAGTGGAAACCAAAATATTGTCACCTTGGCACAAGCAAGTGCAGTTATCGTCTTGATAGCTGTAGCTGCTACAATCCTCCTCACTAAGCTAAGACGACAATGAACAAAGGCGTTTGCGCGCGCTGGTTCAGTTGCCTCCTTCTTGACAAGTGCAATAATGTGGGCAGCAGCTTTTGATCTGGGTTTTAGAAGTTACAATGCCAGCAAACTCCTTGAATAGATAGCACACTTGTTTGGGAACCACTTTTTGATTTAGAGACATCAATTCAAAGAAGTCAATGTAAGTGATTGAATATTCCATACTCTCCTGTATTGGGGTCTTGGAATAATTGGATCTGAGGTGGATAAAACGTGAAAACTACAAACGCGAGAGCTAAGATTACGAGAGCAACAAGAGAAATCAGTTTCAGATTCTTAGATAGTTTTTTGAAAGTCAATAGCTTATAACTGACGAGTTGTCCAATTATTACAGCAAAAATGAAGCTGAGAACATCTATGATGAGGTTTTCTTCGGCAAAAATAGTATATGAGTAGAAGATTACTGGAATGATTATCATTATAGGCGGCTAATGGACGACGGACAACGTGGAAAGGACCATTATTTACTGGCCTTTCAACAGGTGTATAGTCGGTTTAGCACATACATACAAGGTACAGGAAGGAAATAATGGAATAGGAAGGTACCATAAGAATATACTATAGATATGTGTGTTCGAAATCGACTATACACTCTTAATGAGTGAGGGGTAAAAATCACTCAGAAATTTACCCCTCGATACAAGTGAGGAAAAAGAGGGATGGAAGTACCAACCACTTCTTTATGGCGTGCATGCGCACGCACGCGCGCCACTCCGTCATCGTTCACTCTTGGCAGTCCGTCTCCTGAGGGGCATTCATCTTGTCGTTGAACTCGGTCACGGCCTGCTCGAGATCCTCGGCCGTCCGCATCGAGGTGGCTGTCGGGACGCTCGTCGTGACGAAGTGCTGCGCGTACGGGAAGCACGCCGCCTCGAACGGCTTCGGGTTCAGTGCGCCAGCGCCGAACGTGTTGGTGCACAGCGAGATATCGTCGAGCGGGAGCTTCAGCGCCTGCGCCATCTCCTTCGGATCGAACACCAGACTGAACGGCTTGGTGCATTGCTGCAGCTCACCGCCGTAGTCGACTGAGAGGTTGCCCTCGACCCACAGGCGCTCATCGAGTTCCGTGAGCACACCGTTCTTCAGGTCGGCGACGAGGGTGAGGCTGTTGTCGGACTGCGCGCTCGCGACATCAACGATGATCTCTCCGAGATAAGACGTCGTGACTACCGAATGCAACGTGCTCGGGCCGATGAAGCCCTTGCTCGGGTCGTAGCTGTGCGTGTTGCTCTCATACTCAGCGATGATCCAAGAGAGAAGTCCGGTCTTGCAGTTCTCAGCGATCAGGTAGAACTCCACGCGGCTCCCCCAAAACACGCTCGTGTGGACGTTGAAGGCGCTAATGATCGCGCACGGTCGCTTTGGGGTATCGCTGAACATCGCCGAAGGGAACAAGCTGTAGTTCGGCGGTAACATCCGCTCGGCCGCCTCAGTATCGGCGATCTCAAAGCCGA
>Ga0224506_10000938_pt1 | contig 22041 bp, 18 predicted proteins | sample SF_Jan12_sed_USG_2_FD_169108 | JGI IMG/M metagenome (GOLD analysis project Ga0224506, IMG submission 169108) | Sediment microbial communities from San Francisco Bay, California, United States - SF_Jan12_sed_USGS_8_1 | ecosystem: Environmental > Aquatic > Marine > Sediment | place: USA... | reverse complement strand
TTTCTTTTGGCTGTTGAAAAGAAAGAAAGCCCCTCGCCGGCAGGCGACATTCTGTAAAGAACCAAAGTGTTAAAGCATTAAGCCAGGGAATAAAACACAGATTCCCGACAAAACACCTCGGGAATAACAAGTGTGTGGTTTCCCGATAAAAATTAGTAAGGGGCTCGGCCTCTAAATTCACCAACACTCACTTTCCCCTTATCGTTGATACCACCACAAAACACTTCATTTTTTGAGTGGCCGTAAATCCGAAGATCAACATCAAGGTATGCAAAACAATAATGTCTCTATGGTATGAATACCTAGTCGTCCAGAAATTTTAATTATCCAGCACATTGATCAGAATTTAATTCAAAATAGCTTTATGTCACTCCGACACCAAGATTACCTGCACTCACAAGGTTTTCACACAGTCTGGCGCAGTTATTCCATATCAAACTTTCTGTTCGCCTAAATTTGTAGAGATAATTAGGCGTTAACAGAATAACATTTCGGCAAAAATGATATGCTACCGCAAAATAAAGCTTCTGCTTTGAATACAGACACGGTTTTCAACCCTACTAACAATCAGGTTTCATTCGAAATTAATTTTTAATAATTATGATTCAATTAAAAGATCTCGCGTTATTCAGGGGTTCGCTCCCATTAATTACTAATACCAGTGTACAGCTACACCAGGGTTGGAAAATTGCATTAATTGGAGAAAATGGCTGCGGTAAGTCCAGCCTATTTGCTTTGCTGCGGGGGGTACATCATCAAGATGGTGGTGATTTATCCATGCCCAGTGGTTGGCGAATTGCCCACATGAGTCAGGAAGTAGAAGCTCTGGACCGTGCAGCCCTGGATTACGTTATCGACGGTTTCGAAGAATATCGAAACCTGGAACGAGAGATACAACAGGCCGAATCTTCTAATAATCATACTCTGCTTAGCCTGCTTCACAGCCGCTTTGATGCTATTGATGGTTATGCAATTCCCAATCGTGCTGAACAATTATTATCGGGTCTCGGTTTTTTACCTGAGCAATTTCAACAGTCGGTTAGTCAGTTTTCTGGTGGATGGCGTATTCGATTAAACCTGGCACGAACATTACTGTTGCCAAGTGATCTGATGTTACTTGACGAACCTACAAACCACCTCGACCTGGAAACCTGTGTTTGGCTTGAAAAGTGGTTAAACGCCTATGAAGGCACTCTGGTATTTGTGTCTCACGACCGCGATTTTATCGATAACGTATCTGATCATATTTTAAGTTTCGAATCTAAAAACCTGATGCTTTATCGGGGCAATTATCTCACCTATGAGACCACCAAATCACAGCGACTGTCACAACAACAGGCGGCCTTCGAAAAACAGCAGGTTCGAATTACAGAAATTAACCAGTTTGTTACCCGATTTAAAGCCAAGGCTACCAAGGCCAAACAGGCTCAAAGTCGTCTGAAAGAACTGGAGCGGATGGCTAAAATTTCGCCGGCGCATATCGATAGTCCGTTTACTTTCAGGTTTCAGGAAAACCTAAAGGTATCTGACCCGCTGATAAGCCTGCATAAAGCCAGTCTGGGTTATAAAGAACAACCTATTTTGCAGGATATTGAGTGTCGCCTAAGCCCGGGAGACCGAATTGGCTTGTTAGGTGTTAACGGTGCAGGTAAGTCGACTTTTATTAAATCACTGTTTGGAGACCTGTCTCCTGTAGCGGGACATATTCATCGAGGCCAAAACCTGAATATTGGCTATTTTGCTCAACACCAGTTGGAAGCACTTGATGTAGATGCCTCTCCTCTTCTGACGATGAAACGTGAAGCACCGGGCGAGCATGAACAAAATCTTAAAAACTTTCTGGGAAGTTTTGGCTTTCAAGGTGATCAGGTTGACGCACCTATTAAACGGTTTTCGGGTGGTGAAAAAGCAAGACTTTGCCTCGCAATTATTGCCTGGCATAAACCTAACCTGCTGTTGCTGGATGAACCCACTAACCACCTGGATCTTGAGATTAGGCATTCGTTAACGCTCGCGCTCCAAGCCTACCAGGGCGCTTTAGTTGTGGTATCTCACGATAGGCACCTATTGAGAAACACGGTTGATCAATTTTGGTTAATCGATGACGGTCAGGTCTCAGAGTTTGACGGAGATCTTGAAGCCTATAGAACCTGGACAAGGGAAAGCTCTGGAGGAATTGAGAGGCCACCGGCAGTCGTAGACCGAAAAGAACAGAAACGTATACAGGCTCATAATCGGCAAAAATTAAGTCCTATAAAAAAGCAAATTCAAAAGCTGGAAGCGGCTGTAGATCAGGCGCACCTTGAGCTGAAGTCTATAGAAGCAAGGCTAGCCGACAGCCAAATTTATGAAGCTGAATTTAAAGCCGAATTGCAACAATGCCTTGAGCAACAGGCGAAACTAAAGCAAGTACTAGAGCGAGATGAAGCGCAGTGGATGGAGTTATTAGATGAACTAGAGCAACTGGAAGCCCAACTGCTCTAGTAAATAAAACGAGGTCTAACTGATTTTTAACTGATACAGATAATCAGTATCCGTCTCTTTAAACCCCAATGATTTTAAATATTGCTGATGAATGGGTTGCTCGCCTAAGGCTTTCAAGTGGGTAACACCCTGATCTTTTATCTGTCCCATGTGGCTCTTGAATATTAACTGGGCATTCTTCATATCTCGATAGGCAGGAGATACATAATCCAGCTCGATCATCAAAGATGCTGGATCCTCTGTCGTTTTGAAAATAAAAATTCCTGAAGGTCTAAGGTCACGGTAAGTTAGCCACACAGAGGCATCGTCCATCTCTTCTGCGTTAAAGTGAGTGAAAATTTTAGAAATATCTGACTGATACTCGTCTAAAAACATTTTTACTACCGGATCGTTAATGCCTTGTTCTGGTGAAATCAGATCAAACTTCTCACGGCTGGAATACATTTGTCTTAAATAGTAAATATTGACTAGTACGATCCAACCATTAAGTACAAATACCGGCAATGCATTAATTAAAAACCCATATATAGTAAAAACTATAGCACCCATCATATTAATCCATCGCAACCGCTTAAGGTTGGACATCATTAATGAGATAGCTACTAGAGCCGAACCAAAAAAACCAAATAATTCCATTCCACTCATATTTTCACCCAGTCTTATTGTAATGACGCCCAGTTTAAACCAATTGTGAACAAAGCACCTAAGTGTTTGTTTGAGGCCTTGACATATCAGGGGCACAGTAATACAAATGCCGTCTTTACACTGCCTGACCCCCATAATTTTTTTGAGAGTTATATGAATAAGCCAATGTCGTTGTTTGTCATCTTGCTGCTAATGAGTAGCACCCTGTTTTCAGCCGAGCCTTATAAAGCTTTATTTATAGACGGAATACCCAAGACCCTAACGTTCGAAAATGGCAAGTTTACTGGGACCATGGGGAATTATTTAAAATGTGTACTGCAGAATGCTGAAATAGAAACTAGCCACCAGCCGGCACAAATTAATGATTTACTGGATCAATTGGCATTAGGAAAAATTGATTTCGCGACCGCTATTGTTCAAACAACAGAACGAGACAGCTATGCCACAGCGACAGATCCTCTGATAAATCTGGACGCTATGCTCCTATCCCAAAGGCCAATGAAGTTACATCAAATTGCCGGTGAAGTTGTTGCTGTTGCCCGAGGTTCAAGCTATGCCCGAAAAATCTCAGACATGGGTGCTAGAATAACGTATGCAGAATCCTATCTTGATGCGCTACATATGCTGATGGAGTCGAAGGTAACGGCAGCTGTGATACCTCGATCGCTAGTCACTACTAATGACATTCCTGATGTTGAAAAATTATTTAGCACCAGTTTCACTAGAGACAAAATAGTATTTTATGTATCAAAAAGAGCACAGCATTCAGATAAATTGGTGAGTGCTTTAAATAAAGGGATAAATGCTTGTCACACTAAGAATTAGCGGGCAGGTAAATCGACCATTGCCGACAACTTTCTTCAGCCATTGAATAGGTGTATTTTTCTCCCTGATGCCTTGCTCGCTGGAAAAGCTGAATGACCATGGGCTGTTTAAGCCCATACTCCTTTAGCACATTCCAACTGTAAACATCCATCATATAAGCCTGTTCAACTCGACCTTCTGCTCGAGCACTGGAAGCCTGGCAAACATAGTAGCTGAATCGCTGTAAACCCGTGGCGTCTGAATAGCGATCCAGAGAACTAAAGACGGGCGTCATACAGCCTGAAATAAGCAGTAAAGTACAAAAAAAAACGATTGAGTTATCAATAATTCGCACTCGTGAATTCCCATATATAGTAAATAAAGAATATTAAAACCATTTCTCTAAAAAATCTTCGCCTGTTCTTCTTCTATCGACTATACATGTCATTACTATAATCTGTCAGTTCTGGTATGGTAGCCACTAAAATGTCACCTGATCAAAAAAGGAGATACCTGTGACAAGTCGCTCATTTCCCTATACTCGTTTACGTCGAATGCGTGCTGATGATTTTTCCAGAAGAATGATGAGGGAACATCGCCTTTCTGTTGACGATCTAATCTACCCGGTATTTATTCTGGAAGGTGAAAATCAACGTAAAACTGTTGCCTCAATGCCTGGCGTTGAACGATTATCTATTGACCTGCTGCTTAAAGAAGCAAAAGAATGGGTAGCTTTAGGTATTCCATGCATTGCGTTATTTCCTGTGACGCCTCTTGACAAAAAGAGCCTGATGGCCGAAGAAGCCTATAACCCCGATGGCCTGGCACAAAAAGCCGTTAGAGCACTAAAGTCTGCCTTTCCCGATTTAGGAATTATGACCGACGTTGCTCTTGATCCATTTACCACCCATGGTCAAGATGGAATTATTGACGACAACAGCTATGTACTGAACGACATAACAACAGAGATTCTGGTAAAGCAGGCCCTGTCACATGCAGAAGCCGGAGCAGACATAGTCGCACCTTCAGACATGATGGACGGCCGTATTGGTGAAATACGCGAAGCTCTTGAGAGCGCGGGATTCGTCAATACACGAATCATGTCCTACGCTGCCAAATACGCGTCGAGCTTTTATGGCCCATTTAGAGATGCAGTCGGATCTGCAGGCAATATCGGAGCAGGTAATAAATACACCTACCAAATGGATCCAGCCAATACCAATGAAGCACTTCATGAAGTCGAGATGGATTTGGCTGAAGGTGCCGATATGGTTATGGTTAAGCCTGGTATGCCTTATTTAGATATTGTACGAAGAGTGAAGCAAGAATTTGGTGCACCAACATTTGCCTATCAGGTCAGCGGTGAATATGCGATGTTACAGGCAGCAGCACAAAACGGCTGGCTAGACCTCGAAGCGGTTGCGCTTGAGTCATTGGTTGCATTCAAACGTGCTGGTGCCGATGGGATTTTGACCTATTTTGCCCCTCAAGCAGCAAAGTGGTTACAAAAATAGAGACTATGTAACAATCTGCATTTAGAATCGTCTACATATTCAAAAGTCAGATTGTTACTGTTAGTATTTCATTAATTCAAAACATGATCAGGATAAATACTATGAGTGACAAAATCATTAACGTATCAGACAGCAGCTTTGATACCGATGTATTAGGTTCAGACAAACCCGTGTTAGTAGATTATTGGGCTGAATGGTGCGGACCTTGTAAAATGATCGCTCCCGTAATTAGTGAAGTGGCTGACGAATATGCCGATCGTTTGTCTGTTGCAAAACTGAATATTGATGACAACCCCAACACACCACCAAAGTTTGGTATTCGTGGCATCCCGACACTAATGATCTTCAAAGGTGGTAACGTGGTTGCAACCAAGGTTGGAGCACTATCCAAGTCTCAGCTGTTAGAATTTATTGAAAGCAGTATTTAAGATAAATTCGACTTAGACTATTGACTGTCTGGAATTTTTACTTTTTTTCTGGACAGTCAGTTATCAACCACCTATAGTAACCCCATTGTTTAAAAATAATACATCTGGTTACTGAACCCCCCCTTCAAAAAATAAATTTTATTTAATTCAACGAGCCGAACTTTTTCCTATGAATCTTAGCGATTTAAAAACCAAAGCCGTAGCAGAGCTATTAACCATTGCCCAGGAAATGGGCCTTGAAAACATTAACCGTACTCGTAAGCAAGATCTGATTTTTTCCATATTGAAAAAACATGCAAAGAGTGGCGAGAACATCTTTGGTGACGGTGTATTGGAGATTCTACAAGATGGCTTTGGATTTCTACGTTCGGCCAGTGCATCTTATCTGGCAGGTCCAGATGACATCTATGTATCACCAAGCCAAATTCGCCGCTTTAACATGCGTACCGGTGATACGGTAGCGGGCAAGATTCGACCACCAAAAGAAGGTGAGCGTTATTTCGCCTTACTTAAGGTTGAAGAAATCAATCACGAGACCACAGAAAACGCACGAAATAAAATATTGTTTGAAAACCTGACCCCATTGTTTCCACAAGAACGCATCGTTTTGGAAGTTGGTAACGGTAGCTCAGAAGACCTTTCTGGCCGAATTCTTGACTTGGCAGCACCTATCGGTTTAGGCCAACGGGGTTTGATCGTTTCGCCTCCAAAAGCCGGTAAAACGTTAATGTTACAGCATGTTGCGCAGGCTATTTCACGTAGCAACCCTGATTGTTATTTAATGGTACTTCTAATCGATGAACGTCCTGAAGAAGTCACAGAAATGCAACGTTCAGTTCGCGGTGAAGTCATTGCCTCTACATTTGATGAGCCCCCTTCGCGCCACGTTCAGGTTGCTGAAATGGTGATCGAAAAAGCCAAGAGATTAGTTGAACACAAAAAAGATGTTGTCATCCTTTTAGATTCAATCACTCGATTAGCTCGTGCTTATAACACAATTATTCCTTCTTCCGGCAAAGTTCTTACCGGTGGTGTAGATGCTCATGCATTGGAGCGTCCAAAGCGATTCTTTGGGGCAGCTCGAAATGTTGAAGAGGGTGGTTCATTAACTATTGTTGCGACAGCTCTGGTAGATACAGGTTCTAAAATGGATGAGGTTATCTACGAAGAATTTAAGGGCACAGGTAATATGGAAGTGCATCTGGATCGTAAGATAGCGGAAAAGAGAATCTTCCCTTCAATTAACATTCGTCGATCTGGTACTCGAAGAGAAGACAGGATGATTCCACAAGCTGACTTGCAGCGGATCTGGATTCTAAGGAAAATTCTTTCTGATATGGAAGATGTTCAGGCAACTGAATTCTTGATAGATAAACTCAAGCTATTTAAATCGAATGATGAATTTTTCAAAAACATGAAAGGTTAATCATTGTAAAATAGAAAAAAGGCTGACATCTGTATCAGCCTTTTTTTTAACCAAATTGAGGACTTTTTGTGCCAAGATCTTTAATTGCATCAATTTTGTTCGCACTGATCGTCCTATCATCACAGCCTGCCTTTACTGCTAATGTTTTTGACATTGCAACAAGCCCCGATCCTCAGAAAATATGGCCCATTGGTGAATATCAAAAGACAGATCCAGGAAAGACACTCAATCAACTTATTGAAGATGATCAGTGGCTATCCACTGTTGATAGAGCGCCGAGTCATGGTTTTACCGATCAAGCTGTATGGCTTCGTTTTACCATTAAAAACTCTTCAGATCTGAAAGACACCATTCGTTTTTTTTGGCATCACGCACAAATTCATGAAGTCGATGTGTATATCGTAGATAATGGCCAACTGCTATCCCGACAAAAGTTGGGTACATTAACACCTATTGCTGAACGTCCATTAAAGGCCCGCATGATTGAGTGGACAACTGATTTACCTCCAAATAGCCAATACGATGTCTATATTCGCACTGCCAGTCAATTTGCAATCAGTTTTCGTCTTAAAGCCGGACACTCTGAAGATATAGAAAATATCAGCCGGTTTTACGAAAACTCGGTTTATCTATACATCGGTATTATGCTAGCTCTTGTCATTTACAATATGCCGATGGCAATAACCGCTAAAATACGGGCCCACTGGTACTATCTGGCTTATGTCATATCTGTTACGTTTTATGTCATCTCGTTACGCGGTTTTCTATTTCAATTTGGCTTGTATGAAACCATTATCTGGGAACAACGATTTGTATTTCCAACTGTCCCCATGTTTTTGGGCGCATCTTTACTGTTTGCAGGGGAATTTTTGGGTATTAGTCAAATGCCAAAATTCTTCAAATATGGTTATCGAATCTTGCTAACAGGTCTTGTTTTTCTAGGTTTTCTTAGCATTATTCCCGAGCCTCATGGCTATCTGGCTATTGGAGCCCCGCTGGCCATCGCAACCATCTTTTTTACATTGGTGATGAGTGGTTATCGATTTTTTCAACAACAGTATTATGCCGCGTTTATATTCCTGGGCTGGCTTTGCATGTTATTTGGCATAGCTGGACATCAGATATCGATACTCGTCGGTATTCAATCGGATGTGTTGGCGCTGGCTGCAATTATGATTGCTACTGTTCTGGAAGCTACACTTTTTTCATGGGCGCTTGGCTACCGTGTTAATCAACTCAAAAAAGAAAATGAAAATCTGGAACGTAGTCGACTATCTGCACTGGAGCACGCAAACAAACAGCTCCTTGAGAATATTGAATTAGAAAGTAGAGCAAACATCCAAAAAGATAATTTGTTAAATACTGTGAGCCAGGAGCTAAAAAAGCCTCTCAACCAGATACAGTCTGCGATTGAACTGGCACTGGCAGACAACAAACGATCCATATCGGGAATACAGTTTGACTCCCTGACGTCGGGTGTTGATTATTTGCGGCGAAATGTGAGTAACATTATTTTATTGGCAGAAATAAACGCCGGAGAAATTGAGCCGGTAATCCAGTCAAAGCCTTTAAGTGAACTCATTTCAGATATAGAGGATACCGCTAAAGACTCCAAACGGCCGGGGCAAACCTGGCAATTTGTTAACCACATCCCGGATGGTCCCATTATTAATATTGACGTCCGCTTGTTGTATATTCTTATTGAAAATTTAATCGAAAATTCATTTAAATTTTCACCTGGAGGAAATGTACGACTCACGCTCAACGCCATAACATTAAATGGTATCGAACTTCTTGAATGGGCTCTAATTGATGATGGCATTGGGATAGATGAATACCAGATCAAACATCTTTTCGAAATTTTTTACCAAAATAAAAATGATCAAAGGGAGACGATAAATGGTATGGGTATCGGTTTACCTCTAGTCAATAAAATTGCCCATTTGCTGGGTGGAAATCTCAAGATAGAGTCGCATCTTGGTAAGGGAACAGAGGTACATTTCACCCACCCTCTCGATGGCAAGAACATCAACCATTCATTAGCACAATTGCAAACCACGAGTCGTCCAAAAGTACTGATAGCAGAACAACATCCTATCAATGCACAATTACTCGAGGTTCACATGCAAAAGCTGGGATATATCACCCGGGTTGTAGACAATGGAATAAAGGTTATCGATGCTATAAAAGAAACCAACTACCAATTAATTATGATCAATATTCACATGCCGGTAATGAGTGGTATAGAAACAGCTATTATGGTGAGAGAAAAAGGTTATCTCGGTGCGTTGTTCGCCATAAGTGCAAACGATATTAATGAGACCAGAAAAAAAGCGATTGAAGCGGGTTTCAATGACTTTATTGAAAAACCTGTCCGTTTTAAGAAACTTCAGAATAAAATTCGAAATTTTGAGTCACTTCAATCCCCGTTATAGCAGGATAAGTAATAAACGCGCAGCTAAGTCTAAGCCCTTGCACCTGACTATGATCCATTATTTGGACAATATCCATGCAAATTCGCAGTCGTGAAATTGTTACATTTGACCATACTTCGACCTCGTAACAGGTGTAAGCGCGTCAGAAGATGCTGTCGGATATGATTGAGGCAATATTTAAAAAGCTCTGCTTATTCGACATAGCACCCGGTTCCCGGGTTGTTTGAACAATCGGACATAGTATCTGATGCCTTTTCAGCCCTATACATTCAGGTACTGAGGGGTCTTATCAACAAAAAGGTTTGTATATAATACAGCCTTTCTTGGTAATTATTGACCTAAACCGCGTCATAGTTAGCGAAAATACTGAATATATGGCGACGGTTCAAATTAACCTCGGTACTCGCGACTATTTTGACAAGCAGTTAAGACTGCTCGGGGGTCTAAAAGCAGCACCAAGACAAATGCCTATGCACTAGTCTGTGATTACCCTATAGCTCTTATATCGAGAATCCTATAATCGGACTGATCAATAGTTTTGAATAGCATTCAGCCTTACGCATTTAACAAACCTGCTAATATAGATTTTCTTCCTAAAAACCTACTATACTGGTGTGGAATCATAATTGATCAAATTTCAGCTAACAAGTACGTAACAATAATAAAACAGCTAGGAGAAGATAATGGTTTTAAATCATTTATGGGGATTAGTTTCCAGCCCTGACAAAGAATGGGAAGCCATTCGAAATGAACCCAACACCCTGACCAGGCACTATCTGGCACACACCATCATATTGGCCGCTATTCCAGCTGTCTCTGGATATATTGGAGCGTCTCAGGTCGGCTGGACAGTCGGTAGCAGTGAAACTCTGTATAAACTAAGCAGTGAAAGTGCACTTCAACTCGCACTACTCTTTTATTTTGCTATGATCACTGGTGTATACATGCTAGGTAAGTTCGTAGACTTCTTATCTACTACCTATGTGGATCAAGATACCACTCATAGAGGAGTCGCCTTGGCAAGCTATACGTCAACTCCTTTGTTTGTTGTTGGTCTAGTGGGACTCTACCCGGTCATTTGGCTTAATATGGTATTAGTATTGGCTGCCATCGGATATACACTTTATTTATTATATCAAGGCATACCCATTTTAATGAAGATGCCTGTCGAAAGAGGCTTTATGTTCGCAAGCGCGGTAGTCACAGTAGGTTTGGTATTATTAGTTGGGATTATGGCCATTACGGTTATTTTCTGGGCGGTAGGCATCGGACCAGAGTTCATTTCCACATAAACTGGCAACATGGAATATAATGCTAAAGGGGCGCTGTTAACTCTCGCCCCCTTTAACTGTCAAATTTTTCCATCTCGTTAAAATGAATCATATTGACGATCTCTTCGATATAGGCATGACCTCGCTGCGAATAGCTTAGCAATCCATAGGCCAGATCAACACCCAGAATAGAGTCATTAGCTTGTCTTTTAGCTGCTCTGATTTCGCGGAATTTTTTATAAGATCTATGGGTATTCAGGTTCAGCATATAGGCTCTTACTGAATGATGAATCCAGTCAAATGTTTTAACTTCATGAATAGCCTCACCTTCCCTTGATACAGGAACCAGGCCACACCCTTTCTTAAAACACCACTGGCCAAAGATGTTATTTCCTTCAACTGCAAATCTTGAGGTTCCCCAAGCAGATTCATTAGCAGCTTGCGCTAAAACAAGCGAAGGTGGAATAATATCGACTCGAGAAAGCAGCTTGTCGACACAGAGTAATTCATTATTAAGACAACCATTGACTCGGTAACGACCTGCTAAATGACTCAGCCATAAAGATGTCTCTTTTACGGTTTCCTGTTCACCTGCCAAATCAGATTGAATCGTTAACAATGCGTCTCTTAAACTGAGGGTGTGTTCATTTTCTGCCTGAACCAAGGGCAACAGTGCTGAAAAAAACATGGTTTTCTTTTTTTTGATATCCGTCTCTGCAGATAGATCAGGAAGGTCATCCCGAACCAGATAGGGATTAATTAACACCGGCAATTCACTGGTAACCTGAGGGCTAGAACGGCTTGAAAATCCCATGAGCCCCAATGCAATAGCTACTACAGATATAACAATTATTCGAATGATCATTTAATTTGCCTCACTAACCTGCTGTTCTATAAAGCCAGAGATCCGTTTCATGGCTTTTTTAATACATGCTATGTCCTGAGTATAGGCGAACCGAATACTGCTATGTGCCTCAAGGCCGCCGAAATCTACCCCCGGAGCCACGGCAACGCAAGCTTCCTCCAGTAATTTTTCACAAAAAGATAAACTATCATCTGTAAAGGCGGATGCATCTGCATAGACATAAAATGCACCATCTGGCTCAGCGGTAATCTCGAATCCCATATCGGTTAAGGCGGTGATCATATATTGGCGACGTTCATCAAAAATTAAGCGTCTGGCTTCAAGCTGATCTATTACCTCGGAAGTAAAACCCGCCAAAGCGGCAAACTGGGCAATCGAAGGAGCAGACAAATACAGGTTCTGAGCGAGTCTCATAACAATGGATTGAAAACCTTCTGGCACAATTAACCAGCCCAGTCGCCACCCTGTCATCTGGAAATATTTTGAAAAACTCTGAACCACCCAGGCGTTATTATTTATTTGCAAAACACTACGCGCTTGTTGATCGCCGTACACTAATCCTGAATAGATTTCATCCATAATCAACTGCCAGCCTTGCTGCATTGCCAGCTCACTGAGTTGCTCCAGATTCTTCTGTGGAATAACTGATCCTGTCGGATTGCCCGGGGAGGCCAGCAACATTGCGCCCGTTGTTTCATCGGCTGTATTGAATAGGTCAGTGGTATTAGGCTGGTATCCTCGAGATTTTTCCAACATGCAGTGTTGTGTTTCAATACCTAATACTTTGGCTATATTGGCATTACAGGGATAGCCGGGTTCGGTTAATAGCAACTTTTGATCTGATCTGATACAGGCTTTCATCGCTAACTGCAAGGCTCCAGAGGCACCTGGCGTAATGAAGATTCGATCCGGTGAAATCTCAACGCCAAACTGCTCACGATAAAAATTTGCAATATGTTGCCGTAACTCCAAAATCCCGTTCGCGGGTGTATAGCCCAGATGTCCGTTATCTAGAGCTTTATGTGCTTGTTCGATAATGGCGTCCGGGGTTTTGAAATCCGGTTCTCCGACTTCTAGATGAATGACGTCTTTTCCCTCTGCTTCCAGTTCTTTGGCTCTGGCCAGAACCGACATTACATAAAAAGGTGCTATTTCCAAACCATCATCACTCTGGGTATCCTGGGTCATCAAATCGGTTCTCAAACAAAAGGTACTATTAAAGGTTTCAAGCATAAAACTCATACTTGACTCTATATTCAGGCGGCTTATTCTACCCTGAACTTCTTAAATGCCAATGTCACTATGGAATATATCGGTAGATTCGCACCATCGCCCTCTGGTCCGTTACACTTTGGATCCTTAACAACAGCCGTTGCCAGCTATCTCGATGCCAAATCTAACAAGGGAAAATGGCTAGTCAGAATCGATAATATTGATCCACCTAGAGAACCAAACGGGGCCGCTGATAGCATTCTCAAAACTCTGGAGTTATTCGGTTTGCATTGGGACAACGCAGTTATTTATCAAACCGAGCGCTACGAAAATTACCAACTGGCACTGGAAAAACTCCGTTCAGAGGGTTGGCTTTTTTACTGCCAATGCACCAGAGCGAACATAGCGGGCAAAGAAATATACCCCGGTCACTGCCGCAATAGGCTAGTAGAACCACAAGATGCTGCTTCCACCCGTATTCGTATAGACCATGGAATCATCACATTTCAAGATGGCTTGCAGGGTGACTTCGTCATTGACAAACAAACATCTATTGGAGATTTCATCCTAAAACGAAAAGACGGCTTATGGGCCTATCAACTTGCAACTGCACTGGATGATGCTGAAGATGGCATAACCCATGTGGTACGAGGTATCGACTTGTTAGAATCGAGTTTTCGACAAGTCTGGCTGCAACATATTTTAAACAAGTCAACGCCTTCCTATAGTCATTTACCGGTCATTACTACTGCCAACGGGCAAAAACTCAGCAAACAAAACCATGCAAGACCTGTTGAGCAATACGGTATTCGAGAAAGTCTGATGTCTGCATTTAGGGTTCTTGGCTTACCAGCCCCCCCTGACGTAGCAACAGAAGCGTTATTATCCTGGGCTATCAGCCAGTGGGACATTAGCCGCCTTAAAAATCAAAAAACCATTCTGCTTCCAGATTTGCAGCAGGCTAACTAACTTCCAGCCCTTCTAATTCAAACGCGTCGGACTGCAACTGCAAGTCATACATGTGCCGATAGAGGTTATCTTCGAGCAATAATTCCTGATGCCTTCCCTTCTGTTTAATTTCACCCTGATGCAAAACCAGTATTTGATCTGCATCGGTTATGGTACTTAAACGATGGGCGATAGCAACAATGGTGACCTTGCCTCGTAAACCTGCCAATGCTTTCTGGATAACCGCCTCTGTCTCACTATCGATATTGGCCGTTGCTTCATCAAGAATCAGAATACGAGGCTGATGCGCCAGAGTACGCGCCAGAGTTAACAGCTGACGCTGTCCGGTAGACAGGTTACTGCCCCGTTCTGACATCTGGGTATCGTAGCCCTGCGGCTGCGACATAATAAAGTCATGAATTTGAGCCTGGCGAGCGGCCGCTTCGACTTGGTCGCGTTCAAGAGGTTTACCCAGGGTAATGTTATCCAGGAACGTGCCTACAAAAATAAAGGGATCCTGTTGTACAATGCCAATACCCTGGCGCAGACTTTGATCCTCTATAAACTCAATAGCATTGCCATCAATTAACACCCGGCCAGTATCAGGTCGATAGAAACGCAATAACAGACTCATTAGCGTACTTTTACCGCTGCCGGTATGGCCCACAATAGCGTGAAATTCGCCCTTAGGTATTATATGGTTAATATCCTTCAACACCGGATTATTGCTGTCATAACCAAAACTCAGGCGTTGAAATTCAATAACACCCTTGTCTATTAACGCCGTTGATTGGGTTACCGGCTCCTGATCCCCATCTAAAATAGTGAATACTCGCTCGCCTGCAACCCTGGCCTGCTGCAACAAATTGAGTCGCTGGGTCATTTCTATCACCGGTTCGGTAAAACGAGTGAGATAACTTAAAAACGCATACATAACGCCAATTTCGACAGGTCCGGTTAAAGATTGGGCTCCAAAGAACATCAGTAAACCACCGAGCGTTAATATCTTTAACAAATCGACCATTGGACGCAACAGCAAACCGTCAAGTTGGATGTTGTCCATCCGGGCAGCAAAGTGATTATTACTGATGCGGTTAAATTTTCGGCTAAACCGTTTCTGTTGATTCATAAACTGTATGACTTTCATGCCCTGAATCGCTTCATTTATTGAAGCATTAATTTGACTTAACACCGAACGCGCGCGATGAAAACGAACCGCACTAAATTTTTGATAAAAATACATGACCAGAATCACACTAGGCAAAAAGAACAAACACACAAGCATCAAACGAAAATCAAGAAATGCCATGGCGATAAAGATGCCGATAATCAGTGTGAAATTTTGCACAAATGTGGGGATGACCTGAACAAACAGATCTTTAATTGCCTCGGTGTCATTGGTGATTCTGGATACCAGACTGCCCGTGGGTGTGTGATCAAAAAAGGATAACGGTTTACGAATAACGGTTCCAAACACCTGGGCTCTCAGCGTTCTGATCACCGAAAACGCAACCTGATTAAATTTTAACGCTTTCATATAACCCGACCAGGCAGATACCAGATGCAAGAAAATATACAGCATCGCCAGAGTAACTAATGCATTAACCGGGAAATTACCTTGCGTAACAAAGTCATCAATAAACACCTTAACCAATATAGGTGCAGACACCTCTGCCGCTGTTGATAACAATAACAACAGCGCAGCCTGGGCAATTAGCGTGGGGTATTCTTTGGCGTAATTCAATAACCGTCTGAATGAACCGGTAGATTCGTTTTGATTCATGTTATTTTCCTGATTCAACGGTCTGCTCCAACTGTTGATATTCGAACATTCTCTGATACCAACCAGCGGTACGTATCAATTGGACGTGTGTGCCTATCTCTTCCTGCTCTCCATGATTCAAAACCAAAATTTGATCTGCATCTTCAATGGCGGTTAACCGGTGACAAATAATCAGGGTAGTTTTATCGGTTCGGGCCCTTTTTAAATGAGACAATATTTTCTTTTCTGTATTGACATCAACAGCAGATAAAGCGTCATCCAGAATTAATATGGGGGCATCTGTTAATAAGGCGCGAGCAATTGACAGACGTTGTTTCTGACCCCCTGACAAAGTCACACCTCGCTCACCAACCAGCGTATTGTAACCTTCCGGAAACGCCAAAATATCGCTGTCTACCGAGGCCAATCGTGCGACTTCTCTGACCTGTTCCAAAGAAGCTTCTGGCCGACCCATGGCAATATTTTCTTCAATGGTGGCCGTAAACAAAAATGGATCCTGAGGAACAACCGACATAAGGTCTCTCAACGCCGTTAAACGATACTGTTCTACCGGCACGCCTGAGATGTTCACCATGGCATTTGAACTATCATATTGTCGCATCAATAAATGGATCAACGTGGTCTTTCCGGCACCGGTATGACCTACAACACCAATGGTTTCGCCTGCTTGTATAGCGAATTGAATTCGACCCAGCACGGGCTCGCTGGTATCAGAATATCTGAACGACTGAATATCGAATTCAATATCAGGTCGGGTTATTTCCGTCAGCTCTCCTTGATCTGACACAGGTGATCGTGTTTCCAACAAATCAGAAATTCGTGCCCAGGCAGCAGAACCTCGCTCTAGAATATTCATAAGCCAACCATAGGCAAACATCGGCCAAATAAGATACCCCAAATACATGGTAAAACTGGTTAACTGTCCTAGTGTTAACTCTTGCTGATGGACCAACCAACCGCCATAACCGACACAGGAAAAAAATGAGGTGCCAACGGTAAGAAAGATAGCAGGATCATATAGCGAATCTGTTTTAGCAACCTCCATGTTAGCTTCAGCGGCACGATCGGCGATTTTTAGAAAATCAGCGTCTTCAAATGACTCTCGACCAAAAGATTTGATCATTCGAATACCAGCGATACTTTCCTGCACCCGATCATTCAGGTTTGAAAATTCTTCCTGAGCCTGCTTGAAGCTCTGATGTAACCTGGTTCCTATCGTTCGAAAAAACCAGGCCATTACCGGAAAGGGCAACAAAGCAATAAGGGTCAAACGCCAGTCAATAACTAACACCATAACCGATAACACAAAGACACTGGTAATGATGCCGTCTGTAGCAGAGAGTACACCCTCTCCAGCGGTCATTTCGACCGCGGTAATGTCATTGGTAGCACGTGCCATAAGATCACCGGTGCGGTGAATTTGAAAAAAACCGGGAGCCATAAAGGTCATGTGTCGATAAATGCGTTGACGCAGTATCTCGGCGAGCTTGTATGACGCACTAAACAAGGTCACTCGCCAAAGAAAACGACAAATATAAATTAATACGGCGATAGCTAAAATAATACCGCCGTAACCGAGTAGTCGCTCCTGTGTCATACTCTGAGCCACAACGTCGTCAATCAGTCGACCGGTTAATAGCGGTATCATCATGTCGGCAACACCGATGATTAAAAATAGCGACACGGCCAGCGCATATTTCTTCCAATAGGCGCGGAAAAACCACTTCAGATCGACAATTATTTTCATGTAGGCTTCCGGTTATTCAGTAAAAGTTCGTCTGGTCGATTTAATACATTGCGAAGCGCTTTCTACCATGACAATTTTACTCAGGACAAAAAATGTACGAAATTCAGACTTACTAAAAAAACATTTAAGGTAAAGTAACACTGGATCATCTGCCGATATTACACCAGCTAAATGATAGGATGAATGCATTTTCAACGGTTTATGGTCACAATAAATATTCGTAAAAAAATATTATTGTGAATCAAGTAAAAAAGTTACCGGGCCATCGTTGGTCAATGACACTTTCATATCGGCACCATATTGACCCGAAGCGACTTGAATATTTTGTCGATTTAACCAGATTAAAAAGGCGTCATAAAGCCGCAGGCCTTCTTTAGGGTCGGCAGCGGGCGTAAAACTTGGTCTTAACCCCTTTTTAGTATTGGCCGCCAGGGTAAATTGTGACACGACCAACAACGAACCCGCGGCCTGCACCACATTCAAATTCATACGGTCAGATTTATCTGGAAACACGCGATAAGCCAATAATTTTGAACCCAGCTTTTCCATAACCTGTAGTGTGTCACCCCGTTCAAATGCGACAAACACCAACAATCCCTGGTTTATTTCTCCGGTCGTTTTTTCTTCAACCCGAACACGGGCTTCGGAAACTCGTTGTATTAGAAGTTTCATACCATTCCTATCAGGATTTAACCAGGGCACCTGGATTTTAGGGGGCTAATGTTATGCCTGAATGGGAGAGATGCCTAATCGCTGAGCCATCCTGGACCCCGCTTTAATAACTGCATCTGCAATTCCAGGTTCCAGATCTGAATGGCCGGCTTCTCTGACGATATCCAGTTCCGAATTTTGCCAAACCGAATACAGGTCATAAGCATTATCCAACGGACAAACCATATCATAACGTCCATGAACGATAAATCCTGGAAGATGCTCAATATCAGCCATATTTTGTAAAATTTGGTTGGGCTCAATAAAGCAATTATTTTTCATAAAGTGGGTAGCAATTAAAGCAAAAGGTAAGGCTGACTTGGGATCATTCGCGGACTGCAAAATATACGGATTTGGCAATAAAGTGGCACACTGCGCTTCCCATATTGACCATTGTTTGGCAGCGGCCATTCGGTGGAGCTCATCTCCTCCGGTTAATTTATCATGATAAGCCTCTATTAATGCGTAACCAGTCTTACCCCCAACAAACCGGGTAAACTTATGCCAGTGATCAGGAAAAATACGACCTGCACCACCATCATACAACCAGCCCATATCCTGTTGTCTTGCTAGAAAAGATCCTCTCAGGATAAGACCTAATACCTTCCCTGGGTATGATTGTGTAAACAACAAAGCCAAAGTAACACCCCAGGAACCGCCATATAAAACGGCCTGCTCTATATTAAGGTGCTGATACAATGCTTTAATATCTTCAACCAAAGTGAAAGAGTTATTGTTTTCCAAAGTACAGTGGGGCACTGACTTACCGCAACCACGCTGGTCAAATTGAATAATACGATAGATTTCCGGGTTAAATAGTTTACGACTATAATCCGAAACACCTGCTCCCGGGCCGCCGTGAATGATAAAGAGCGGCAACCCTTTTTCATTGCCAGACTCGGAGTATGCCATGATGCAGCCATCCCCCAGCTCAAGCGTTCGCTCGTAATTTGGACGAATATCGCCAAAAGGTACTCTCATTAACATGCTCCTAAAATTGTCTGACAGAATTATAGTTGTGTTATTGATCCATCAGCCTCTAATGATTGTTGATAATCACGGTTGTCAGTATAGCTGACAGATAAGCTTGTGATCATCCATGACCGTACTTATTAGCTGATCCTGATAATCAATATATTCTCTTGCCTTTTTTACCTTTCATAGAAAGTTACCACGTCAAAAACTACAAGCTGCCCTGCCTTAACCGGCATCAATTGCTTATGTGGCGGATAACCAGGTGGTAAACAGTAATTCGGTCGCAATATAACGTATTGTTATAACATTTATATCCACGTCCACCTCATCACTTTGTCGACAATATATATGAACATATTTGACCACAAGCCAAAAAACACCTATATTGTCGACAATGTAAACAAAAAGTAGACTCTCTAGTTAATGACAATATTTAACGAACAACCTATTACTGCTGCCGACAAAACGTTTTTTCAGTTAAGAAAAGACATCGTTGAAGGCGTAATTATTGCCGGATCCAAGTTAAGTGAAACAGAGTTGTCGACAAAGTATCAGGTTAGCCGAGCGATTATTCGTGAAGCTATAAACCGTCTGGAATCCAGCCATCTGGTTGAACGTAAAGCCAATGTGGGCGCCAGAGTCGTCACACTAACACCTGAAGGTTTGGTGCAACTGTATCAGGTTCGCGAATCACTCGAAGGTATGGCGGCCCGTTTAGCCGCCAAGAATATGAGCGACGAAGAAGTTCAGGATCTGACCCAGCTACTGAGTTCGCACTTCCAGAAAGTGAAAACAGGTGAGTCTTATTATCAGGAAGCCGGAGATGTCGATTTCCATTACCGGATCATTCTTGGCAGTAAAAACAACCATCTAATTTCTATACTGATCAATGGAATCTACCATCTGGTTCGCATGTACCGGGTCCAATTAGGCATGGCGGGCCCGAGAGTAACAACGGCTTTTGATGAACATAAAAATATTGTTCAGGCCATATCAAATCGGGATGAAGAATTGGCTGAAATGCTCATGCGACGCCATATTCATTATTCAAAAAATAATATTGAAAATAAATTACTACAAAATTAATCCAGTACATTCAGGAGACAGATTATGAGTCCAGGTAAAAAGTTTCGTCAGGCACTAGTCGACAACAAACCACTACAGATTGTAGGAACTGTAAACGCCTATTCAGCCATGATGGCTAAGAAAATTGGTCACCAGGCTATTTACCTTTCTGGCGGCGGTGTTGCTAACGCGTCCTATGGTCTGCCCGATTTAGGCATGACGTCTCTAAACGACGTATTAGTCGATGTATCACGTATTACCTCTGCTTGCGATCTACCTTTGTTGGTTGATATTGATACAGGCTGGGGCGGTGCTTTTAACATTGCTAAAACTATACGCGATATGGAAAAAGCCGGCGCTGCTGCGATTCACATGGAAGACCAGGTAGCGCAAAAGCGTTGTGGTCACCGTCCCAATAAAGAAATTGTGTCTACTGAAGAAATGGTCGACCGTATTAAAGCGGCAGTCGATGCACGCGTGGATCCGGACTTCTTCATTATGGCGCGTACTGATGCCTTCGATAAAGAAGGATTAGAAGCTGCCATTGAACGTGCTAAAGCCTATGTAGCAGCCGGTGCTGACGGTATTTTCGCTGAAGCGGTTAAAACTGAAGAGCACTACCGCGCGTTTTCAGAAGCACTGGACGTGCCTGTTTTAGCCAATATTACCGAGTTTGGTCAAACCGAACTTTGGAATAAGGAACAATTGGGTGAATGGGGTGCCGCCATGGTGCTTTATCCGTTAAGCGCCTTCCGTGCCATGAACAAAGCCGCTGAATTGGTATATACCAACATCCTGGAAAAAGGCGATCAGAAAGACGTGGTTGATACCATGCAGACTCGTATGGATCTATATGATTATCTGGGTTACCACGACTATGAGCAAAAGCTCGATAGTCTGTTCTCTGAAGGCAAGAATCTATAATCCTGAAGAAGACTAAAAGCTGAAATACAAATGTAAGATGGATGCCTTTTCACTGCATCCGTTTATTCAATCGAATAGAAAAAAGAAGGAATCATATTATGTCTGATAAAAAATTAGGTGGTGCGGGTTTACGTGGGCAGAGTGCTGGTGACACGGCTTTATGTACTGTAGGAAAATCAGGTTCTGGTTTAACCTATTGCGGTTATGATGTTTCTGATCTGGCTGACAACGCAACTTTTGAAGAAGTTGCTTACTTATTATTCAACGGCGAATTACCGAATCAGACGCAACTTGATGCCTATAAAACAGAACTAAAGGCACAGCGTGACCTGCCACAGGCATTAAAAGAGGTATTACAGCGTATTCCTGCTGACGCTCATCCTATGGATGTTATGCGTACCGGCGCATCATTTTTGGGCAACCTTGAACCAGAAAACGATTTCTCTGAGCAAAACAAAGCGGCAAACCGTCTGCTAGCGGCGTTCCCGGCCATCATGTGTTACTGGTATCGATTCAGTCATGACAACGTAGAGATTGAATGCACTACTGACGAAGATTCTATAGGTGGTCACTTCCTGAAGCTGTTAAAAGGTGAAACACCTTCTGATCAGCACCGTCGTGTCATGGACGTATCTTTAATCCTTTATGCCGAGCACGAATTTAATGCTTCGACCTTCACTGCCCGTGTTTGTGCATCTACGCTTTCAGATATGTACTCTTGCATTACCGGTGCCATTGGTACGCTGCGCGGACCACTACACGGTGGTGCCAATGAAGCGGCAATGGATATGATTGAGAAATTCA
>Ga0224506_10000937_pt1 | contig 22046 bp, 19 predicted proteins | sample SF_Jan12_sed_USG_2_FD_169108 | JGI IMG/M metagenome (GOLD analysis project Ga0224506, IMG submission 169108) | Sediment microbial communities from San Francisco Bay, California, United States - SF_Jan12_sed_USGS_8_1 | ecosystem: Environmental > Aquatic > Marine > Sediment | place: USA... | reverse complement strand
GAGTGGCTCCTTTAAGGTACGGTTCGGTTTTGATCACCTTGAGATCTATGGTCAGGGGAGGATTCACTCCCACGGGTTTTCCCTCAGACATCTCTATCGAGAACGTCACATCGGGGATAAGATAATTGACCGCATCACCCAATATATCCTCAGACAGCTTTATCTGTTCATAATTTTCGAGATTCATGAAGACATAAGTATCCTCCTCTTGGTAGAGGAACTGCATTTCGATAGCTTCTAGATAGGCTTGCTCCACCTTGTCCTTAGAACGGAACCTCTGGTCATGCAGGGTCTGGTCGCTGAGCCGGCGAAGTTTGGTCTGCATCAGGGCTTGGCCTTTGCCAGGCGTGATATGGGTTGTCTCGACCACCCTGTAGAGTTCGCCATCGACTTTTATGATCATTCCTTTTCTGATCTGAGTGGCGTTGATCATCTCTCCTCCTTTTGCTTCCTATGAAGGCGTAGGTTCGATGCGGACTCCTTCATCCACATGGATGATATGAACTTTGGATTCAATTCTTTTTATGGCTTGAGCAACTTTTTCTGTGTTTTCAGGGGCATAAGCAAATAGACACCCCCCTCCCCCTGATCCATTGATCTTTGCTCCAAGAGCTCCGGCATCGAGTGCGGCTTCTATCATGGTTTCAATCTTGGGAGTGGAGGTTTGGAGATAGTCTCGGAGAACCTCTTGCTGTTGTGTCAGGAGTTGTCCAAACTTAGCATGATCGAATGCGTCTGACGCAAAGAGAACCTTTCCCTCTGCCGTCAAGTCGCGGGTCATAAGGGTTCCTTTGAGCAGGCGTTTATGATCTGTGGGGAGGACTTCGATTTCTTCCTGTTCTCTCTGGCCGAGGGGGGCTTTCAGGCTGAATTCTTTGATTTTTTTCCGTATGATTTCGGCTCCTTCAAGGACGTGTCTTTTGATGTGTCCGAGCATTCCTGTGGTGTCTTTTTTGTGGAGGGAGTTGGCCAGGACAAAGCGTTTCAAAGGATTTCTCAGTTTGACCACCTTCAATTCTTCTTCGAAGGAAACGTTGACGATTCCCCCGAGGGAAGAAGCATAATGGTCCATCTTTCCCCCTGGCTCATGGAACTCGGCAACTTCTGTGAGAAAACCGAGTTCTGCTATGGTCTCAGGACGATTGAGAGTTTTGTCTTTGGCTGCTACCAGCAGGAATTTTAGCCATGCAATCACCAAAGCCGATGAGCTGGAGGTCCCAGCATTGATAGGGATGGTGCCGTGAAGATGGCAATCCCATCCAAGTGGAAACTGAATTCCCTTCCTTCTGAGAACATTGACCGCGCTTCTGATGTAATCCCGTTCCTTTTGATAATCGAGTTTTCCCTCAAGGGAGAATTCTACTTCTTCACCGGTATCAGGCAGACTGATCCTGATCAGATGGTCAGCTCTCGGCGTTCCCCGGATGAAAATCCTTAAGTTAATGGCAGCTGCAATGATGGGCAATCCGAAATAATCCTGGTGTTCGCCAAACAGACAGATTCGTCCTGGAGCGGAGACGGAGATTTCATTTTTTCCCATGCCTTCTATTATCCAAAGTCCCACTTGACTGTCAACTCTTGCGTAGAGCACTTTTTTTTTATATAAAGAATGCGATTCCTGAATGATTGCGGCAAGATTGAAATGAGTGAGCTTTGTTTCATCGGAACGGGAGGTTCTGTAGCCACAGAGGAGAGGGATAACACATCCTTCTTGCTTCAGACCGAAGAGAGTCTGATATTGATAGACTGCCCAGGCGGCGTGATCCAGAAGCTGAAGAAACTGAACTTTAATCCGCGAAGTATCAATGCCCTATTGATCACGCATATCCATCCTGATCACATCTACGGATTGCCCTCCTTGGTGCATAGCCTTATGTTGGATGAATGTCTCATAAACATTTACGGATCAGAAATGACTATCCGTTTTTGTGGGGATTTGCTGGACCTGTTTGATCTCCGGAGTGAGAAGATCAAGTGTCGGTTGAATATGATATCTGTAGACAGTGGAGAAATTCAGCAACTCTCGCTATCTCTCAGATGTGCTTTTTTCGAAGTCCCCCACAGTCCTGCATCGATGGCTTTTCACTTTTATCTGGAAGCCGAGGGCACACATCTCATCTATTCTGGTGATACCCCGATCCATCCAGCGCTTTTTCGAGAGGCTAAGGACGCCGATTATCTTGTGCACGATTGCAGTGCACCTTCCCGGTTTTTCAAGGAATACCCTTCGCTCCGCACCATGCACACGGATGCACTGACACTTGGAGAGCTCGCCCAAGAGGCTGGCGTGAAACATCTCGTACCATGTCATTTTTTTGGTGAGCTCGATTTTTCGCTCAGCGAGATTGAGGAAGAGATCAAGAAAAATTTCCGAGGGGACCTGACCATCCCCAAGGATTTTTCGAGGATTTCCTTGATTTGAAAGAAACACACAAATAATGAGTTGATAGATGCATGTTGGTTAACCTAGATTATTCACGGGTTCTGACTGCTGTCTTTATGAAGAGTTCAAGACAGATGTTCGATGGATACAATCTGTGCTCAAGGAGGAACACATGAAAGGCTTCCCCATCTTTGTCTTGGCTTTGTTTTTTATGCTGGGAGTGTCCTGTCAGACGGACTCTAAGAGGGAGATCGCTGACGTTGTTCTTCTTAACGGATTTATATGGACGGTTAATCCGGATATGCCGCGAGCAGAGGCTGTGGCCCTCAAAGGAGAAAAGATACTCAAAGTGGAATCCACATCGGAAATTAAGAGGATGGTCGGGGACAAAACCAAGGTCATCGATTTAAAAGGCGCCTTTGTCCTGCCCGGCTTTACGGACTGCCACACGCATTTTCTCGATGGAGGCTTTTCCCTCTCCAGCGTGCAGTTGAGAGAAGCTCAAGCAAAAGAAGATTTCGTGGCTCGGATCGAGCAGAAAACCAAAGAGCTCGAGAAGGGAGAATGGATTCTCAACGGGAACTGGGATCACCAGCAGTTCGATCCTCCCGAGCTGCCGAGAAAGGAATGGATCGATGCTGTTACCCCTGACAATCCTGTTTGTGTGAACCGACTTGATGGGCACATGGCTCTTGTGAACAGTCTCGCGCTGAAATTAGCAGGAATCACAAAGGATACGCCTGCACCGGCAGGAGGCGAAATCGTCAAGGATCCCCAAACGGGTGAGCCGACTGGGATTCTGAAGGATGAGGCCATGGATCTTGTGACAAGTCAGATCCCCGAACCTACTTTAAAAGAGAGAATGAGAGCTGCTGAGCTCGCCTTGAAACACGCGAATGAGGTGGGAGTGACCTCGATTCATGACATGGCCTATGCGTCTAGTTTTGAGGTGTACCAGAGACTCCTTAAGCAGAATACACTATCGGCGCGCCTCTATGTGTATATTCCTATCTCAGAGATCAAACTTTTAACAGGGCTCAAGCTGGTATCGCCTTTTGGGAATGACTTCTTGAAAATTGCAGGGCTCAAAGGCTTTGTGGATGGCTCCTTGGGCTCTTCAACAGCGCTCTTTTTTGATCCATATACAGATGAGCCAGCAAAGAGAGGACTGCTGGTCTCGGATATGTTTCCTGAAGGAATCATGGAAGAGAGACTCATGGAAGCTGATCAGGCTGGACTCCAAGTCGCCATCCATGCCATCGGAGACAAAGCCAACAACATGATCCTGGATATCTTCGAGACAGTCATGAGTGCGAGCGAGGATCGAGACCGGCGGTGGAGAATCGAGCATGTGCAGCATCTCCTTCTTGATGATGTGGGGCGGATGGGAAGACTCCGGGTTATTGCCTCTGTGCAGCCTTATCATGCGGTGGATGATGGACGCTGGGCTGAAAAAAAGATCGGGAAAGAAAGAGCCCGCCATACCTATGCCTTTCGCTCTCTCCTGGATGGAGGAGTCACCCTGGCCTGCGGTTCGGATTGGCCCGTTGCTCCCCTGAATCCACTGACTGGCATCTGTGCGGCAGTCACCCGCCAGACTCTGGACGGCAAGAATCCCGATGGATGGATCCCAGATCAAAAGATCACATTAGAAGAAGCCATCAAAGGATACACGATGAGCGCCGCCTTCACGGAGTTTGCCGAGAAGGGGAAAGGATCTGTGGAAGAGGGGAAATTGGCAGATTTGGTCGTCCTCAGTCAGAATCTGTTTGAAATTCCCCCTGAAAAAATAGTGGAGACTTTGGTTCTTATGACCATTTTCAATGGAAAAGTCATCTATGAAAGATAGAAAAATCAAATGATTTATATCTATTTCCTTACTTTTTTTGTGTCCTTTGTCGTCCTTTTCAAAAGCGCTTCCCTTTTTGTAGATAGCGCCTCTGGTATAGCTCGAGTGTTAAATGTCCCCAAACTGGTGATCGGGATAGTGCTGGTCAGTTTAGCCACAACGGCTCCTGAGTTTGGCGTGTCAGTCATCGCAGCCATCATGGGCCGCTCAGAGATCGCTCTTGGGAATGCAATCGGCTCAGTCATCTGTGATGATGGAGTAGCTCTGGCTCTGGCTGCCCTTTTGGCTCCGGCAACGATCTTTGTGAACTGTCGCATGCTCAAAACAGTTGGAGTCTTTCTGATTGCGATCGATATTCTGGCCTATGCTCTGGCCAGAAACGGTGCGATCGGCAGAGTAGAAGGCCTTTGTCTTATTCTGATTCTCTGTGTTTATTATGCATTTATTCTGAGGAGTCAAAAAGGAAACCTGAAGAGGAGAACGCACAGAGAACCTTCTCCCGACTCGGAGGAAGCGCCTTTGCAATCAGAAAAAGAGGCTTTGAAACGACTAGTCCTCCGGTTTTTGTTGGGACTTATAGGAGTCGCTTCCACCAGCCTTGTCGTTGTCTGGGCGGCAAAAAACATAGCTTTGTACTTTTCCATTTCCGAGATTATCATCGGCTCGACCATCGTGGCTATCGGAACCTCTCTCCCAGAGATAAGCACTTGTATCACCGCTGCGCTGAAAGGGGAAGGTGAGATTGCAGTGGGGAATATCATAGGGGCAGATATCCTTAATATTCTCTGGATCATCGGGGTGGCTTCTATGGCCAATCCGATAAAGGTGGATTTGGATATTATCAATTTTTCTTTTCCGTACATGATTTTGATCGTCGTGGTCATGCTCGTGAGCATGAGAATTGGATGCCGACTGGGAAAAACAAAAGGGCTGATACTGCTTGGTCTGTATGTCCTCTATATCTTTTTAATCCTGAACCTTTTTATTTGATGGGGTCAGCCCTTGACTTTGGACATAACATGGCCTGTTATAACTTCGTATTTTGGCTCAATGTCCAAAGTCAAGGGCTGACCCCTATTTTTCTTGACTTAAAAAATTGATTTGATATTATAATCTGTCCTTTTGATATATGGAGGACGGTATGAATATTGGAGTCATAAACGAGAGCAGCAAAATCGAGAATAGAGCGGGTCTATCTCCCAGTGGTGTGTCTTTTTTAGTGGAGAGAGGGCATACTGTTTATGTCCAAGCTGGAGCCGGATTGAAGTCTGGATACTCCAATGAGGAGTACACATCTTTGGGGGCAAAAATCGTTTTCACAAAGGAAGAGGCCTTCGGCCGTTCAGATATTGTTCTCAACATTTCACCTCTGGATGAGGAGGAGTGCATGTTCGTAAAGACAGACCAGATCTTGTTCGGATTTCATCATCTGGCTGTGTCTCGGAAATGCAATCTGGAGGAGCTGCTCAAGAAGAATGTGACCATGATTGGCTATGAAGTCGTCCAACAGGAAAACGAAGAGCTTCCCTTTATCGAGAGCTTAAGTGAGATTGCTGGACAGATGTGTTTGGTCATATCCGGTCACTACCTTCAGACAAGCCAGGGAGGCCGCGGTCTCGTGATCGGGGGAGTGGTCAGCGTTCCTCCGGCGACGGCCGTAGTGGTGGGGAGTGGTGTTCTTGCGAGAAGTGCTATCAAAGCCTTGCTTGGGGCCGGGGCACATACCATAGCCCTCGGCCGGCATATGGATAGGCTGAGGGAACTAGAGGAAATGAGTTCAGGAAGATTGATCACCTTGATGGCTAGCCATTACAATCTGGCTCGCATGGTGAAAATTGCTGACATCTTGATCGGAGCTGTGCTGCGCCCGGGAGAGAAAGCACCCATCATGATAACCCGTGACATGATCAAATCCATGAAAAAAGGCTCTGTGTTGATCGATCTTGCCATCGACCAAGGCGGTTGCTCTGAAACCTCCCGATTGACAACCCTTGAGCATCCCACGTATGTTGACGAAGGGATCATACATTATTGTGTGCCCAACATCACCTCTACTGTGAGCCGAACATCCACCAAGGTTCTCTCAAATATGGTAGTTCCCTATTTGCTCGAAATTGCTGAAAGGGGTCTCGATCAGAATTTAAAAGAAGACGATTCGTTGGCCAGAGGGGTGTATGTCTATAAGGGGCAGTTCGTGAAGAAAAGCATCGCCGAAAGGTTTTCAATGCCATATAAAGAATTATCTTCTTTGATATAAAAGACAGGTTAAAAATGGAAAAGATATTTACGGAATTCAAAGCTAATCAAAGAGACCTCATTCATATTCTTCATATGGTTCAAGCCGAATATGGTTACATTTCTCCAGAAGCTATTGCTGCCATTTCCAAACACCTGAAGATTTCGGAGAATGAGATCTACGGAGTTCTCACTTTCTACAAGGCTTTTTGCCTTAAACCCAGAGGAGAACATCTCATCACTATTTGCATGGGAACAGCCTGCCATGTCAGAGGCGCGCCAAGGATATTGGATGAGTTCAAACGTGAGCTCGGCATTGAACCTGGAGAAACCTCCGACGATAATCTATTCACTCTGGAAACGGTGAATTGTGTTGGAGCTTGTGCATTAGGCCCAATTGTGATTTCCAACGGGGATTATCATGGCCAGATGAAGACCAGAGAGGTGGATAAGCTGATTGGCAAGATCAAGAGGGATATCAAAGAATGATATCGAAAAAGGAACGATGTTGAAAAATGGATAAGATCAGCGTGACAAAATTAGAGGAACTCAAAGCAGAAATTATCGATTCTCGCAAGGATCAGATGACCACCATTACGGTGTGCGGAGGCACGGGATGCCATGCCTATGGATGCCTGCAGATTGCAGAAGCTTTCAAGGACGAAATAAAGAAGCAGAAGCTGAAAGACCAGGTGGACGTGAGAACTACGGGTTGTCACGGTTTTTGTGAGAGGGGCCCGATTACGGTCATACAGCCTGAAGGGATTTTTTACCAAAGGGTGAAGCTCGAGGACATTTCTGAAGTTGTGACCCAAACCATTGTGAACAAAAAGATCATTGATCGCCTTCTGTATGTCGAGCCGAGAACAGGTGAAAAGATTATCGAGGAGAAAGAAGTCCCCTTCTATAAGAAACAGAAGAGGATCATATTCGGGAACAATGGTTTCATCGATCCTACAGATATAAATGATTATATCGCTCTGGATGGATACAAGGCTTTAGCCAAAGTTCTCTTCGATATGACGGCGGATGAAGTCATCGCCGAGGTCAAAAATTCTAGACTCAGAGGTAGAGGAGGAGCAGGTTTTTTGACCGGACTGAAGTGGGAGATTTGCCATAATGCTCATTCCGATATGAAATACATCATCTGCAATGCGGATGAAGGAGATCCTGGAGCCTATATGGATCGAAGCCTTTTGGAGGGGAATCCGCACAGTGTTATAGAGGGAATGATCATCGGCGCCTATGCCATAGGTGCTTCTGAAGGATTCATCTATGTTCGGATGGAATACCCTCTAGCTGTCAAGAATATAACTTTAGCCCTGGAGCAGGCGCGAAAATTGGGTTTTCTTGGGCATTCTATTCTTGGATCGGAATTTAGCTTCGATATCCATGTTTTCAAAGGGGCTGGGGCCTTTGTCTCCGGTGAGGAGACCTCCATGATGGCATCCATTGAGGGACGCCGGGCCTTTCCAAGACAGAGGCCACCTTTTCCAGCCGAAAAAGGACTCTGGGGGAAGCCTACCAATATCAACAATGTGGAGACCTGGGCGAATATTCCTCTCATCCTGAACAAAGGGGCTGATTGGTACGCCCAGATCGGGACCAAGAAGAGCAAAGGAACAAAGATATTTTCCCTTGTTGGGAAGATAAACAACACAGGTCTGGTTGAGGTTCCGATGGGCATCACCCTGAAAGAAATCATTTATGAAATCGGTGGGGGGATAAAGGACGGCAAGAAATTCAAAGCTGTCCAGACAGGCGGTCCATCTGGTGGATGTATTCCTGCGCACATGCTCGATCTAACGATCGATTTCGACACCTTGACCAAAGCAGGATCCATGATGGGCTCGGGTGGAATGATCGTCATGGATGAAGACACCTGTATGGTAGACGTTGCCCGCTATTTTCTTGATTTTACCCAGGAGGAGTCCTGTGGAAAGTGTGTGCCTTGCCGAGTGGGAACAAGGCAGCTGGTGGAGATTTTAACCCGTATCACACAGGGAAAGGGAGAAGAGACAGATATTAAAAAATTGGAAGATTTAGCAGAGACGATAAAGGCAGGCTCGCTCTGTGGGTTAGGTCAAACAGCTCCCAATCCTGTGCTGACCACTCTTCGGTATTTCAAGAACGAATACGAAGCCCATATCGAGCAGAAGAGCTGCCCAGCTCTTGTCTGTAAGGATTTGATCGTCTACGATATCGATCCAAAAAAGTGCGTGGGTTGTCTCCTGTGTCTTAAAAATTGCCCAGTGACTGCCATCAGCGGAGAGCGAAAGCAGGTGCATGTGATTGACCAGGATCTGTGCATCAAATGTGGGGCATGTTTGGATGTCTGTCCGCCCAAAATCAGCGCGGTTGCCAAATACACCGGAAAGAAGAAAAAGAGAATCTTGAAAAACCCAAAGTCGAAAAGAGTTAAAAAATGAAACTAATTATTGATGGAAAACAGCTGGAAGCCGAAGGTCACAAGACAATTTTAGAAGCGGCGCAGGAAAACAATATATTCATTCCTTCACTCTGTGATCACCCTCAACTGACACCTTTTGGCGGATGCCGGCTCTGTATCGTTGAGATTAAGGGGCGTAAGGGTTTTGCTCCTTCATGCAGCACTTATCCTGAGGAGAGCATGGAGGTGAAGACGGATTCTGTGAAGCTCCGCAGGTTGAGAAAGCAGATAATGGGACTTATTCTCTCCGAGCATCCCGATGCCTGTTTGATCTGTTCTGAAAAGGAAAACTGCGACGAGTACAAATCCACTATCCGTAAAGTGGGAGAAGTCACAGGATGTGTGCTCTGCCCGAATAATGGCCGCTGCGAGCTTCAAGATGTGGTCGAAGCTGTGCGGATCGAAAAGATCGATTTCCCGTCTCTCTATCGAGACTATGAAGTCAGAAAGGACGATCCCTTCTTTGACCGGAACTACAACCTGTGTATCCTCTGTGGCCGGTGTGTCAGGGTTTGCCATGAGATCAGAGGTGCATCCACCGTCACCTTTGTCTTCCGTGGCTCCAAGGCCGTTGTGGGGACAGTCCTCGATCGGCCGTTGCGAGAGGCAGGGTGTCAGTTCTGCGGAGCCTGTGTGGATGTCTGCCCCACAGGGGCTTTAACCGAAAGATCGATAAAATATGAGCCCTTACCTGAAAACCAGGCCCATACTATCTGTCCTCTTTGTAGCATAGGGTGTGAATTGGACGTAATGCTGAACAGAGGAAGGATAGTGAGCACTCGACCCTCTCAGGAGGGAGTTGTCAATCAAGGGCAGGCCTGTGTCAAAGGCCGATTCGTGATAAAGGATACAGTCTACAGCTCCCAGAGAATTCTCAAGCCTTTGATTCGTCGAAACAAAGAACTCGAGGAAGTCTCCTGGGAAGAGGCGTTGGATTTTGTGGCCAAACGGATCAAGGCTTATAAAGGAAAAGAGATCGGTCTGGTCCCATCTCCCCAGATCTCTTGTGAGGATAACTACCTGCTGGAAAAATTTGCCCAAGAGGTCATCAAGTCCAAGACTATCAGCATCTCAACCCATATTTCGCCTTTTGAATCCTTCTACAATCTTGTTCAAAAAAGGCAGATCAAACCTCAATTTAATTTCAAGAAGGAAGATATCTCCGAAGCGGACGTTATCTTTCTCACGGAGACAGATCTGGCCGTTTCACATCCCATCCTTTGGCTTGAGGTGTTGAAGGCAGTCCGAGAGGGAGCAAAACTTATAATGGTCAGCCCTATTGAGCCTCTGGGAAGTCGCTATGCATCCATTTGGCTACAGGTGAAGCCTGGCTCAGAATCCGAATTATTTAATTTTCTCTCCAAACGGCTCATAGAGAAGGCTGAGACTGATGAACGTAAGCTCGAGGGTTTTGAGGCCTTTAGAAAATCTCTGGATAAGCTCACAGCGACACAATTGGCGGAAGCTACAGGGATAGACAAAGACGATTTAAACCATGCTGCTGAACTTCTTAGGCGGGGGAGGGTTTGCTTTGTTTTTGGAATGGGGTTGATCCGGGACTCTTGGGAAGACCAGAATCTAGCAGTGCTTTGGAATCTTGCCTTACAAACCCAAGGCCAACTCGTTCCTCTTGGTTTGGAGAACAACAGCAGAGGGCTTTTTGAGATCAAGCAAGGAGCTCTGCAAAAAGCCAAGCCCTTCAGTCAAATCATGCAGGAGGTCCGAGAAGGACAGATAAAAGCTCTGTATTTGATCGGTTCGGTTCCTTTGGATAAAAAAACCAAGGTGGAGTTTCTGGTTATTCAGGATAGTTACATGGATGAGATGACCGAAAAAGCGGATGCTGTCTTTCCATCTACCACTTTTGCAGAAACGGAGGGGACTTTTATTAACACAGAGGGAAGGATACAAAGATTCCAAAAGATTATCGAACCTCTGGGGGAAGCAAAGCCCGACTGGTGGATCGTTTCGCAGCTAGCTACGAGATTGGGAAAAAAAGTTTTCAATTACAAAAAGTCTTCAGATATCTTGACAGAAATGAAAAAAGCGATACCGGCCTTTTCCATGATCAGCACGGCGAGCCAAGAGAAAGGAAAATCCTTTTTTGTCCATGAAACCGGCCAGGAAAAAGAGAAGTTCATAGTGCTCAAACCCCGAGACAGAGCTGGAGTCACCAGTAAGGCATACCCCTTCCTTCTCTTGTCTGAATACAATTTGGATCATTACAGGAATCTTACCCTATCCGAAGAGATAAAGGGCCTTGAGATCATCAGAAATCCGAATTGGATCAAAATGAGTCCCGAGGATGCCAAAACATTGGATTTCAAAGACGGAGATGATGCAGATATAGTTTCACCCAAGGGAAAGATCAAAGGAATTATCAGGATCACGGATTCTGTTCCTGAGGGTGTTGTGGGATCCTCTCTCCTTCCCCTTCTTCCCGTCAAAATAAAAAGAGGAAAATAATGGCTAAGATATTAAAAAGAGAGCGGTTGGTTCCAAACATTCATCTCATTGAGGTAGAAGCTCCGGATATCGTTCGCAAATGCCGACCCGGACAGTTTGTCATTATCATGCCTGATGAGAAAGGAGAGAGAATACCGTTGACCATCGCGGATTGGGATGAAGAGAAAGGCTCGATCTTTTCGGTTTTTTTAGTGGTGGGGACCTCAACACATAAACTCGCCCAGCTCAATGCCGGAGACGAGATTCCCGTCTTTGTTGGGCCTCTGGGCAGACCCTCTGAAATCGAAAAATTCGGTACGGTGCTCTGTGCTGGCGGCTGTTTTGGTATTGCTGCCATCTATCCTATAGCCCGGGCCTTGAAAAAAAAGGGGAACAAAGTCATAACCCTGCTTGATGTTAAGGCAAATTACCTCCTTTACTGGGAGGACAAGCTGAGGGCTGTGAGCGACCAGTTTTCTATCTCCAGCCGGGATAATTATTATGATTGTAAAGAATACATCCCTCACACCCTCAAGAATATATTGAAAAAAGAAAAGAAGGTCGATCGAGTGGTCTCCATCGGCTGTACCTATCTGATGTACACCTGTGCTGAGGCGACACGACCTCACGAGATAAAGACGATGGTGAGCCTCAATCCCATCATGGTGGATGGAACAGGGATGTGCGGGGCATGCCGCGTGACCATAGGTGGCAAGACAAAATTCGCCTGTGTGGATGGGCCGGATTTTGACGGTCATCTGGTCGACTGGGATGAGCTTTTCACAAGAAGAAAATCCTATTTCGAGGATGAAATCCAATCTATGTGTTATTGGGAAAGAAAGAATTTTCCTTAAAGCTAAAAACGAGAAAGAGTGAAAAATGGCTGAGAATAAAAAAGAAATGCCAGCAGAGCTTAAAGAGATGCTTCGGGCTGGCTTTAACTTGGATTGGCGAAAGGATCTCCGAAAATCCCTTCCTGTGAAAGAGAGGATGAAGATCAAGCGCCAGAAGATGCCGGAAAGGAGCCCTGAGGTCCGGAATACAGACTTTTTCGAAGTTAACCAGGGTTTGGATGGCAAGGCTGCTGTCAGGGAAGCCCAAAGGTGTCTGGATTGTGCGAATCCTCAGTGTGTGATGGGCTGTCCTGTGGGCATAGATATTCCGACGTTCATCAAATTGATCGAGATCAACGATTTCGAGAAGAGCGTTCGCAAACTCAAGGAGACCAATACCCTTCCTGCCATCTGCGGACGGGTTTGTCCCCAGGAGACACAATGCGAAGAAGTGTGCAACCTGAAGAAAGCGACAGGGACGCCAGTGGCCATAGGGAATTTGGAGCGATTCTCGGCCGATTACGAGAGGAAGATGGGAGAGATGCACATTCCTTCTTTGCCACCTTCAACGGGTAAAAAAGTGGCGATTATCGGGTCAGGGCCTGCGGGCCTCACCGTGGCCGGAGATTTGGCAAGAAAGGGACACCAATGCACGATCTTTGAGGCCCTTCATGTCCCCGGAGGGGTGTTGTGGTACGGCATCCCTGAGTTCAGGTTGCCGAAAAAGATATTGGAAGCCGAGGTGGCTTACTTGGAAAAGATGGGAGTCGAGCTGAACTACAATTTCGTCGTGGGATTGACAGCCACTCTTGAAGACCTGAGAGGAGAGGGCTACGATGCCTTTTTTATCGGCACAGGCGCGGGGCTGCCGAATTTCATGAGGATTCCGGGGGAAAACCTGATCGGTATCTATTCAGCCAATGAGTACCTGACCCGGGTTAACCTTATGAGAGCCTTTGAATTCCCCGAATACGATACGCCAGTCTATCTGGGGAAAAAGGCAGTTGTCCTTGGTGGGGGAAATGTAGCTATGGATTCGGTCCGCACGGCAAAGCGGTTAGGTGCTGAAGAGTCGACTATAGTGTACCGCCGTTCGAGGGTTGAAATGCCGGCAAGGGTCGAAGAGGTGCATCATGCCGAAGAGGAGGGCATCGTGTTTCATTTCCTGACCACGCCGACTCGCTTCATCGGAAATGAGAAGGGGTGTGTAAAAGCTATGGAGTGCATCCGTATGGAACTTGGAGAACCGGACGCCTCAGGTCGACGCCGGCCGATTCCCATCGAGGGGTCTGAATTCATCATGGAGACAGACCTTGTTGTTGTTGCGATCGGGAACAGCCCCAATCCTCTTATCCCACAGACGACCCCTCAACTGAAAGTGGGAAAATGGGGAAACATTGAAGTCAATTGGGACACCATGGAGACCAGCATGGAAGGGATTTATGCTGGGGGGGACATCATCAGAGGAGGGGCTACGGTTATTTTGGCCATGGGAGATGCACGGGTGGCTGCCCGTGAGATGGATAAATACCTTCAAAATCATAAAAAATAGGACGCAACTCTCAGCAATCATGCCTTTGGGTTGAGGATGAGGGAGGTCTAAATGGCTTGGGTCGATGATTACAAAAAAAAACTAGTAACAGCCGAAGAAGCGGTTTCTGCGATCAAGAGTCATGATCGTGTTTATATCAGTGGAAACGCAGCCACACCTTATGTGTTGATGAATGCTTTGGCTTCGAGGAAAGATGATCTGGAGGACGTGGAGCTTGTTCACGTTCTCCTTTTGGGAGAAGATCCATTGTCGAGGCCAGAAATGGAGGGCCATTTCCGGCACAATTCTCTGTTTGTCGGCCCAGCAGATAGGAAGGCCATAAACGAGGGAAGAGCGGATTATATACCCATCTTTCTCCACCAGATTCCCTCTCTTTTCTATTCGGGGCAGATGCCGATTGATGTGGCCATGCTTCATCTCACTCCGCCAGATGAACATGGTTTTATGAGCTATGGCGTGGAGGTTTTGGCTTCCAAAGCGGCGGCTGAGACAGCGAAAGTCGTTATCGCCCAAGTCAATGAGAAGATGCCGCGGGTGCTGGGAGACTCATTCATACATGTCTCCCGCGTGCAAAAAATCGTTGAGATTTCAGAGGATCTTCCTCAGTTAGAGAAAAAGCCTTTCACCGAAGTCGAGCGCAAGATTGGCCATTTCATTGCCGACCTGATAGATGACGGTTCCACGCTCCAATTGGGCATAGGGGGAATACCTGACGCAGTCTTGTCGGCCTTACAAGGAAGACAGGACCTGGGTGTTCACACAGAGATGGTTTCCGATGGCGTGATGGAGGCTATTGAGGCAGGAATCATCACAGGGGCAAAAAAAACATTTCATCCTAACAAGGTGATCCTTACCTTTATGCTCGGCTCGAACAGACTTTACGATTTCGCGGATAACAATCCGATTTTTGAAGCTCATCCCACCGACTACACCAATCATCCCTTTAATGTTTCCCAGAACGACAACATGATTGCTATAAATTCTGCGATCGAAGTGGATATATCCGGACAGGTATGTTCAGATTCGATCGGCACCTATATCTACAGTGGATTTGGGGGACAGGTGGATTTTATCCGAGGCGCTGCTCACTCAAAAGGAGGGAAACCGATTATTGCGCTTCCATCCACGGCAAAAGGGGAAGAGATGTCGAGAATCGTTCCCTTCCTGAAAAGGGGAGCAGGAGTCGTGACGACAAGGGCTGATGTCACATATGTTGTGACCGAATATGGAGTGGCTTATCTCCACGGAAAGAATATACAGGAGAGGACCAAGGCTCTCATTGACATCGCCCATCCTCTATTTAGAGATGATTTGATCAGGGAAGCCAAAGAAAGGCATCTTCTGAAATAACAGTTGTAACGATGCGTCAGCCTCGATTATTCCCGACTGAAAAGGGGCATATCGGCACGGATGAATCGGGCAAGGGGGATTACTTCGGCCCTCTTGTTGTGGCAGGAGTCTTTGTTCCAGATAAGCAAGAGATAGTGCTTAAAGAACTGGGAGTGAAAGACAGCAAAAGATTCTCTGACAACAGAGTCAGAGTGTTGGCTGATATTATTAAAAAGGGGTATAAGCATTCGATTGTGGCGATCGGTCCCGAAAAATACAACGACCTCTACAGCAAGCTCAGAAACCTGAATAGAATCCTGGCCTGGGCTCATGCCCGAGCTATCGAAAATATCTTGGAAGAAGTCTTTTGTGACCATGCGGTTACGGATCAGTTTGGAGATAGACTGTATGTCGAGAATGCCTTGATGAAAATGGGAAGGACTATCGAGCTCATCCAGATGCCAAAGGCTGAGGAAGATTTAGCTGTGGCGGCCGCTTCAATCTTGGCTCGGGCCGAGTTTTTAAAGCGTCTTTATTTTCTTTCCAAAGAGTTTGGGAGTGACCTTCCAAAAGGCTCTTCTCCGCTGGCAGAGGAAGCGGGCGTAAAACTTGTGCAGAAGCAGGGAACTGGAGTGCTGGATAAGGTGGCGAAAAAACACTTCAAGCTCACCCCTCGAATCCTGGGTTTGGTCGAACATAAACAGTAGTCTATTTGCAATTTTCTTTTCTGCGATTTACCATTTCAGGAGAGGGAGAAAGCAATGGCAGAAAAATCCAATAGGTTGTATTTTGAGAATCCTTACCAGGTTGAATTTGAAGCCCATGTCATAAAGAAGACATCTCATGATGGCAAGCCTGCTGTGGTGCTTGACCAAACCTTCTTTTATCCAGAGGGAGGAGGGCAACCTGCGGATAAGGGAACCATAAACGGAATACAGGTCATCCATGTTTTGGAGGAGGATGAGCAGATCATGCACGTCCTCAAGGAAGATATAACTTCTGATTTCGTGAAAGGAGAGATTGATTGGGGCAGGCGTTTCGATCACATGCAGCAGCACGCCGGACAGCATATTCTGTCGCAGTGTTTTGTCCGGATTTTTGAAGCAAAAACCCTGTCTTTTCACTTGGGGGAGAAGTTGTCGACACTAGAGATTGACATGAGAAAGATTACTGAAGAAGAAGTGGAAAAGGTAGAAAAACTTGCCAATGATATTGTTTTCCAGGATAGAGAAATCAAGTCCCAATTTTTAGGTGAAGAGGGGATACAGAGTGTTCCTCTGAGAAAACCTTCCCAGAAGAAGGGCTTGATTCGGGTCGTTGAGGTATCCGGCTTTGATTGTACAGCCTGTGGGGGAACCCATCCACGGAGAACCGGTGAGATCGGGATGGTCAAGATCTTAAGATGGGAGAGAATCCGGAACAATATCCGATTGGAATTCATAAGCGGCGGACGTGCGCTTCAGGATTACACCAGAAAGCACAGGGATCTGCGTCAACTCTCAAACCAATTGACTGTTGATGAGAGTGAAGTGACGGCCTCCTTCGAAAAGCTTATGTACGAGCTCAAGGCTCAGAAGAGTAAAGCGAGAAAAATGCAGGAAAATCTCATCCAGTATGAAGCAGAGGAGGTCATTCAGGGAGCCGAAGAAAAAATAGTTAAAAAGATTTTTACAGAGAGAACACCAGAAGAAATCAGGCTTCTGGTTCTGTCCATCATTAAAAAAGGCGAGTTTGTCGTTCTTTTTGGGCTTAAGGGAGAGGCACGTGCTCATGTGTTTCTCGCCTGCTCCGAGAGTTTTGATTTGGATATGAGAGAGCTCGTACCGGTCGTCGCTTCTCTGATAGACGGCAGAGGAGGAGGAAGACCAGGCTTGATCGAGATAGCCGGGGAGAAAATCAGCAATCTTGACAAAGCGCTCGAGAAAGCTAATGAGATAGTAAACCAAAAGCTTGGGGGACCCCAGTTACTCGTATCTTAGCGAGACGATGGGGTCGAGCTTGGCAGCCTTCTGTGCAGGGAAGATTCCGAAGAAAAGCCCCACCGATATCGAGACAAAAAGCCCCAAGAGAACGGACCATAGAGTGACAGAAGCTGGGAGTGGTGTCGCAATTTTGACTAAGAAGGCTATAGAGAAGCCGATTACAATTCCCAAGATTCCACCCGTTCCTGTTAAAAAAACAGCTTCGATTAAAAATTGCTTGAGGATGTCTGCCGATCGAGCGCCGATGGCTTTACGGATTCCAATCTCTCTTGTTCTCTCCTTGACAGAAACAAACATAATATTCATGACTCCAATTCCACCCACTATAAGGCCAATGGAAGAAATCAAAATCATTACCAAATAAGCGGCTCCTGAGAGTTGGTTATAAAGTTCAATGATTGTATCTTGGGAATAAACAACAAAGTCATTGGGTTTGCTAAATGCAACTTTTCTTCTTGTTCGGAGCACATTGATGATTTGATCAGTGGTTTCCTGGATGTAGCCTTGTTTTTTTGGTGTGGCTATAATCTGAAGCATAGAGAGGTCATAGGGGAAATACTTCATGAGCGTTGTTACAGGAATACCCACAAAGTTATCCTGGCTTTGTCCTAAGCGTGTCCCGCGCTTTTTGAGGATACCCACGACAGTGAATTTTTCCTGTCCGATGTTTATTTTCTTTCCTAAGGCATAAGCATGAGGAAACAGGATCTCAACCAGCTCAAAACCAAGGACACAGACTTTTCTACTGTGGAGTATATCGGATTCTGTCAAGAATCTCCCCTGTTCTGGATGATAGACAGAAAGGATGTCTGGAAACTTTTCATTCAAGCCGGCTATTATGGAATCTTGGGTCTTTCTATTTTGGTATTTTATGGTTATTTCTTCGAAGATATCTGCGGGGAGCATGACGACCACTGCTTTTACCAGAGAACATTCTCTTTCTATGACCAGGGCATCTTCAAATGTGAGATCTTTTCTTTGCCTCTCTTCTTGAGAGAGCATGAATTCTGGTCCAGGATAGAATTTGCGCACAATGATGAGGTCTGTGCCAGCAGATTCGAGTTCAGTGAGAAAAGAACGGTTTAAACCCTGGATGATAGAAACCATCCCGATGACGGTCGTCACACCGATCATGATGCCTAACAATGTTAAAAAAGAGCGAAGTTTATTGCTCTTAAGAGAATAAAGGGCCATTTGAGTGATCTCTTTCAGGATTCCTAATCTCATTGCTCTGCTCTGATTGATTCGATGGGATCAAGCCTTGCTGCCTTACTTGCTGGATAAAGCCCGAAAAAGACACCCACAGATATCGAGACGAGAATAGCTATTACGATGGATACAGGTTCCACGCTTGAAGGCATTGCCGTTGTCACCGTTATAATTCTAGCGATAATGAACCCTAAGATGATACCGATTATTCCACCGGCTGTAGAAATGACGGCAGATTCGATAAGAAATTGGAAGAGGATGTCCATGCGTCGAGCCCCGACAGCCATTCGAATCCCTATTTCTTTGGTTCTTTCAGAGACGGCTACAAACATGATGTTCATGATGACAATGCCGCCAACAAGAAGCGCGATAGAGGAAATGATAATCATGGCAAAAAAGATGCTCGATGTTGCTGATTTATAGATCTGGATAAAAGTCTCTGAAGTCTGAATAGAGAAATCATCTGGATCTTTATATGAAAGATGGCGCTTTGAACGGAGAATCGTCCTCACCTCTTCCTGTGCTTCTGACATTTTTTCTTGAGAAGACGTGTGAATATTGATGTTGATGCTTCTTCTGGAGCCATAAATTTTCTGGAAAGTTGAAATGGGAATCAAAATAAAGTTATCTTGACTGAAATCCAATATTTTTCCTTTTTTCTGGCCAACGCCAATCACTAAAAAGCTATGATTGCCAACCTTGATCCATTTTCCTAAGGGGTCTAGGAACGGAAACAGCTTTTCTGTAATATCAGCACCGATTATGCAGACGTAGCGAGAATGATTTTCATCCTCCTGTTGAATGTGTCTTCCTCCTTCCAGTTCTAAGACAGAACCGATCAGGTGGTCGATATGAGTTACACCTCTTATCGCTACCCTTTTAAGAGATTGATTTCCGAATCTAACGGTCCGACTTGTTTCTGTAGAAGCACCAACAAGTTCGCAAGATCGGCATTGACTTCGGATGAGTTTCATATCCTCGAGAGTGAGATCCTTTCGATTAAATTGCTCTCTGAGCTCCTTAATTGTTCTTACACTAAGAGACAGTTTACGTATAGAAAAATCGTTTGTGCCATAAAAAGCCAGTTTTGTATACACATAGTTGTTCAGGCCTTGGATGATGGATACCACAGCGATGATGGTGAGAACGCCGATGATGATTCCCAATAAAGTAAGGAAGGTTCTGAGCTTGCTTGCCCAGAGTGAACCCATAGCCATGGCAATCGATTCACTGACTTGAAGTTTTGCCACTCTTTCTCTGCTTTTTGTTGACCTTATTTTCATTATATATGATACGGAGAGACGATTGAAAGGTTTTTGGTTGGGCTGACCCCTTCCTCGACTTAAAATTTGTGTTGACAGGTCTGAGGGGAGGAAACAAAATAATTAGACAGAGATGAAGGCAGTCATTCTAATAAATGGTGAGCTCAAGGTGGAGGACATCCAGAGTCCACTCCTTGCGGAAGGGGAGGCGTTAATTAAAGTTCTTAAGGCAGGTCTCTGCAACACAGACATGGAGTTGATCAAAGGGTATATGGATTTTGAGGGAGTTTTGGGTCACGAGTTTGTCGGTCGCATTGTGGAAGCTTCAGAAAAAGACTGGGTTGGAAAAAGGGTTGTTGGGGAGATAAACATCTCTTGTCACGAGTGTGAGATGTGTCAGACAGGGAATTCCAAACATTGTCTTTCAAGGCAGGTATTGGGCATCCAGAAAAAAGATGGTGTTTTTACAGAATATGTGACCCTTCCCTTATCGAATTTACATGTCCTTCCCTCAGAAATTTCTGACATAGAGGCCGTATTTGTTGAGCCCTTGGCTGCAGCGCTTGAAATATTGGAGCAGATTCGTATCAGAAAGGAGCATGAGGTCCTGGTTCTGGGTGATGGGAAACTGGGACTCCTGATCGCCCAGGTTATGCAAACCCAGACACCGCATGTCTTCTGTGTGGGACATCATCCGAGAAAGCTAACCCTCCTGCAAAAAAAAGGAATCCAGACCTCCCTCGAAGGACAAAAGTGGGGTCAGATGTTTGATGTGATTGTGGAGGCCACTGGAAATCCAAAAGGATTGTCTGAGGCTCTATGCTGGATAAAGCCAAGAGGGAGGATTGTTGTAAAAAGCACCTTCCATGGGGAATCAAAGCTAGACCTCTCACGGATGGTTGTCGATGAGATTCAATTGATCGGCTCCCGTTGCGGTCCGTTTGGTAAAGCCTTAGAATTTCTTAAAAAAAGATTAATCGATGTGATAGAGTTGGTTGATGCTGATTTTCCACTGGAAGAGGCTCAAAAAGCATTTGAGCTGGCGAAAAAACCAGAGACAATGAAAGTCCTTCTGACACCATGATAGACTATTGTTTATATTAGAGTGGAGAGCAAATGAAAGGAGATTAAAATATGTTTGAGGGGCAAAATTCAAGACAGGATGAAATCACGTTTCCGTGTGTCTCCTTTAATCATACTGGACGGAAAAACACACAGCGGACATTGGAGATTGCGGCCCAGAGGGCTGAGGAACTGAAAATTGAGAGAGTCCTTGTGGCGTCCACATCAGGGGAGACCGGATTGCAGGCAGCCCGGCTTATTTCGTGTGCAAACGTCATCGTGGTCACCCATTCCACTGGCTTTTTAAAGCCCGACCATCAACAGCTCAAGCCGGATCTGAAGCAGCAAATCGAAGAGGCCGGGGCTCGAATCCTCACCTGTCAGCATGCGTTGGGAGGAGTCGGTCGTGCGGTCAGGAAAAAACTGGGTACCTACGAGTTGGAAGAAATTATGGCCTACACGTTGCGCATCTTCGGGGAAGGGACAAAAGTGGCTGTCGAGATCGCGCTCATGGCTGCCGATGCAGGCCTCGTTTCGACTCAAGAAACCTGCATATCCATCGGAGGAACGGCAGAGGGAGCGGATACGGCGATCCTCTTGCGGCCGGCTCATGCACAAAACTTTTTTGACATGAGAATTATGGAAATCTTGGCTAAACCCCGACTCATATGATGTCGGAGATTCAAACAAATGCGGAGAGAGAGAAATGAGAAAAAAAATCTTTAAAATGGTCGTTTTGACAACATTATGTGCCCTGCTTGTATCAGGGGCATACGCTCAAGGAGGCTTTTTCATCGGTATCCAAGGAGGGTGGTCCTCTCAAAAGCCTAGCCTCAAGCATTTGGAATTCAACTCGGATACCACGTTTCTTTACGGTGTCCGAGCGGGAGTGAAATTCATGATGCTCGCTATCGAAGCGAATTACTTCCAGGCTGCCCACAGCCTTGAGGTCAAAGAATTGGTCACTTTTGATTGGAATGGGCGTGATATTGACTACAATTACTTAGGTCTTAACCTTAGGGTATACATCCCGCTTATCCTCGTGCACCCCTACTTCACGGTTGGATATGGGAATTATTCGGCCAATATCAAAGATGTCGGTAAGGACAAGAACAGAGGAGTTAATGTCGGGATAGGGCTGGAATTGCATCTTGGAGACAAATTCTCGCTTTTGGCAGAAGGAAAGTATCATCGTGTCAAAGTCGATATTGATGAGAATAAGCTGGATTTGAACAATTATACCCTGAGCGGAGGATTTAATATCTACTTTTAAATTAACGGGGACATTCCCACAGAAAAATGATGAAAATCAGGCTGAATAAATTCCTCGCTCAAGCGGGTGTGGCATCCAGAAGGGAAGCGGACAGGATGATTGCTGAGGGACGAGTCAGCGTCAACGGGGAAATTGTCGAGTCTTTAGGAACTCTGATCGACGAGAAAACGGATAAAGTCAGGG